>OJFR01000605.1_pt1 | contig 11564 bp, 8 predicted proteins | sample 1594121 | NCBI WGS metagenome assembly OJFR01 (sample SAMN05416812, study PRJEB24817) | seawater metagenome | isolation source: Sea water | place: Canada:Atlantic | collected 2013-07 | reverse complement strand
AGATCAGCCTCGGTCTCGTGGGCTCGGAGATGTGTATAAGAGACAGAAATAAATATCCAACTTACTCCTAGCATAAGCTATTTCTAAATTAAAACTGTCCAATGCTCCATCTCCTTCAATTTCTCTGCGAGAAGGTAAACGCCCTTTCCATTTTTTAGGATATTGATATAATGGATATTTGTAAAATGAGTTCGGCTTTTCTCTTACCTTCAAAACTGGAGTAAAATACCCTGTAAATTTCACATTCCCTACTTGATCCTGCCCCCAAATTTGGTGAGCTTCTAGGCCATGTTGCATCCCAAATGAATTGCTAAATTGAGTAGATAACAATATTTTTATCGTTTCACTTAACTGGTCTTTGGTGATATTCATTCCTGAATATTCCTTCTTTAACCTTTTTTGGAATTTCAATAACTTAAGATGCTGTTTTAGACCTTCAGCCAACTCTTGATTAATTTGGGGTAAAATATCAAATGAATCCAAAGATATTTTAGTAAAAATAGAATCAAATAATTCCTGGTCAACTTTCCCGTTTATGGTAGGCGGTATCACTCCCACTTTTTCAGTTAAAACATCAATTGGTAATTCAATATTTTCACCATCTTTGCAGCCTCCCAAGAAGATGGAAAAAAAGATGAAGTAAAATATTGGATAGTCAAAAAGATATTTTTCTCGCAATAGCATTTTTATTAATTAAGGGGATTTGTGTTTAGTTTTTAACTAAAAAAAAGTTAAACTTTAAAAACATATATCAAATCTCTGTAAATATAATTTTCTTTTGATTCAAAAAAAATATAAAAAAGCCATAGCTCTATATTTAGAGGTTGATTGGACTCAAATATCTCTTTATTGGAGAGGTCGAGTAGGATTATATTGTATACTAAAGGCGATGGATATTCAGTCTGATGATGAGGTGATTTTGCCAGCGTTCACTTGTGTAGTTGTTCCGAGTGCGATAAAGTATTTAGGAGCGAAACCAATTTACACCGCAATCGATCCATTAACTTATAATATTGATGTTGAAAAATTAGAAGAAAAAATTACTTCGAAAACCAAGGTTATTTTAGCACAAAATACCTTTGGTTTAAGCTCAGATTTAGATCCTATTTTAACAATTGCCAAAAAACACGGAATCAAAGTTATTGAAGATTGTGCACATGGATTTGGAGGATCTTATCGAGGAAGAAAAAATGGAACTTCTGCCACCGCAGCTTTTTTTTCGAGCCAATGGAACAAACCGTTTTCAACTGGAATCGGAGGAATCGTTGTGTGTAATGATTTAGAATTGGCTAAAAAAATTCAAACTATCCAGCAAACTTTCGAGAAACCATCATTCAAAGATGAAACGATGTTGGCGACTCAAATTTTTATTCGAAAAAATATTTTACGTCCATCCATTTATTGGGCCGCATTAAAGATTTATCGATGGGCTAGCCAAAATGGTTTAATTTCGGGGAGTTCGGATGCAGGTGAATTAGAGGATGCAACTATGTCCAAAAATTATTTAAAATCAGGTGCAAATATCCAAGCAAAAAAAGGGCTTGAAGCACTTCACTTTTTTGATAAAAATATAAAACATCGAAATGAGATTGCAACACTTTACAACAATGCTTTTACAACACTAAACATTCCCCCAGTTTACCTTCCTGAATATGCAACTCATACTTTTATTAAATATCCATTTTTAGTAAAAGACCAAAAAGTATTTTTAAAATTAGCCCAACAAAATCAAATACCATTAGGAGATTGGTTAAATAGTCCGATCCATCCAATTCGAGAAAATTTAGACCGATGGGATTATCATGAAGGAAGTTTTCCTTTAGCAGAGAAAATTGGTTATCATATTTTAAATCTACCGACAGACGAAGGTATTTCAATAAATGAGGCAAATCGGATTATTGCTTTTTTGAAAAAAAACAAAGAGGAATTAGTTGGTAATTGGGGTGATTTATGATTCCTTTTTCCTTTATTTGAAATTCTTTTTGAGATATAATATCTACCACCGTAAATATGTATCCTGCAAATTCATTATTTTCATTGAATCCTACCTGGACATTTACAGTATTCTTAAATTTTAACTCACGCGTAAAATTGGATATTTCATTTCCAACAAGTTTCTTCATCCTTCTAGCTACATAATTACCTCTTATCACCCTAAAATCTATTAGAATTAGATCCTCAAACTAAATGTGATACATTTTTTCCACTTAAATTTGGTCATTTCTGAATAACAATTCATTATATTTGGAAATACTCTATAATACATACCTCTTGTTTCATACCTACAAAACAACATACACAACATCATGAGAATTAGATCATTTCAAAACGAGAAAAAAAACCAATACTACTTTAGAGTTTTCGATGCAAGTGACGACCAAGTTTTAAGAAGCGAGGCTTACGAAACTACCGCTGGGCGAGACAATGGAATCGAATCATTTAAGAAGAATGCTCCCTTCCCTGAGAGGTATGAACATCTAACATCTTCCGATGGAAAATTTTACTTCAATGTAAAAGCGGCTAACCATCAAATCGTTGCCACTAGTTTAATGTTTGATTCTGAAGAAAAAAGAGAATCAGTAATTGCAGAGATTATTGCTTTTACCTTTTCTACTGATGGAGGTGATTCGACTGTATCTGAAGTTCAACATTTATCGTTCTCTCCAAATCCAAATGATGGAGAAAAAGAACAAGACGATTATCATGATTTATCATTTTATGAAGACTCCGGAACAGACATAGAAAGTGGCTTTGATAGATTCCAAAAAGGAGTTAATAATTATCATTATTTCTCTTTCAAATCTGATGATGGAAAAGTATTGTTATTAAGTCAAGGTTATACAGCTGAAGCAGGACGAGAAAACGGAATAGCTTCTGTTGAGAAAAATGCTTCAATTGAAAAAAGATACTCCAACCATAATGAAGATGGGAAATTTTATTTCACCTTGAAAGCTGGAAACCATCAAGAGATCGTTCGAAGTTGTGATTTTGATACTGTGGCTAAGATGAAACGAGCTATGGCTATCCTAATGAATGGTGGTGGTGCGATGCTGGAGCCAGAAGTAATAAAAGCTGCTCCAAAATCTTCTGGCGAAGATATGGATGACTATAGAACTTTTGGATTTTATAAAAATTCAGGAACCGATGTTCAAAATGGTTGGGATAGATTTTATTCAGATAAGCATAATGAATATTACTTTAGTTATAAGGTTGATGGTGAGCCTGTTTTGATTAGTGAAGGTTATACAACTGAGGCTGCTCGTGAAAATGGAATTGCTTCTGTTGAAAAAAACTGGTCTATTGATAAAAGGTATAAAAATCATAAAACTGCAGGTGGTAGATATTATTACACTATTAGATCAGGTAATAATCAAGAAATTACTCGAAGTAATTGGTACTCTTCTGCCGAAGAACGTGACGGCGGAGTCAGTTGGTTATTGGCTGGTGGACTAGCTGCTATGGCAGCTTCCAATTTGGCAACTTCAGCACCACCTGAAGAAAATGTCATTGAAAAAACAATTGAAACTGTTCCAGAAAATGATGATGAAAAAGAAGATGAAAAGGTTGCTCTACCAATTTCCGGAGCAATAACTGCTACAGCAGTTGCCGCAGCTATAGTTACAGATGCTGATCCAAGTGCTGATCCAGATGTGCCTGTCGATCCAGAAGCACCTAAAGAAAATGATTATTTATCATGCAAAGAATACGAAGGTCATGAATTAAATGATAAAGTAAATAACATCGCTTTTTTCAAACATGAAAATGGACTATTTTACTTTGCTATTTACAAAGAAGATGGAAGTGTTCGATTAAGAAGTGAAGGTTTTGAAGATGCCAAAACTAGAGATGTTGAATTATCAGGTGTGCTCAAAGACTTGGATAACCCTGATATGTATGAAACGCATTCTAGAGGCAAATATAGAATTCATGTTTTAAGTGATGCTACTGGAAAAGAAGTTGGACGTTCTTGTTTGGAAACAATAGTGGAAAAAGCAGCTGCTCCTCCTGTAGTTCCTGCCACGGCATTAGCTGCCGCTGCAATTGCTGGAATTGCCCCCGATCCAGAATCAGAACCAATTGCTGTTGTTGAACCAGACAAAGAAGATGATTACTTACTATGCCAAGAATATGAAAATCATAAAATAAATGATAAGAAAAACAATGTGGCTTTCTTCAAGCATGAAGATGATCAATATTATTTCGTCATTTACAAATCTGATGGTACTGTTCGATTAAGAAGTGAAGGGTTCAGAACAATTGGAGAAAGAGATAGTGAATTATCAGATGCATTGAAGCATTTGGAAAATGCTGAAATGTATGAAACTGTAACTAAAGGTAAATATTCACTTCACATTCTAAGAGATGAAACCGGTCGTGAGGTTGGGCGAAGTTGCTTAGAAACGGAATCAAATCCACTTGCAGTACCTATTCTTGCTGCAGCTATCATTGCTTCTGCTGCAGTCATTCCAGATATAATTCCTCCTATTCTAGTTGAGGAAGAAGTCATTGTACCTGTTGTTCCTGTTGTAGTTGAAAAAGCGGCAATAGCAACTCCTCGTCCTGTTGTAGCAGCTGCGGTGGCTGAAAGTGGTGCTGGTGGATTTAACTGGAAACTTTGGCTGCCTATTATTCTTTTAGGTTTATTAGCTCTTTTCCTTTTCATGAAAAGTTGCGATGGATGTGGCAACAAAGCAACTACAACTCCCCCTGTAAAAGTTGATCCAACTCCTATTCCTGATGTTACTAAGGAAAAAGAGAAAGATCCAGTTCCAGTTTCTAAAGAAGTGCCTGTACCAGTCCCAGTACCTGATCCCGTTTCTTGTAACTGTACAGGGTCTAGTAATATTATATTCAATATTCCTTCGAATCAAACACCTAAAGTTTTGACTCGATTAGGAAGAAATCCTGAATTTGGGAATTCTCATGGCCTGGAACCAGCTGGATTTTTTAATAAATTGAAAAATGCTCATGCATCTAATAATCGGGACAAAAAATTCTTAGATAATCTCTTTAAAGCAATGGGGTACTCTGAAGGATTTGCTGGAGCGAAGCCTGGACTTATTAGCCATGCAAAAATTGCTAAAGGTACAATTGGAAATATGGGACAAGGTCCAAAACATCGAACCAATTATGCCCAACTTAATGCAAGTGGTAAAGACCTCGAAGCATTTAAAATAAAAGCCGCTAATGGTTGCGATATTCATTTTATGAAAACTTGTGGAAACCATTTCTTCTTTTGTTCTAAATAACCAGAACTAGTTTCATAATTTGGAAATAAAAAAGCAGTAGCAAATTTAATTTTGCTACTGCTTTTATTTTGTCTTAGAGCATGTTTAAATTTTTAACTAACTGAAAGTCAATGATTTGTGGTTCTTGCTAACAATTTCATTTGAAGTTTAGCGAGCTAAATAAAAATTAAATTGGACGCATGGTTCATAAAGCGTTGATTTTCAGGACGGTAAAAATTTAAACATGATCTAACTTCTTAACCAAATACCCTTTTAAGAAACCTTTAAAATTAACTATTATGAAAACAATTCGACTAGTATGTAGCTTACTTTCTTTTTTGATATTTCTTTTATTTTTTAATAACTCGTTGCATGCACAAGCTTGTAATTTGCTTAGTGGTAATATTAACCTAGGTGGATCAAGTCATGATGCTGGGTTTCAAGAGAATAATGTTACGAATCCAACTGCAACGTTGAGTAATGGCAACTTTGTAATTGCATGGGAAACACGGGATGATGTGGATGGTAATGGAAATGGTGGATTTTTTCAAGTCTTCGATGAAGCAGGAACTGCAATTACAAGTGTTACTATGCCATACGATGACATTAATGCAGCAGGTACTGGAGACCAAGGTACTTCTGGTCCAAGAGTAGTCGCACTCTCTACAGGTTTTGTTATAGCATGGCAATCTGAAGATGGACCAGGGGATACAGGGCCTGTTGGTGATGAACAAACTGATATTTATTTTCGAATTTATAATAATGATGGTATTTCTGTAAATGCCACCACACGAGTTAGTGTAGCTGGTGAGGAGGATAAACTAAGTTATGTTTTACCTCTTAGTACAGGTGGTTTTGTCATACTGATGCATATTGACGAAGATGAAACAGGGAATAAGGATGACTACTTCTTTGAGGCCTTTAATTCTAGTGGAGCGTCCACTAGTGGTGACTTGATTAATATTACAGGAGGAGCACATGATGCCGCTTTTCAAACTATAGATCAGGGAAGTGCTATGTTGGATTTAGGTGGAGGTAACTTTGTCGTGTCATGGGAATCTCGCGATGATATCGATGGAGATGGTAATGGTGGTTTCTTTAGAATATTCAATGCTAACGGGACGGCAGTAACTAATGTAGTTATGCCTTATGAAGATATTAATTCTGGTGGAACAGGGGATCAAGCTTCCCCAGGCCCAATTACAATGGGGTTAGCTAATGGTAACTTTGTTATCGCTTGGGAATCTCAACAAGGTCCAGGTGATATTGGTCCGGCTGCAGATGATATGCAAGATATTTATTTCCGAATCTATAGTTCAAACGGAACTTCAGTTACAGGAACTACTAAAGCTAATAGTGATAATACATCAGACGAAGAACAACTCAATGGAATGATTGAATTGACAGGTGGTAATTTTGCGATGCTCTATCATAGAGATGAAGATGACATAGGAAATAAGGATGATTATTTTATCAGAACTTTTACCTCAGCTGGAGTTGCTGCAGGGAATAGTTTTGAAATAAGTAGTGGTATGCACCTTGATAATTTCAGTACTGTTAATTCTCATAACCGAGGATTGATTGCATTAAACAATGGCAACTTTGCTGTTGGTTGGGCTGCCAGAGATGATTCTGATGGTGATGATGCGGGAGCTTATTATCGAGTTTTTAATGATGAGGGAGCAGCAGTTAGTCCAGTTGTCTTCCCTTACCAAGATATCAATCCAGGAGGGGTTGGTAAACAATCAACTTTTGGTCCAATTCTTAAAACATTACCGAATGGATTTGCTATGGCTTGGCAATCAGAGCAAGGTCCAGGAGATGTAGGTCCAGCTGCAGATGATCAACAAGATGTCTATCACAGAGTGATTGATAATAATGGAAGCCCACTTTGTGGAACGACAAAATCAAATTCAGGAAATGACGCAGAGGAAGAGATATTGATTTTTGTGGAAGCGTTGGCTAATGGCAATTTTGTAGTAGTATACAAAGATGATGAAGATGATACTGGGAATAAAGATGATTATTTTTTTCGAGTGATAGGTGGGGCACCTTTGCAAATTCTTTGTCCTGCATTAGGTAATGCAACTGTTTCAGCCTCTGCTGTTTGTATTGATAATGGTTTTAATATTACAGTTACTGACCTTCAGAATATGGCGATGTCTGACAATAATGAACAAAACTATGGAGTAAGATTTGTAGCTTTTGCAGATGCAACAAGCAATCCTTATAGTGGTGGAAATCTCTTGGGTACGGTTCCATTTGGAAATCTTACTAACAATGGGACTACAGCTACACTTTCGGGAATAAGTATAAATACCGCAGATCCTAATTTATTTATTTATGCTATTCTGGATGTCAACTCTAGTGATGTCGCTTGTTTACCTAATGCTACAGCAATGATAGAGATAGTTGACAATCCAATAGTATTTATTTCAGCACCTGCAGATCTTTGCATCTCAGTTGGAATACAAACTGGATTAGGAGGGGGAACACCATCTGGAGGAATATATAGTGGGCCAGGAGTAACTGACGATGGAAATGGTCTGACTTATTCTTTTGATCCTTCAGCTGCTGGAATTGGTACACATACGATAGGTTATAATTTTACGAATGCAACTGGTTGCACAGGAAGTGCCTCTGATAATTTCGAGGTTTTTGCAACACCTACTGTTGTAATTTTAGCACCTGCAGATCTTTGTTTCTCAGCAGGAATACAAACTGGATTAGGAGGAGGAGCACCAACTGGAGGAATATATAGTGGACCAGGAGTAACAGATGAAGGAAATGGTTCGACTTATTCTTTTGATCCAACAGTTGCTGGAATAGGAACACATTCGATATCTTATAATTTTACAAATGCAAATGGTTGTGCTGGAAATGCCTCAGATAATATTGAAGTATTTGCTTTACCAATTGTTTCGTTTGTAGCACCTTCTAATTTATGTTTGAACACTTTAGGACAAATTGGACTTGGAGGAGGAACACCTGCAGGTGGAGTGTATGATGGAGTAGGAGTTACTGATGATGGAAATGGAATGACTTATTCATTTGATCCTTCTATCGCAGGAGTTGGGACAACTTCGATTACTTATTCTTATTCAGATGCTAATAATTGTATGGCATCTTCATCAGATGTAGTTGAAGTATTTGCCTTGCCGACGGTAACTCTTGATTTACCTGATACACTTTATATGACACAAGCTATACCTCAATTAGGAGTTGGAGGTGGTTTACCTTCAGGGGGGAATTATACTTCTAACTACCCAGATGAAATGAGTGATGATGGAAATGGGATAACCTTTAGTTTTACCAATCAAATCTTTATCAATGGTGATATTCAAATCATTTATTCCTATACAGATATAAATGGTTGTGAAAATACTGCTTCACATATTGTTCACATCGCGGATACTCCTGTTGCTGTAGATAATCTTTCCAAAATTAATGTTGAAATTTTTCCAAATCCGACTACTGGATTTTTAGAAATCCAGGGAACCGAGACTGATCGAATCGAAGTAATAGATTTGCATGGAAGAATAATGCAAGTTGAAATACAGCCAACTTCAAGTTTGGATATTTCAAATCTTACAAGTGGAATTTATTTTCTAAAGATACACGTAGAAGATCAGATAATTATTAGGCGAATAATTAAATATTAATATTTCAAAAAATACAAAAAGGAGTCTGCCGAAAATCCTTTAACAGAGTAGGCATCATATTTAATTAATTACTAAACTTAAAAAACATTAAAATGAATATTTCAAAATTTGTAAAAAACTCAAGTCTATTAATTTTTGGATTAGTAGCATGTGGAGCATTTTTATTCTTAACCTCCTCCTCTTCAATTGAAGACTCAAATACTCGTACCATCACCAAATTGTCCAAAGACATTACAGAAATGACTTCCAAGTTGACTGCTTTAAAAACAGAAAGCAATGAATCATTTGTATCGAGTGATCCTGTGTTAGGCGAAATCCTTGCGTTTGGATTTAATTTTGCGCCAAGGGGGTGGGCACAATGTAACGGGCAGTTATTATCAATTAATGAAAACTCCGCCTTATTTAGTTTATTAGGAACAACTTACGGAGGTGATGGTAGAACTACTTTTGCTTTACCTGATATGAGAGGAAGAGTTGCTATTCATCAAGGACAAGGGCCAGGGTTATCTAATCATAAGTTGGGAAGTAGATTTGGGGTAGAAAATAGTTACCTCAGAGCAACTAGAGCGGGAGTAAAGCCTGGTACAGGTGTGGAAGTGGTTTCTAATTTTATGGATAATGGAATGCTTAGCGTTCATCAACCTACCCTTGCAGTTAACTATTGTATTGCACTAGTAGGTACATTCCCTCCACGTAATTAATGAAAGGAAAGGAGCAAACCGAAAATCCATAAATAGAGTAGGTTTCAATTTTTTAATAAAAAAAATCATTAAAAATGAAAGGTTCAAAATATTTTATAAAATCAAGTTTATTGGCTTTTGGATTGATGTTAGGTGGACTGGTTTTTTTCTTGACTTCCGCTTCATCGATCAAGAAATCGAATAACGAATCCATTACCAAAATTTCCAAAGACCTGGTTGAAATAACCGCAGAATATGAAGCCTTAATGGCAAAGAAAAGTGAAAACTCAGTTTCATCAGAACCATACATTGGAGAAATTGCTGTATTCGGAATGGGCTTTGCACCAAGAGGTTGGGCACAATGTAATGGGCAATTATTACCAATTAGTGGCAACGAAGCCTTATTTAATTTATTAGGAACAATTTATGGAGGTGATGGTAGAAGTACTTTTGGCTTACCTGATATGAGAGGTAGAGTTGCAGTTAATAACGGACAAAGTCCAGGGTTACAAAACTATCCGATTGGTCGTAAATTTGGTCGCGAAAGAATATCAGTCCATGTCTCAAAAGCAAATGTACCATTAGGTGAAGAAGGAGATGAATCAGTTGTTGTATCTAATATTTTGCCGGAAATAAATATTATGCAACCGAGTATTACGGTGAATTATTGTATTGCACTGACAGGAATATTCCCTTCCCGTAGTTAATATAATTGAAATTTAATGGTACACACCAAAAATTCAATTAATGAATTGAAATAAATTTATTCAGAAATAAAATATTACGAATGAAAAATTCAAAATATATCCTTTTTGTTCTAGCCTTAGTACTCTTTCTAGGCTCTTGTGAAGATGGATCAAATTCAAACAATCAAGGCGATAATACTTCTACTACTACAACAGAGGAACCAAGCTCTGATAATTCTACTGATTCACAAACGCAATTAACCGAACCAGAAACTGACTCAGAGTCCGTTCAAGAAAGTGATTCAACCGCAATTTCCATTCCTGATGATCCAAATGCAAAACCTGTAAAAATTGGAGATAAGGCACATGGTGGTATCGTATTTCAAGTAGATAATAGTGGTAAGCATGGTTTAGTTTGCCAAGCTGAAGATTTAGATAAACTGATGACTTTTAGCGAAGCTAAAAAAGCGTGCGAAGCTTCAAATTCAGGCGGAAAAAATGATTGGCGATTGCCTTCACTTGATGAACTAGAACACATATACATCAAACTTAGAAAATCAGGATTGCATCATTTTCATCAAGAATGGTATTGGAGTTCGAAAGTAAAAGACAGACACAATGCGTGGAGTATGGATGTACTGCATGGTAAAAAAATGGCTCATTGGGAAAATGAAAAAAGCCATGTCAGAGCGGTAAGAGCATTTTAAAAGATTGAGATACTACAACGGAAGGGGAGTGGGTTTTTCTTTTTTGTTGTATAAAACAACACACCAAGTAATTTGTAAATGTATTGTTATTGCTTGGTGTGTTTTTTGTTTTTATGAGAAAAGAAATAGGAGTTCGCTGAAAATCCTCTAACAGAGTAGGCAATTTTTTTATTTATTCTAAAAGTTAAATAATGAAAAGCGTATTGAAAAAATTAAACATCTTAGTATTATTTATTGGAATGTTAGGAATGGTCACATTTATGACTTCTTGTGAAGAAGAAGATCCATGTGAAACAGTTACATGTGAAAATGGAGGAACTTGCATAGATGGTACTTGTGATTGTCCTGATGGATATGAAGGGGATGATTGTTCGTTAGAATGGGTCACTAAGTTTCTTGGAACAAACATGGCGACACAGGATACTTGCTATGGGGATAATGGTAATTTTTCAGTAGAATATAATATGTCCATCACTAAAGTAAGTACAAATGAAGTATCCACTACAAATTTGGGAGCCTTTGGCGGGACAAATGTTGTGACTATGAATGTAGTAAGTAGTAATGATTTGAGCATTAATTACACAGATGTATTAGGGCTGTC
>OJFR01000598.1_pt1 | contig 11665 bp, 6 predicted proteins | sample 1594121 | NCBI WGS metagenome assembly OJFR01 (sample SAMN05416812, study PRJEB24817) | seawater metagenome | isolation source: Sea water | place: Canada:Atlantic | collected 2013-07 | reverse complement strand
GAGATCAGCCTCGGTCTCGTGGGCTCGGAGATGTGTATAAGAGACAGCTCACAAATGCATTATAAACAATTGCTTGAGCACTTACCTCTTCTCCGTTCAAAACACCTTCTCCTGAATAGAGAGAAGCATTAACATTTCCTCGGATAGTCCAAAACTTGATTGTTTTAGAACTAAAAACATTAACTCCGAAATTCTCTCTTGTTCCAATATTCGCGAATGAAGTACTTGAAATCACAGTACTATCATTTAATGAAACAGGAGTTAAAATACTCTCGATCGCATCATTGGTATACTTATAATAGACAGAGGCATAAAGGACAGTTCCCTTAACAAAAGTATTGTACGACACATCAAACTGGTGTGTAATTTCTGGTTCCAAAAATGGATTCCCCTCAGTCGTATTTCGGCGATCACTTACCTCTGGATAAGGATTGACGTAAAATAAACTAGGTCTTTGAATTCTTTTATTATAACTTACTTTAATCGAACTAAATCCTTTTAATTTTCTTGATAAAATAACACTCGGTAAAAAGTTATCATAATCACTACTAAATGATTGCACCTCTCCTGAATCAAAGTCACCTCCAATTTGAGTGTACTCATATCGAGCTCCTGCGGTCAAACTATACTTCTTTGTCAATTCTGCATTGAAAGAAAGATAACCTGCCATCACATCTTGATCATAATTAAAAACATCTGTTCGATTATCATTGAGACTATTGGTCAATAAATTTTTAGAACTGAAATCACTTTTGATATCTCTAATAACTGTTTTTGCGCCCACTTCCATTTTTACTTTTTTGGAAAATGGATGCGTGTAATCTACTTGAATGGTGTGCTCTATATTTTTTCCATCATTTACATTTTCTTCTAAAATTTGTGGGAAAGCTAATGAAGCGTCTTGATTCAAATCAGAACTTCTATCATTAGTATTTTCACTCAACTGGTAAGCAAATACTAATTCCTGTCCTTCTTTATCATAAGTTTTTTTATAGTCAGTTGTCCAATCAAATCCGCTAAAGAGAGCATCTGCATTAGTTGTTCTTTTATAAGTTTCTTGGAAATCTATTGATGGTAAAATATTAGTGGTAGCTGTTTCTCCATCATTATTAGAAGTGAAACCATTGAAAGAAATATTAGAATTGATACTATTATATGCATTGATATCATAGTAAGCTCCAAACTTCCCATTGAAACCAAGACGGCTCGTTTTACTATCTCCTGACTGCATTAATTCATTCGTAAATCCATCTATAGTTTGTGAGTTATTAAAACTAAGTTCCCCTGTTCGTGGCCAAGAATAATAAGTTGAAGCACTTCCATTCAATCCAACTCTTCCCCTCGAAGCACTCAAACTAACAACTGCATTATTTTGACGAGTCCCGACTGATGAATTAACTGAACCACTAAACCCTTCGATACTTTTTCTTTTAGTAATGATATTGATTATTCCACCACTTCCCTCTCCATCGTATTTTGCAGAAGGAGAAGTGATTACCTCTACTTTCTTAATCTGATCAGATGGAATTAATTTAAGCGCATCTGCAACACTATTAGCAAAGATTCCAGAAGGTTTTCCATTGATTAGAATTCGAACATTCTGACTTCCTCGCAATGAAACATTTCCTTCTAAGTCAACAGAAAGCATTGGTACTTTTCGCAAAACATCAGAGGCATCACCTCCTGCATTCGTCACATCTTGATCAGCGTTGTAAACGATTTTATCTACTTTATTTTCAATGAGTGATCTTTCACCAGTTACTTGCACTTCGGCTAAATTAAGGCTCGATGGAATTAAGTAAACATTTTTTAAACTGAGGTCTGGTTTCTTTTTGGTGAGTTTTACACTTTTTATTTTTCGAGTAACATAACCAATGAAAGAAACTTCTATTTCATATTCTTTCAAAGCAACGCCTGAGAATTTGAATTTTCCTTTATCATCTGTGATCACTCCATCGAGTTGTTTTCCAAATTCAGAATTAATTAAAACGACTGTGGCAAATTCTACTGGCTCATTGGTAAGTGAATCGATAATTTGACCTGTTATTTTTCCCTTGATTTGAGCAGTTTTATTTCCACCTCCTCCCCAACCTTGGGAAAATGCAGCAAATGAGAAAAATAAAAAAAGTGGCAGTAGTGATTTTTTCATACGATAGAGTTTTTTTGATTAATTGAAGTACGCTCTGTTTTTCATCAAATTTAATATCTGACTATTGCAAAACTAAGGACAAGGTAAAATGTTTAAACTCTCCATCAATTCTTTTTCTATAAATGATTAGATTTGTTGGATAAAATTTTCCAAAAAAATAAAAATGTCTACATAATGAAAAACATATTCCTTCTTTTTCTTTGTTTTTTTACTTGGAGCTGTGCCAATGAAACTCCTGAAACGATTGCCGCAACTAACGTAAAAAACGAAGTCAAGAAAACCGAACCTGAAAAAAAAGGAGGTACTTCTAGACCTACTAAAAAAGAGTACGATAAACTTCCGTTGGATAACATAAAATTGCCAGACGGTTTTAAGATCGAAGTTTTTGCAGAAGGAATTGATCGAGCGAGAGCATTAGCATTGTCGCCTAACGAAACGCTTTTTGTTGGAACGATGAGTAAAAAAGGAGTTGTAACTGCAGTCAAAAATGGTCAACATTATAAGTTATCGAAAGGCTGGGAAATGCCCAATGGTGTTGCATTTAAAGACGGTGACTTATATGTTGCTGAGGTAAGCAAAATTCATAAATTTGAGGACATTGAAAATAATTTAGATAACCCAAAACAAGAAGTGATATATGATAAATATCCAACGGAATCTCATCATGGTTGGAAATTTATTTCTTTTGGACCTGATGGAAAGTTGTATGTTCCTGTTGGCGCACCTTGTAATATTTGCGAAAAGGAAGAAGAGATTTATGGTACGATCACTCGAATAAATACAGATGGAACAGGTCTCGAAATTGTGCAAAAGGGAATTCGAAATACAGTTGGTTTTACTTGGCATCCAGATAATAAAGAATTGTGGTTTACAGATAATGGTCGAGATTGGTGGGGCGAAGACACGCCAGGTTGTGAGGTGAATCATGCGCCGAAAGATGGAATGCATTTCGGTTATCCATATTGCCATCAAGGTGATATGCCTGAAGATGATGACTCTATTTCAAAACATACTTGTGAAGGTTTTACGCCTCCGGCAAAAGTGTTGCGAGCGCATGTTGCACCACTTGGAATTGAATTTATTCCTGTGGGGAATTTTCCGAAAAAATATGAGAAGCAGATTTTAGTAGCGGAACATGGTTCTTGGAATCGAACTAAAAAACAAGGTTACCGATTAGCACTTTTGACTTTGGATGAAAATGATAAGGTGAAAAGTTCTGCGACTTTTGCCGATGGTTGGTTGGATAAAGATGGCGATGTTTGGGGAAGACCGGTGGATATGGAGTTTATGAAAGATGGGTCGCTTTTGGTTTCGGATGATATGGCGGATGTGGTTTATCGGATTTTTTATGAAGGGTAATTTTTAGTGAATCAGGTAATTAAAAAATCAGGTAATCGGGTATCCCAATTACCTGATTTTCTATTTAACTGATAATCCAACTCACTCTAAAGCTTTTCTCAGTCGCTCAAATTTCGCCTCATTCTTTTTCAAGAAATAAGATCTCAACACATCCTTCTTCTCCTTACTCGTCAAGTGAAAAGAAATCGACGCTCGCTCCATTTCATCTTTTGGATAATAAATATATCGAATCACATCAAATTTATCTCTACCTAAAAGATCATAGATAAATCCGAGGTTTGTGTCTTGTTCGTAATCTTGTAATGTCAAAATTTGTCCTGCGATGCCAAGTGGATTAAGCATTGATTCGATGGCACCTTGATCATCGTTGGGAACAATTTCTTCCACTTTTATTTGTGCAGAAATTTGCAATACAACTACACCACTTGTATTTTCCAAAATCCAATCTTTAAATACATGGATAAAACGAGTCGCAGAATTGATTCCATAATTATCTCGAAAACCTGCATCCATCACTTCAATTCCAGGTTTGCTCGGCAAATAAACATTGGGTAAAATGTATGGATAAGTAGCATTCATTCTTAGCCCTGTCGCAAAATTCATATTCGCTGCTCCTTGCTTCTCGAAAACTCTTCCAAAATCTACGGCATCAATTTCTACTGCATTTGGTCGCTCAACTCCTATAGGTGGAATCGTCATATACGAAACGCCTTGTGGAGAAATAATCATTCGTCGGCCATCATTAACAATCGAAGGCGTCAAAAAAGTCATGGGAATAATTGCTTCTGCTTCTGGTGATTTGTAATCTTTTAGTTTTTGTTCAAAAACATGGTTTACATTTTCATTGAGTTGTTTTTCAAAAATATAGCCTCGATCTTTTCGATAAGTTTTTCCATCCACTTCAAATTTTGCCCAAGGCAAAAACAAGTCATTCGTTACGATTGTAAAACCAATGGAGTTCAACATATCTTTCGAAATATTATCAATATATTTTCGATCATAGATATTGATATTCTTGCCTTGTTGTTTTTGCAAATATAATTCTCGCAAATAAGCTGCACCTATCATCCCGCCTGAAGCACCTGTCACCAAAACTGTATGTGGCAATAACTTCCCATTCAATATGCTGTCGCTTTTTTGCAAAACTTGCATCGCCCAAGCTGCTGCTCGCAGTCCTCCCCCACTCACACAGACGACAACCATTTTCGGTTTTTCTTCTTCTGGAAATTTATTTTTCCAATTCTCTAAAATCTGAATCGTGGCATTTTTATCCTCGTTGACATTTTCAGCCACACATATTTTTTGCAAATCAGCATAGTCATATTTAGCAGGCTCCACGCTGTAATCTAATCCGTAAGCTTTATTCTTATGATTGAAATTTTCGAATTTTGTCAAAAAATTGATCCCTACTAAAAGCAAAAAGAAAACAGTAATTCGCCATCGATCAAACCAATAAGTAATCGCTCCTGTCAACGCAATGACAATACTAAACATGATTAAAATACTCGCTCCTGCGGGGATTCTAAACATTGGATAATCTATCAAATATCCCATCGTAATCAACGCCACCAAACTCATCAGTTGAACTACCAAAGCATTCAAATGATTTTGTTTAAAAACGCTAAGCAGTAATTTGTAATCGTAATGTTGAACCGAACGAACTATTCGAGGTCGAAAAGATTCAGTCAAATAAGTGTCGACTCGCCAACGGACTGTTCCTCTCTTGATATTTTGGATACGATCAATTCTTCGATTGGGCGCCATGCTCTCGACGAGGTTGGGTGGCAATTTCCCTTTTCTTTTTTTCGAAAAATTAAAAATGTCCTTGTTAGTAAATTGAAAATAAAAAGAAGACAACAATAACATTAAAACTACGCCTAGCAAAAAGCCAACACAATTAGTCAGAATCACCTCCGCTGACCAAAATTCAAAATACCGCTGAAACCAAATCGTATAGGTAAAATAAAAAGCTAAAAAGGTAAGTGGAACGATGAAATTATTGAGAATGAATTTTGTAAAAGGTCGTTTCATGGATGCTAAAAAAGGAAAGTGGTGAGCATCCAACAAATAGGTCGTCAAGTTCCATGTCATAAAAAATCCACCAAACGCCGCTCCTAAAAGAAAGAAACTTTTAAAACCGACTTCATCCATGTACTCGGGGGAAAGGAATAAATATTTGACGCCATATAAATCTGCCAATGTTCCGGTCAATAGCGAGACTAAAAAAACCCACATGCCGATGAGTAGCAAATTATTCCTTAGGTGCAAAAAAAATAATTGCACGGGGAAGGAGTAGATTATATCGGTTAGCCATTTTTTCATTAAGATCGTGGTCGGTAATCGGGTAATCAGGCGAAAGGGTTTCTGGGTTATTATTTTACGTCAACTGGTTAGATCGACTAAACTATTCCCCATCCAACTTAACTACTCGAATCGTTTCAATTTTTGTATCAGAAACCAATTCCAAAATAAACTTATAACCCTCTAAAAGTATTTCTGCATTCTGTTCAGGAATAGTCTCTGTAGTTGTAACGAGATAACCAGAGAGAGTTTCATATTCTCCTTCAGGAAAATCCAAAACATCGTATTTTTCATTTAAATAATCAATTTCCAAACGACCTGAGAAGATAAATTCTTTGTCAGAAACTTGTGTTTCAATATATTCTTCTTGGTCATGCTCGTCTTCAATCTCTCCAAAAATTTCTTCCAAAATATCTTCCAAGGTAATGATTCCTGCTACGCCCCCGTATTCATCAACAACGCAAGCGATGGTCGTTCCTGTTTTGATAAATCGATTCATCAAGACTTGTGCTCGCATCGTTTCTGGAACGAATGGAATATTTAAAATCAAGCGTTTGATATCTTTTGGATTTTTGAGCATCTGCGCATGATGAACATATCCTAGCACATTATCAATATCATCTTCAGTAACAATCAATCTCGATAATTTCGTTTCTCGAAATAGTTGTTCCAAATCTTCGATACTATCATTTACATCGACATCTTCAATTTCAGGACGAGGAATCATACATTCTTTAACTTTGACTTCTCGCAGTTGCAGTACATTGTGAAATAAATCTGTATCAATATCATCCTTCTCTTCCGTTATAGAACTTTGAATAAAATCTCCTAGGTCAACTCTTGTTAGGGCATTTTCTACTTGGGAAACTTCTGAATTGAAAAATACTTTTAGGAATAAATTTGACAATCGAATCATCACCCACGAAGCCAACCAAAGTAACCATTGTAAAAATCGTAAAGGGTAAGCTAAAAAATATAGGACATCGTCTGCGAATAATCGAAACAATGTTTTAGGTAAAAATTCTCCAAAGATGAGCACGATAATTGTGATAAAAATAGTCGTGATGAGTAACATCACAACTGCATTTTCTATACCCAAATATTGTTGAAAGAAGGGTTCTAAAACTTTGGATAACATCGTCGTAAAAATCACTAACGCAATATTATTTCCTACCAACATAGTTCCTAAGAAGTCAGCTGGTTTTTCATAAAAATGTGCTAAAATTGCTCCTCGGCGAGATCCTTTATTTTTCTTTAATTCGATCCGCAGCTTATTGGCAGAGACGAAGGCTATCTCCGATCCTGAAAACAAAGCTGAGAGTAAAAGGAAAAATATAATAAGGGTAAATGTCATGAAGTACTTTTCGAATCTTAAAAGTCTAAATATAAAGTAAAAAAATCATTTGCGCAGAATCAATTTACTCCTCTAATTCACCAGCCAATCCATCCACCTGAATCCTTCCCGTAATCGCATGTATTTCCCAACGGGTAAAATCCTGATTTGCTTCAAATCCATAACCATAAACAATTTCTCCTGGGCGAGTAATTTTGACAAATTTCTTAGTGTACACTTTGTTTAATTTTTCATCCCAGATGAGTTCTTCCGTTTCAAGCATCTCCATTTTTTTACTTTCCCAAACGACACTATCTTTTACAATGATCTCATTTTTTTTCTCAAAACGTAAAGCATACTTAGCCGTCAATTCACTTTGAGTTCGGCCTGATGGATCAAAAAAATCAACTTTTATTCCTTCTGGAAATTCTTGTTTAGGAGTGTTAACATCTAGATATCGGAACATTTTATCGCCCATGACTTTTACTCTGATGATGGCAGAATCGCTGTAGAGCAATTCTACATTTTTCATGGTTTCGTATTTGAGTTCATCGGAAGTTGCGACACTTTTGATTTCATCTAAATCGTTTTCGCAGGAGCTTAGGAAGAAGATTGTTAGAAACAAAAATAAATATCCAACACCCAATGCTTGCGCTAAGGAATGTCCAAGGTCCAATTTCTTCCAGATTTTATTTAGTCGATTCATTCGAGATTGGCTATTCATTTTTATTTTTCTAAATATTAAAAATATTATTTCATCAAGGTCAAATCTCCCTCATACAAAACAACTTCCGCATCAATAAACTCCACCAAAGTATAAAATGCAAACACACCTGATCCCATTTCTTCTCCTTTAAAGATTCCATTCCAACCCAAAGTTGGATCATTCAACGGAATATCTCTCGCCTCAAAAACTAATGCGCCCCAACGATTATAGATACGTAAGATTTGAATATTTGCTGCAGCTGGTCCGCTATAAACGGTAAAGCCATCATTGTATCCATCGAAGTTTGGAGAGAAAGCATTTGGAATATAAATTGGTCGATTCTTTATTACCTCAATCGTAATCTCATCCGTTGCCGTACATCCATTTTCATCTGTAATCGTAACGATATAAGTCGTCGTGTTCACAGGCATTGCAACTGGATTTGGACAATCGGTACATGACAAACCTGTTGAAGGCACCCACTCATAAGTTACTGGAATGAAAGGGGCATAGATGGAGTTTATATTAGTAGAAAATCCTAAATCAATCGCTTGGTTATCCCCTGCATTTACAATCAACTCAGTTGGCTGAGAAATCGTTGCACCTACTTCATCAGTACATCCTAAAATATCTTGAATCGTAATCGTATAATCTCCCGCAGCCAAATCTGTAAAGTCAACAGCATCTTGAAATATTATTCCATCTACACTATATTGATATGGTGGATTTCCACCAGCACCAGTTACTGAAATAGTTCCAGTTTCATCTCCAAAACAAATCACATCTATCACATTCACCAAATCAATAAATAGTTCATCAGGTTGGGTGATGGAAAAACTTCCAACGGCATCACAATCATTTCCATCTAAAACCGTCACCGTGTAAGTTCCAGGATTTAGATCGGAGATCGTAGCAGTCGTTTCATTATTATTCCAAGAGAAAGTATAATTACCAACTCCACCACTTGGTGTTGCGGTGATTGTTCCATCACCTGCACCAAAGCAACTTACATTTATACCATCCAAATCAACTGCAACTGGCGGCGGTTCAGAAACTATAATTTCGAATTGACCAACACATCCGTTTGCATCAACCACATCAACGATATAAGTTCCTGCTCCAATGTCAGTTCTAATATTTGAATTTTGAAAACCATTCCCATCATTAAAATTATATTGATAAGGTGGTAATCCATTTGCAATCGTAATCTCTATAGATCCATCAGCCAAACTAAAACAGGAAGGTGAAATACTTCCATCTAATTCTAACCCCAATTCCAACTCATCTACTTGGATATCTAAACTCGTTTGACAACCATTCGCATCTTCCAAAATCACATTATATAATCCGATTGGAATATTGGTTAAGGTATTATCTGATGTCCACACTCCACTATTCTCCCATTGATATAAATATGGTGGTGTTCCCCCAAAACTAATTAATTCAATTGCTCCATCTTGTCCTTCGTTACAACTCGGCATTGAAATCTGTGGAGTAATATTAAACGGTGGTGGTCCGCCAACTGAAAAGGTCAGCACCGTATCACAAGTTGCATCATTCGTAATCGTAACGGTATAATCACCAATGCCTAAATTGGTAATGGCCGAAGTCGTCGCATTATTTTCCCAAAGAAAAGTATGTGGAGGAGCATTACTCGTAACCATTAAACTAATTGAACCATCTTGACTATCAGGACAATCCACATTATCAATCGTAGGTAAGATTGTCATCGCATTCAAAGTTTCACAGCAAGGAGTAACTAAAATAGTTTCTATATCGACCACGATACATCCCAAATCACTTTCTACCGTCAATGAAATTGTTTTTAATCCTGGAGTCGTCCAAGTCACTTCATGTGGACCAATTCCAGAAGCAGTTGCTGGAACTGCATCCACTCCAAAATTCCATTCCCATCCTACCAATGCACCTAAAACGAATGAACTATTATCATTAAAAATAACTGACTCACCATAACAAACTTCTGCGTCAGGTTCATCCGTTATCACATCAGCCTCTGGCCCTAAAAATTCACCCGTTCCGCCAAATTCTACTTCAAAACCATTTCCAGTACTCGTAAAATTATTAACTACTAGCGCATAACTTTTCCCTTGTTCCATATCAATGGCTCTCAAGAAATTGTCTTGCGGATAAGGGTTTTGACAACCTGACTCTTCAAAAAAATCGGTTGAAGTACCATCCAGACCTGTTGGCCCCATACATGGACTTGGAAAAGTAAAACTCCCTGAAGCCATACAACGCAAATCAATTTTCCCTGCACAATTTCCAACTCCATTCGGCAACTCATATACTACAAAATCCAAATCATCACTTGGAAAAGTTGGGGATAAAGTAAATTCCAACGTTCCAGATGTTTCGCAAGTCCAAGAAAACCAAGTTGAATTTGATTCTGAATTAGCTCCTAATCCACCTAAGCAAGTTCCAGCAGCTTCATCTGGATCAGCTCCAGCTCCTATAACTTGTTGAACAACGAAAGAAGATTTATCACAAAGGATGGCCGCTACTGGACAATCAGAACCAGGTTCTACGGGTGCAAAATAATTAGCGATACATAATTGAAAACTTCCCAAAACTCCTCCTGCATCTATTCGTATATAATATTCTTGCCCAATCACCATTCCGCCTTCGTACAACTGAATTGTATTATTTTGGATACCATCATCTGAAGCACAACCAAATGTACTTATCGTTCCACTACAATCACCTGTATACATCGCCACCTCTGGTTCCCACATCGTTCCTCCCAATACTGGCGTTGATGCTCCAATCACCGTAATTGTCATATCAGTTGCAATCGCAGTAAATTTAAACCAAACATCATTATCAGCATTAGCAAAACAAAATGGAGAAGTAAAACCAGAATCAGTCGCATCTGCATTAGTAAATTCAGCCACATTGGAACACCAATTGGATACATCTGTTAATTCAATTGCACCTGCACAATCATCATTAATCGGCTGGGCAAAAGTATTTTGGATAGAGATAAAAGATAAAAATAGAATACAATTAGTGTAGAGAAAATATTTCTTCATAATTTTCCATTTGAATGCTGTTGTAAATATTGTTTTCAAAGCTTAAAGTTTTTCACAAAAATAACGTTTTTTGTGGCAGTAAAAGTGTTAACTCACTTTAAATATAAGACTACATCAATTGAAAAATTGTTGGGTTGAAATCAACATTTTAAGAAAACTTTAAAGCAATATGTCGGTTCGCCATCTAATTTTTTTAATTTGCCTTCTAATACTTTGAAAGTCAAGTAATTATATTCGTGTATAACTGCTTTCAAAACAAAAACTAGAATTAATTTTTTATGAAAAAAAATATTCCTAATGCGATCACGTTAGTCAATCTCTTTTGCGGTTGCTGTGCTTTGGTTTGTGTATTTAATGAGATGTTCGTTCCAGCATTCTGGTTTTTGTTTGCAGGAGGGTTGGCAGATTATGCAGATGGATTTGTGGCAAGATACCTTGGCGTTCATTCTGTTTTGGGAAAAGAATTAGATTCCTTGGCGGATATGGTTTCATTTGGAGTGGTGCCAGGAGTAATTTTATATACTTTAATTTCCAATCATCCAATAGCAGAGGATTATGTTTATGGAAATATTAAATTATTAGCGCTTCCTGCTTTTTTAGTTACTCTTTTCTCCTGTTTGCGATTAGCGAAATTTAATTTAGATACCCGTCAGTCAGAAGATTTTATAGGATTGAATACTCCTTCTGTTACTATGTTTGTCACAGGGTTGATGCTAATTCTGTCTCTTATACACATCTCCGAGCCCACGAGACCGAGGCTGATCTCG
>OJFR01000593.1_pt1 | contig 11738 bp, 6 predicted proteins | sample 1594121 | NCBI WGS metagenome assembly OJFR01 (sample SAMN05416812, study PRJEB24817) | seawater metagenome | isolation source: Sea water | place: Canada:Atlantic | collected 2013-07 | reverse complement strand
TCGGCAGCGTCAGATGTGTATAAGAGACAGCTTCTTTACTACTAATATTAGTTGCTGCTTCTATTTCAGGTAAATCTTCTTTTAGTGCATTAGCTAAAAGAATTGGTGTAATCTCCCAAGTAGCAATTTTTTGAGGAAACTGACGGGTTTGTAATACTTGAAATAATCGATCGTTCTTCTCATGAAATTTATCCACATTGACTTCATCATTCACCCACAAAAAAATCAACAATGCACAAGCCAATCCTGTGGATAAACCAACTAAGTTTATCAAAAAGGAAGTTTTATTCTTTTTGAAATTTCGAAAGGCAAGTTTAATATTATGTTTCCACATGATGATTAATTTTACTCGTTACGGATAGAATCTACAGGATTGGCAATAGCTGCTTTGAATGATTGAAAACTTACCGTTATGCAAGTCAAGGCAATAGTCAATACTCCTGCCAGGGCAAAAGTTTTCCAACTAATTTCAATTCGATAGGCAAAATTATTTAACCAATAATTTTGCATGGCCCACCAAGTAAAAGGGATTGCAATGACTAGAGCTAAAAGAGTAGGGACTAAATATCTTTTCGTTGTCAACCAAATTAAATTACTAAATGGTGCTCCTAACACTTTTCGAATACTCAATTCTTTTTGACGATACTGAATCAACAAACTTATTAATCCATAAAGACCAAGACAAGTCACCAAAATTGTGAGCATCGTAAATAGGCTTATCATATTTGCAAATTGACGATCAGCTAAATAATTTTGCTGAATATGATGATCGACAAAGGTCATTTCGAAGGGTAAATCAGAAGCGATTTTTTTCCAATCATCTTGTATTGACGTGATCGCTAATTGGGGATTCCCTGGTTTTAGTCGAAGGAGAATATGTTGTACTTCTCCATTCGGAACGAAGACTGCTAAAGGTTCAATAGGATCATGTAAACTTTTAAAATGAAAATCTTTCACGACTCCAACAACTTGCCCTGTTTTAATATCACTTACTGAAATTGTTTTTCCAATAGGATCTTTTAGTCCCAAAGTTTTTACGCCAGTTTCATTTAAAATAATTGCAGAAGTAGAATCTGTTGGATGTAATTCTGAAAACTCTCTTCCTTCCGCCATCTCAATTCCTAATGTTTTAAAATAATTAGAAAAAACTCCAAGCACTCTCATTGTCGGAGCTTCGGTACTTTCGATTTGATCGTAAAAAACAGGAACTGAACCATAATTTCCATCAAAGGTATCCCCTGCGGAAATAGAACTCACATGAGAATTTTGAGAAAATACTTGTTGAGCTAATTGAAAACGTTGGTGAAAATCATCCGTTCGCATTTGGAGAGAAACCACATGTTCAGAGTCAAATCCTAGATCTTGATTTTGAAGAAATTGTAATTGCTGTTGAACTAAAATCGTTGCTGCAATTAATCCCGCAGCGATGGCAAATTGTAAAACTAAAAGTGTACGTTGCACCATTTGCCCTGACTTTCCTCTTCTTGTTTTTTCTTTTAAACTTTCAACAACATTAAATTTCGAAAGTAAAAAAGCTGGATACATTCCTGCAGCAATGCCAATCAAAACAGCTCCGATACCCAAGACAGGAAGCAATAAAAAATAGTCTTGAGTTTGCAATTCAAAATTCCACCCGAGTAAATTTTGTAAACTATTTTTTCCAATAAAGAACCATCCGATTGATAAAATCAAACTTACCAAAACGATCAATACTGCTTCGCCTGAAAATTGTTGGAAGATAGAAAACTTACCTGCGCCCAAAACTTTTCGAATACCTACTTCACGTTCACGTCGAATGGAACGAGCTGCATTGATGTTCATAAAATTGAAACTTGCAATAAATAAAATAAAAAAGGAAATCGAGGCAAGACCCCAAATGTAATTCATATTCCCTCTTTTCATCCATTGCGAATTCATCAAGCCAGAAGATTTTAAATAAATATCTTCCAAAGGTTGAAGTCGATATGCAAATATTTTTGCTCTTTCTGGTTCGTAATGTTTCTTGATAAATTCAGGAAACTTTTGCTCTAACATTTCGGGAGAAGTTCCTTTTGCTAATTGCACATAAGTATGAAAACTAGCCCATCCCCAAGACTCCAAGGTCACAGGATATCCCATCGGCACTTTGAATGTTGAAAATGAAATGAGTGTTTTAAAATCAAAATGTGTTTGAGTAGGTTCATTGACCAACACTCCTGTTACATTGAGCAAAATTGATTCATTCATTTGAATGGATTTGCCCATCGGGTTTTCATTGCCGAAATATTTTTGAGCAACACTTGGCGTGATGACTATAGAATTTGGAGAGGTTAACGCGACATTAGGATCTCCATATTTTAATTTAAAATCAAACATTTTTAAAAATGCAGAATCCGCATACCACACTTTATTTTCATAAAATTGTTGCCCATTAGATTCAAAAACTACATCGTCACTATATCGAAGACGAATGGCTTCTTCCACTTCAGGAAACATCGCTTTCATCTCGCGTGCTACAGGAGGAGCAACCGTCGCAAGATGTCTTCCATCAGGTCGACTTATCGTTTCATCCAAAGTCAGTTTAAAAATCCTATCAGATTTTTCATGCCATGCATCCACACTTATTTCATTTCGAACAAAGAGCAAAATGAAAATCACTCCAGCAAAAGCAAATGAAAAACCAAAGAGATGAATCAGCGTAGTTTGCTTATCCCTCCAAAGATGACGCATGGCAATTTTGAAATAATTTTTAATCATGGCGGTTTGACTTTTGATGAAGTTCAATAGTGATACACATCTATAAGTAATTTTAATTTTTAATCTCCGCGAAGACTATCCACGGGATTTGCTAATGCAGTTTTTAAACTATTAAAACCGACTGTCAACAACCCTATTCCAATCGCAATCGCCCCAGATAATGCAAAAAACCACCATTGAATATTTATTCGATAAGCAAATCCTTCCAGCCAATCATTCATAAAATACCAAGCGATTGGCGTTGCTATCAGCATGGCTAAGGCAATCAATTTGATAAAGTCTCTCGATAATAAAAATACTAATCCATAAGTCGACGCACCCAAAACTTTTCGAATACTAATTTCTTTGACACGTTGTTCCGACATAAAAGAAGCAAGTGCTAACAATCCTAGGCAAGCAATAAAAATAGCTATGAGCGTAAATAAGAAAAACACTTTTCGGGAAGTCATTTCTTTAGAGTAAAGTGCTGCCCATTCTCTATCCATAAAAGCATAGGAAAAAGGTACCTCAGGTTGAAATTGCTTCCAAATATTTTCAATGGATCGAAGGGTGTTTTGTGAATTATCTGACATCAATCGAACACTTACTAAGCCGTTCACACCTGCCACAAAACTTCTTTGTCGATGTACCAAAAACAATGGAGAAATTTGATGATGTAAAGATTGAAAATGGAAATCTTTCAAAACACCAACGATAGTATAAGTCGAAGGAACATCTGGATTGGGATTTAAAAAATTATCATTACTCGTCAATTGTTTACCAATCGGATCTTCGATTCCCATTTCTCGAACTGCCGTTTCGTTGAGAACTACAGAAAGGGTATCCATAAAGTTTTCGGAAAATTCTCGCCCGCCTGCCATTTCCATTTTCATACAATCGACAAATCCTTCACCGACGATGAGTCCACTTCCTGTAGTCATTTCTTTAGTTCCAGAAGGTCGGAAAGAGATTCCAAAATACTGTTGCCCCGGCATAGAATTACAGCCACTAGCTCCCACTACACCTGGAACATTATTAACTTGTTTTAAAAAAGTTTCGGATTGTTGAGCAGTCATTCCACCTGCATTTTGCAAGGTGATCAAACTTTCTTTGTCAAAACCCAATGATTTATTTTGCGTAAAGTTTAATTGTTTAAAAACAATGATCGTCGCTGCAATCAGAAAAATAGAAATTGCAAATTGGAAAACCACTAACGCATTTCGAAAACCAATTCCTTTAGTTCGAGACAATAATTTTCCTCTTAGCACTTGGATGGGTTTGAAGGACGACATAAAAAATGCAGGATAAATCCCCGAAGCAACACCGGTGATTATTGCTAGTCCAAGAAGTGTCGCTAAAAAATTGAAGGAAAGAATATTTGACCAGTCCAATGATTTATCTGCCAAGGAATTAAAAGAAGGCAAGGTCAAAATAACAATCGCCCCTGCTAAAATTGCTGCAATAAAACTGATCAATAATGCCTCTGACATGAACTGAAATATCAACTGTCTTTTCTCAGAACCTAATGTTTTTCTAATCCCAACTTCTTTAGCTCGGCCTGCTGATCGAGCGGTCGCAAGATTCATAAAATTCACTCCTGCAATTGCGATTATTAGAATGGCAATTAGACTAAAAAAATAAACTCTACTCCTCGAACCTGGCGGTTTCATTTCACCTTCTAATTTCGAATCTAAATAAATATCTTGTAGCGGTTGCAAGGTGTAGAGATAACCATTTCCTTGTTTTTGATATTCTTCATAATTTACTCCGAAGGTGTTCATCACTTGGCCTGAAGCATATTTGACCACTAAATCTGGAAATTTTGCTTCGACTTGATTAGGCGTACTTCCTTCATTTAACATCAAATAAGTGATTGCCGAAAAACTCAAATAATTCTGGGTTCCTTGAATAAAATTTAAGGACCGAGAAGAGATTAAAAAATCAAACATTAAATGAGAATTCCTTGGGACATCTGCACAAACACCCGTTATTTTTGGATCGTTATTATTTTGTACTTGATCCAAAACTTCACCTACGATATTTTGATTTTTCCAATCTGATCCAAAGTATTTTTTAGCTTGGGTTTCGGTAAGTACGATAGAGTTTGGATCTTTGAGCGCCGTATTTTCATCGCCCACCAAAAGTGGAATATTAAAGAATTGGAAGAAATTAGAATCTGCCCAGGTGATATTATTTTCCCTTAATACTTTATCTCCTTTTTTGAAAATGGTATTCGCTGGCCCAAAATTAAATAACCTACAAGCTTCCTCCACTTCTGGAAATTCTTGCTGAAGAACCTCTGCATAAGAATGAGGAATGAAGGCATAATTTCTTGCACGGTCTGGGTACTTTCTTTCGAGTGCTACTCTATATATTTGATCACCTTTTTCATGAAAATTATCATAACCTAATTCGTCATTCACATACATCATGATCAGTAGGAAGCAAGCCATTCCCATTGCCAAGCCAATAATATTAACAGCGGAAAAACCTTTGTAGCGAAGTAGATTTCTCCATGAGATGAGGAAGTAATTTTTTAACATAATTTTTTAAATTATAGTTGACAATTCAATGCTAAGTTTTGAGACCTATCATGAATCTTGAATTAATTCATTCACTTCGTAAACTCTCCACAGGGTTAGATAGAGCTGCTTTCAATGATTGTAGCCCTACTGTTAAAAATGCAATTCCTATTGCTAAAACTCCTGCGAGAAGAAAAACCCACCATTGGAATCCAATTTGGTATGCGAATCCTTGCAGCCATTTTTCCATAAAAAAATAAGCGAGCGGTACTGCAAAAAGGATAGCAATCAAGACGAGTTTTAAAAAATCCTTAGAGAGCAATGCTACTATACTGGTAGCTCCTGCACCTAATATCTTTCGTACTCCAATTTCTTTTGTTCGTAAAAAAGTAGTGTAAGATGCCAAGCCAAAAAGTCCTAAGCTGGCAATCAAGATGGTAAACAAAGTGAAAAAGGAAAGTATATTTCGAAAACGAAAATCTGCTGCGTAAAGCCGCTGAAAATTTTCATTTACAAATGAATATTGAAAATCATTACCTGGGAAGAATTGTTCGTAAGAAGATTTGACACCAGCAATTGTTTCACCCACATTTTTCCCAGAAAGTTTAAGGGATAATAAATGATATGCTCCGTAGCCAGGAAGAAAAGTTAGCGGTTCAATTTTATGATGTAATGATCGCTGATTAAAGTCAGGCATCACACCAATAATATTCCAATTTTTATCCCAAAAATTAACTTGCTTACCTATTGCTTTTTCATTGTCTGCGAAGCCTAACATTTTTACAGTTGCTTCGTTGATGACTATCTTGTCCAAAGCATCCCATTCATAATTATGGTCATTTTTCCTAAAAAACCTTCCTGTAAGCGTTTCGAATCCATAAGTTTTTGCATACTCAAAATCTGCATGAATAAAGTTGGTGGTGAAAGATTGTTCCGAAGCACCCTTCCCTATTTTTTGCATTTGAAAAATTCGACCAGTTCCTTCACTAGGTGCACGATTTGAAGTTGCTGCACTTTCGATGCCAGGGAATTTTGTCAATTCAGTTTTAAACGTGTTCATTCGATCAATAAACGTGCTATCCCAATTACTCATTTCAGGTGGGTTGACAATCATCACTTGATCAATATTGATTCCTAAATCTTGACGACTCATAAAATCAATTTGATTGGCAACCAACCAAGTGATCGTAATAAGAGTTATGGAAATCATAAACTGAAAAACAACTAAACCCTTCCGAAGTCGGGCACCTCCTGTGCTATTTAAAACTACTTTTTTTAAGGCACCTGCAATCTGTGAGGAGGAAAGTAACCAAGCAGGATATGCTCCAGAGACTAAAACACCTGCACCAATCAAACCTAACAATCCAACCATTAAATAAGTAAGGATTTCATTGCCGACGAATGAGGTATTTATCGAAAGATAAGCATTAAATGAAGGGGTCAAAATTAAAACTATTCCAACTGCTAACAATAAACTTACAATATTTATAATGAGCGCCTCTGCTATAAATTGACTTGTCAATTGTGTTTTTGTCGCACCCAAAACTTTGCGAACACCCACTTCTTTGGAGCGTTCCATTGCTCTGACCGAACTCAAATTGACATAATTGATCCAAGCTAAAAGAAGGATGAAAAAAGAGATAATCAAAAGAGACCAGACTGATCGTCCACTATTCGTTTGACCAATTTCATATTCCAAATCAGATGAATATAAATGAGCATCTGAAAAAGGTTGCAAGGTAAAAACCTCTTTACTACCCGTTACTTCTGTTCCTCTAAAGTGGCGTTGACTAAAGTCTGCAAATTTAGTTTCTAAAGCTTGATAATTTGTTCCTTCTTCCAATTCTAAAAAATGATAATAATTTGACGCAGTCCAGCTATTCCCTGCACCTTCTCCCCAGTATCGAATACGGGTAGCATAACTCGTTAGCAAATTAAATTGAAGAAAAGAATTGCTTGGAACATCTTCGCAAACACCTACAATTTTAAAAACATCAGGTAAGCGATTAAGACGCAATTCTTCTCCAAGTACTGCTTCATAATTATCCTTGACTGCTGGAAAATATTGCGCTACCATTTTTTTTGTCAAAACAATTTCATTGGTTTCGTTGAGCACATTTGCTTTTGTTTGGGCAATTAATTTAAAATCAAAAATTTCAAGAAAATGTTCATCCGCAAAAAAACCAGATCCAATAGTTGTTACTTTCTCATTATGAGTAATCAAAAAATCAGAACTGTACGAGAGTCTTGTTGCATTTTTTATTTCGGGAAATTCCTCCCGCATGGTATATCCAATTGTAGGATAGGTGATCGTTCCTTTTTGGACAGATTCGCCATTCTGAAAACGTTGATTGACAACCCGATAGATATTATCTTTTTTGGAATGAAAATTATCAAAACTCAATTCAAACCCTACATACATCAATAGCATTATACATGCCACCATCCCTGCTGTCAAACCTCCAATAAGAATGGAAGATTGCATTTTGTTTTTAGCTAAATTTCGGAAAGCGATTTTGAAATAATTCTTTAGGATGTGCATAGTTATGTCGTTTTTCAAAAAAGTTAATTAGAAGTTTTCAAAAAAAAGATGTTCTTTAATTTTCTTCTAACAATTCACTTACATTTTTATCTTCTCGAACATAGCCATCTTCTAAATAGATAATTCGATCTCCATATTGAGCATTTTTCTCGGAGTGAGTTACTTGAATAATCGTCATTCCTTCCGCATGTAATTCTTTGAAAAGTTTCATAATTTCTTCGCCTTGTTTGGTGTGTAAGTTTCCAGTAGGCTCATCTGCGAGAAGTAGTTTTGGTTTTCCAATAATCGCTCTGGCTAGTCCAACTAATTGTTGTTGACCACCTGAAAGTTGATCTGGGAAGAGATCTTTTTTTGCAACGATATTAAAACGATCAAGGAGTTCGGCGACCATTGGTTTTCGCTCTTTGCTTTTGATACCTCGGTAGATTAATGGTGTTTCAATATTTTCATAAACGGTTAAATCGTCAATCAAATGATAGGCTTGAAAAACAAAACCGATGTAGTGTTTATACAACTCTGTCCGTTTTCTCTCATTGAAACGATGAACTTCTTCATCGAAGAAATTATACTCACCATTGTTTGCTGCATCGAGCATTCCGATGATTTGAAGCAAGGTAGATTTACCTGCACCGCTATCACCCATGATAGTAATAAATTCTCCTTGTTTGACATCAAGGTTAATTCCTTTGAGTACCCAGCTTTTTTGAAAACCACTTTTATAATATCGTTCTAAATTTTTTAATTGAATCATATTTTTCAGGTTATAGATTTATAATTATTCTGTTTTTAAACTATCAATAGGATTTACAATTGCTGCTTTTACACTTTGAAAACTTACTGTCAATACTGATATAATTACAGCCAAGAGAGCAGCTAAAATAAATATCCACCAAGACATTTCTATTCGATATGAAAAATTCTCGAGCCATTTATTCATTGCATACCATCCTAGAGGAAGTGCAATAAATATTGCTATTCCCACCAATTTTAAAAAATCAATAGATAGTCGATAAGTGATTTGTGTAATACTTGCTCCAAGTACTTTTCTTATCCCAATTTCTTTGGTTCGCTTTTCGGCATTGAAGGCTGCCAAACCAAATAATCCTAGGCAAGCAATCAAAATAGAAAGGATGGTAAAAACGATAAAGATGCTTCCCAATCGTTCTTCTGCTTCGTAAGTTTCATTGAAAGAATCATCCATGAAATAATAATTGAAAGGCTGCCCTGGAGCAACTTCATTCCACGATTTTTCAATACTTGCAATAGTATTTGAAAAGTCACCTGCGTTGAGTTTGATTGCCATTTTAGCTGCTCTATCTCCTAAAGAAATACTCAATGCTTGGATGTCCTCTTTAAGAGACTCGAAATGGAAATTTTTAACAACACCAATAACGGTAAGAAGCTCTTCATTAGCATCACTAAAATTTCGTATCATTTTCATCCCCAAAGCCTCTTTGGCAGATTTGCCCATAACAGCGATGGCAGATTCATTTATAATAATGCTACTGCTATCTGTTCCATATTTTTGATCAAAATCTCGTCCTGCAATAATTTCAAAATTTAAAGTGGAGACATAATCATAGTCAACTCTCCAGCTTTGCATTTGTAGATTATTATCTTGATCGGATACACCTTGTATTTTATACCCATTATCACTTCTAGTAGAAGGAGTAGGCAAAAAGCTACTTAAGCTTGCGCTCTTCACCAATGCCAATTGTTCTACCCTTTGTTTAAACGATTGAACTTGGTTTCCTGCGCCATAGACATCATCAACAATTAATATTTGTTCTTTGGTAAAACCAAGATCTTTATTTTGGATATATTTTAATTGTTGAAAAACTACTAAAGTGCTTACTATTAAAAATACAGAAATTGAAAATTGAAAAACCACTAACATATTTCTGATTCCTCCACCACCAACGCTACTTTGTCCACCTCCTTTGAGTGTTTTAACAGGTGCAAATTTTGACATAAAGAAGGCAGGATAACTTCCAGAAAAAAGCCCTAGAATTGCTGAAACTGAAACTAGCAATAACCAAAAAATAGGATTGAAAAATGGAATAGAAAGATCTTTACCAGAGAGTTGGTTGAAAGAAGGCATTGCAATGAAAGCTATTACTATTGCTAACAAAAGTGATAAAAAGGAAATCAATCCAGCTTCGGTCAGAAATTGTTTGATAAGACCAAGTTTGTTCGAACCTAATGTTTTCCGAATACCTACTTCCTTAGCTCTTTTAAGAGAATGAGCTGTAGATAAATTCATAAAATTGACACTCGCCAAAAGGATGAGAAAGAAGCCAATAAATGAAAGAATATAAACATTTTGAATATTGCTATTTGAACTTATCTCTGCTACTCGATTGGAATGTAAATGGATATCTCTTAAAGGTATAGTGCTATAATTCACATAATTTCCGCTTTCCCTAAAACTTTCTTCCGTTAATCCTGGAACAAATTTTTGAGCAAATGGAACTAAGTATTTTGAAAAAATAGCTTGTAATGGTTCTTGAAAACTTTCAATATCAGCAGTAGGAGTTAGTTTGATAAATGTGTTATAATTATTGCTTCCCCATTCTACATTTCTTGAATCTTCATAACCAGACATCGCCATAAAAACGCTATGGTTTCTAAGGAAAGAATTCTCCGGTAAATCATCAATTACTCCTGTTACAATATAAGCTTCTGAATTATTGAGTAAAAGACTTTGCCCCAGGGCTTCACCTATTTTAAAATGTTTTTCGGCTGCGGTTTTAGTTAAGATTAAACTATTCGGATTTGTAAGTGCAGTTTTCGTATCACCTTCCAAAAGCTCTAAACCAAACATTTCAAAAAAAGAAGAGTCTACAAAAGTAGTTTGAAGTTCTTTTACATTTAATGCTGCATCCGTTTTTTTGATGAGCATGCTTCCTTGTGTTCTAAATCGAGTAGTCAATTCTACTTGTGAATAATCTAAAACAGTTTCAGCCAATGGTGGTGGAACTACTGCAAACTCTTGCGCCTGTCCTCCAAACTTGATGTCTACATTAATTCGATGAATACGATCTGCATCTGAAAACATCTTATCAAAACTAAATTCATCATAGATAAATAAAGAAATGAGTAATCCTCCTGCCATTCCAATTGCAAGACCAAACGTATTTAAGAAAGTTAAAAAAGGTTGCCTTTTTAAATTCCTCCAGCCCACCTTAAGGTTATTATTGAACATACTTTTTGTTTATAAATCCATTATAAGAATTGTCTCACTACATTTTCCGTCACCACTTGTCCATCCAACAATCGAATAATTCTGTTTCCGAATTCTGCACAATATTGCGAGTGAGTTACCATAACGATCGTCGTTCCTTTCGAATTTAAATCTGCCAAAATTTTCATCACATCATCTCCATTGGCACTATCCAAGTTTCCTGTAGGCTCATCCGCTAAAATCAATTTTGGATTATTAACGATTGCTCTTGCTACTGCAACTCTTTGTTGTTGACCACCTGAAAGTTGTTGTGGAAAATGATTTCGACGATGCATCATATTCATTTCTTCGAGGAGTGCTTCTGTTCTTTTTTTACGCTCAGCAGAAGGAACCTTCGTGTACATCATTGGTAGTTCTACATTTTCAAAAACAGTCAACTCATCAATCAAATTGAAACTTTGAAAAACGAATCCCAAGTTGTTTTTTCTGACGTCGGATCTCTTTCGTTCAGAAAGTCCACCAACTTCATTTTCCATAAAAAAATATTCCCCTGAAGATGGACTATCAATCATTCCTAGGATGTTCATCAAGGTAGATTTACCACAACCAGATGGCCCCATAATAGAGACAAATTCGCCTTGGTTGATTTCGATAGAAAGATCATTGAGTGCAGTCGTTTGCACTTCGTCAGTTCGGTAAACTTTGTTTAATTTGTCAGTACGTATTATCATTGCTGTCTCTTATACACATCTCCGAGCCCACGAGACCGAGGCTG
>OJFR01000591.1_pt1 | contig 11803 bp, 8 predicted proteins | sample 1594121 | NCBI WGS metagenome assembly OJFR01 (sample SAMN05416812, study PRJEB24817) | seawater metagenome | isolation source: Sea water | place: Canada:Atlantic | collected 2013-07 | reverse complement strand
ACGAGATCAGCCTCGGTCTCGTGGGCTCGGAGATGTGTATAAGAGACAGACGCAGGACTCCACTGGCCTGGGTATCAAGATGGAAAAAATGACCTGGGGTTCATGGACACCACATAAATTCAAGATCGCAGTATCAGGTTGTCCGCGTAACTGTGCCGAAGCCACCATTAAAGATATTGGTGTGGTGTGTGTCGATTCAGGTTACGAGCTTCATGTCGGTGGTAACGGTGGTATCAAAGTACGAGCGACTGACTTCTTGTGCAAAGTGGCAACAGAAGAAGCAGCGATGGAATACACCGCAGCTTATATGCAGCTCTATCGTGAAGAAGGCCATTACCTGGAACGGACGGCACCATGGATTGAACGTGTCGGATTAAATCACGTTCAGGCCTTAGTGGTGGAAGATGCAGAAAATCGTAAGCGTCTCGCTGAGCGTTTCTATAAATCGCAAGAAAATTCCCAGAATGATCCTTGGGCAGAACATGCGGCCAAGTACAAAGAAAACTACATTCCAATTAAACAAGTAAGCTAGAGGTGAGCATGAGCTGGACCGAAGTTGGCCCACTGGCCGATATTCCAAATAAAGGGTCACGCGTACTGGAGACCCCAGACGGTGACGTTGCCGTTTTCAGAACTGCAGGCGATGAAGTGTTTGCATTATTCGACCGTTGTCCACATAAACACGGCCCGCTATCACAGGGTATCGTATATGATAAACGTGTAGCCTGTCCCCTACATAACTGGGTCATTGATATGGAAAGCGGTGAAGCGACAGGACCGGACGAAGGCTGTACGCGCACCTTTGACACCAAAGTCGAAGACGGTGTGGTTTACATTTCGCTATAACTAAAGAGTCATCTGTTTTGGGTAAAGAACAAACTATTCAGACTACCTGTCCTTATTGCGGCGTTGGCTGCGGTGTGCTGGCCACACCGCAAGCTGATGGCACAGTTAGCATTGAGGGCGATAGCAATCATCCGGCTAACCTTGGACGTTTATGTTCAAAGGGGTCAGCTTTAGGTGAAACGGTCGACCACGGTAATAGACTGTTACATCCCAAAATTGATGGCAAGCGTGTGCCCTGGGATGAAGCGCTCAACACAGTAAGCCGAAAGTTTAACGATATCATTGCAAAACATGGGCCTAACGCCATTGGCTTTTATGTATCAGGTCAGATTCTGACTGAAGATTATTACACCGCGAATAAGCTCATGAAAGGCTTTATCGGTAGTGCCAATATTGATACGAACTCACGCTTATGTATGTCATCTGCTGTGGCGGGCTACAAACGCGCCTTTGGTAGCGACTCAGTGCCATGCAGTTATGAAGATCTGGAGCAAGCTGATTTATTAGTTATTACAGGTTCGAACCTTGCTTGGTGTCACCCTGTTATTTTCCAGCGTATCAGACAGGCCAAGGAAGAACGGCCTGAGATGAAAGTGGTGGTCATCGACCCTCGCCGCACGGCTACCTGTGACCTGGCTGATCTGCATCTGGCCATTCGCCCGGGGCAGGACGTGCCGCTGTTCAATGGCCTGCTCACCTGGCTGGACGACAACAAGGCGCTGGACCAGGCCTACATCGATGCTCACACCGAAGGCTTTCAGGCCACCCTGGAGACTGCCCGCAGACAGGGCAACGATTGGGAAGCACTGGCCGCGAAGATGGGCGTGAGCAAGGTGGACCTGACCACGTTTTACCACTGGTTCGCCGCCTGCGAGCGCACGGTCACCGTGTTCTCCCAGGGCGTGAACCAGGCCCGCAACGGGTCTGACCAGGGCAATGCCATTATCAATGCCCACCTGGCCACCGGCCGTGTCGGCAAGTCCGGCGCCAGCCCGTTTTCAATCACCGGCCAACCCAACGCCATGGGGGGCCGGGAAGTGGGGGGGCTGGCCAATCAGCTGGCCGTGCACCTGGATATCGATAACCCGGCGCACCACGCCGCCGTGGCGGACTTCTGGCAGGCGCCGGCGTTGGCCACAAAAAATGGTCTTACAGCGGTTGAATTGTTCGAGGCGGTTTCCAGCGGCGAGGTGAAAGCCGTGTGGATCATGGCCACCAACCCGGTGGATTCCCTGCCAGAAGCGGACCGCGTGCGCCATGCACTGATGGCCTGCGACACCGTGGTGGTGTCCGACTGCGTGGCCAGCGGCGACACCCTGGCCTGTGCCGATATCCGTCTTCCCGCGCTGGGCTGGGGCGAAAAATCCGGCATGGTGACCAATTCCGAACGGTGCGTGTCCCGTCAGCGGCCTTTTGTGAAAGCGCCTGGCAACGCAAAAGGGGACTGGTGGATTGTTACCGAAGTGGCCCGTCGCATGGGCTACGCCTCCGCGTTTCCCTATCAGCACGAACACGAGATTTTTGCAGAGTACTCGGCGCTCACCGCATTGGCGGGCAGATTTGGCAAGCGGCTGGATATGACCGCTGCTGCGGACCTGAGCGCCGACCAGTATGAGCAGTGGCAGCCGCAACAGTGGCCGCTGCAAGGGGACCCTCGCTGCTTTGGTGACGGATGCTTCGCCACACCGAATGGTCGTGGTCGTTTTGTTGCCTGCGAGAATCCCAAGGTGCATCAGATCGGCGATGCCTTCCCGATCATTCTCAACAGCGGTCGTATTCGCGACCAGTGGCACACCATGACACGCACCGGTCGCGCCGGGCGTCTGTTTGCCCACCTGAGCGAACCCTTTGCGGCGTTGCACCCCAAGGACATTGAGCGTTACCGACTGAAGGAGGGCGGTTTCGTACGCCTTGCCAGCAAGGTCGGTGACGCCCTGGTGCGGGTAACCAGTGATGCGGGGCAACGCCCCGGCACTGCATTCATGCCCATGCACTGGACCGATCAGTTTTCTCGCCGTGCCCGGGTGGACGCCCTGGTGCCGGCACGTCTGGATCCGCATTCCGGCCAGCCGGCGTTCAAGCATACGCCGGTCAACGTCAGCGACTGGCAACCCCGCTGGCATGGCTGGTTGTTCACGGCGGCACCCCCTCCCGCCGTGGAGTACTGGGCCCGAGTTCCCGTTGATGCATTTTTGCAGACGGGCCAGGTACAACGTTATCGGCTGGCCGGTGATGCGGACCTAACCGAACAACAGCTTCACGACTGGATGCCCGAAGCCGCCCAGTGGCTGGCACTGAACGATCCCGCCAGCGGACACTTTCGACGTGCCGCCCTGGATAGCGAGGGCCGCCTGCTGGCCTGGCTGGCCATCGGCGAGGAGCTGCCGTTATGCGACGTGGAGTGGCTGGCGAACTGTTTCGCCGACGAGGCGGACACCCAGCACCTGGCGTTGCTCGCCGGGCAGCCTGTGGATGCCGGCCCGGATCTGGGGCCGGTTATTTGCAGTTGCTTCCAGGTACGCCAGAAGACCATCGAAGCGACAGTGGAAGAGGGCGCCGACAGCGTGGAGGCCATCGGTAAATGCTGCCAGGCCGGCACCAACTGCGGCTCCTGCATTCCGGAACTGCGTGGCTTGCTGGAAACCTGCAGCGTTTGACATAGGGGCGAGTTGCGAGGGGCGAGTTACGAGTTTCGAAAATCAAAACCGTGAAACAACAGATCGGATAGCTTTTCGCTTTTCGCAACTCGATCCTCGTAACTCGCCACTGTCTTTCCCCGGCGTCCTGTCACCTTGCCCGTATCCCGATCAGCGCTTAGTCTCGAAGCAACGGTTTCGATGCGACGCGACCCATGACAAACAACAAGAAAAATTATCCAGCATTAAGCTGGCAGGGCAGGGCCATCAATACGGTGGCCAGGGGCATGGTGAAGCCGGTGATCAGCCGGCTGAAATTTTCCCGCCGTTTCATGAAATTTTCCCAGCTGGGTTTCGACGCTGTCACGCTAGCATTGCCGGTGCCCTCCGACGTGCATATCTCACGGGCCCAGGTGGGCGGGGTACCGGGAGAATGGTTGATCACCGGGCGGCGGGTGCGCAGTAACCGGGTGGTGCTGTACTTCCACGGCGGCGCCTATTTTTTTGGCTCGCCTCGTTCCCATCGTGCCGTCACCTGGCGGCTCAGTCATTACTGCCGTGCCAAGGTGTTGGCGCTGGATTACCGGCAACCGCCGGACTGGGCTTACCCCGCCCCGCTGGAAGATGCGGTGCGGGCCTACAAGGCATTGCTGGACACCGGTTACAGCAGTGAGCATATCGTCTTTGCCGGAGATTCCGCCGGCGGCAACCTGGCGCTGGTCACCATGCTGCGGTTGCGGGAACTGAAACTGCCGTTGCCCTCATCGGCGGTGCTGATCAGCCCCTGGGGGGATCTGACCTGCTCTGGCGACAGCATCCGTGACAATGAAGACAAAGAGCCTCTGATTCCCCTGGGCGCACTGAAATTTGTCTCCGCGTCATACAGTCAGGGTTATGACCCGGCCTCTCCGATGATTTCACCGGTCTTTGCCGACTTCACCGGCCTGCCACCGTTGCTGGTGCAGGTGGGCAGCAACGAACTGCTTTACAGCGATGCGGAGCGTATTGCCGGGCAGGCAGAAAAAGCGGGCGTGGATTGCCAATTGCAGGTCTGGGATCGTATGCCCCATGTATTTCATGCCCTGGCGGCCTGGCTCCCCGAGGCCGGCCTGGCCCTGCAGGAAATCGGGGCCTTTGTGCATGGTCATCTCAGTGATCGCGATCGAGACAGTCATGTCCGCGCACGGGCAACCGTGGTTGGCAGGCTGGATTCCGCAGGCAAAGGGTAAATTGTTATCAAAAGTAGCCTTGATCGGAGTTCAGACACGGTTCCGTAACGCTGGCTACGCTTGATTACAGTTGGCCAACTTCCTTGATCTACAGCAGATTGCACATCCCTTCCATAGTCGCTGATGCCAGTCTCCGTTCGGAGACCATAACGACAAAGTACGATGGAGGGGTTCATCTTGGCTAATCAACTCAAACTTCTGGTAGGCAGCAGCGCCCTGGCGGCATTGCTGACGGCCTGTGGTGGTGGAGGCAGCAGCTCAGCGCCAGCCGACTCCGGCCCCACGGCCCGCGCCCTGCCTCCGGAAATCGCAGAGATCATCGACGATCAGAACGAGCTTACCGATGCCTTGTGTCCCGGTGTGTCCGGCGATGCCGGGGAAGACGGTTCCGTCGATCCGGAAGCCTGTCTGGATGAAAGCGAAGACGCTGCCGAGGAAGATACCGGCTACGAGCTTTCACTGAATCCGGTAGTCCAGCAGTTCTGCCCGGAAGCGGCGCAGGTATTCGATGCCACGCTGACTTTCAATGGTGAAATGCTGGATCAGGATTTCATCTACGATACCGATACTTCCTTTGATGGCTCCGCCACCTTCCCGGCGGCCTGTCTGCAGGAAGCGGCCGGCAACTTCCAGAACATCGGCGATATGATCGGTGGCTCCAACCCGTTGACCGAGCAACTGTGCCCGGAAGCGGCGGCGAATAGCCCGATTGATCCCGCAGCCTGCTTTACGGAAGCTGTTGGGGGCGGTGGCGACTTGCCCGGCGGTGATGGTGGTCTGCCAGGCTCTGACCAGCTGCTTGCTCAGCTTTGCCCGGAAACCGGCGAACAGGAGCTGGGTCCGGAAACGCCTATCAACTGTCTGAACGAAGCCAGCCGTGCCTACATGGACATCTACAACATGCTCACCGCCAGCAATGCGCTGACCGAGCAGATTTGTCCCGAAGATAATGCGGACGGCCGAATTGATCCCCCCCAGTGTTTTGCTGAAGCCCTGATGGGCGGTGGCATTCCAGGTGGTGGTGATGGCGGTGGCGGCGACGGTGGCAGCAATCCGTTCGCACCTGCCCTTGAGCAGTTCTGCCCGGAAACCGCTATGGCGGACCTCGGCCCATCCACCCCGATCGACTGCCTGGCGGAAGCTGGCGGTAACTTCCAGGATGTGCAGGACCTGCTGCTGGGCTCCAACCCGCTGACCGAGCAACTGTGCCCGGAAGCGGCAGCGAACAGCCCGATTGATCCCGCAGCTTGCTTCGAAGAAGCAGCCGGTGGCTTTGCCCCGGGTGGCGGTGGTCTGCCAGGTGCAGACGGCAACCCGCTGGAGCCGGTTCTGGCGCAGTTCTGCCCGGAAACCTCCATGGCCGATCTGGGTCCGACCACTCCGATCGACTGTCTGACTGAAGCCGGTGGTAACTTCGGCGACGTGCAAGACCTGCTGCTGGGCTCCAACCCGCTGACCGAGCAACTGTGCCCGGAAGCAGCGGCTAACAGCCCGATTGATCCTGCAGCCTGCTTCGAAGAAGCAGCCGGTGGCTTTGCCCCGGGCGGTGGTGGTCTGCCAGGTGCTGACGGCAACCCGCTGGAGCCGGTATTGGCACAGTTCTGCCCGAACACCGCAGACGCGGACTTGGGTCCGACGACTCCGATTGACTGTTTGACCGAAGCCGGCGGCAATTTTGACGACGTGCAGGATCTGCTGCTGGGTTCCAACCCATTGACCGAGCAACTGTGCCCGGACGCAGCGGCTAACAGCCCGATTGATCCTGCAGCTTGCTTCGAAGAAGCAGCCGGAGGCTTTGCCCCGGGTGGCGGTGGTCTGCCGGGTGCTGATGGCAACCCGCTTGAGCCTCTGCTGGCGCAGTTCTGCCCCAATACTGCGGATGCGGACTTGGGACCGACCACTCCCTTTGACTGTCTGACTGAGGCGGGAAGCAACTTTGGTAACGTTGAGGAGCTGCTGTTGGGCTCCAATCCTCTGACCGAGGCGCTCTGTCCGGAAGCCTCTGCCAACCCGCCGATTGATCCTGCTGCCTGCTTTATGGAAGCGGCCGGTGGTGGCATGCCGGGTGGTGGCGATAACCCGCTTGCACCAGTGTTGGCCCAGTTCTGCCCCGAGACCGCTGACAGTGAGATTGGTCCTTCCACTCCCACTGATTGTCTGGCAGAAGCGGGTGCAGGCTTTGCGGCTCTGGAAGAGTTGCTGGGTCCGCTGAGCGAGCCGAACCCGCTTACCGAGCAGGTTTGCCCGGAAACCTCTGCCACGGGCAGCGTGGATCCGGCGACTTGTTTCATCGAGTCCCTGGATAACATTGAGTTTCTGGACATTCCCTTGTCAGACGAATGCTCTCTGTTGAACGGTACCAACGATGAAGGCGACGTTTCCCTGACCCTGGGTCTGGGCTGTCTGCTGGAAGAAGCGAGCGGTGCGGATGCGGAAGACAACCCGCTGACAGACCTGTTCGACACCTTGCTGGGCGGGCTGCTGTAATAGCGCAGGCCAACCAGAGATAAAAAAGCCCGGCCTTCGCGCCGGGCTTTTTTTATGGATCCTCCCTTGTAGGAGCGCCTCTCGAGGCGCGAACCGAGCGTAGCGTGGAGGGCGGACCTGCTTGCGAACGTGTCGCTGATACCGGTTCGCGCCTCGAGAGGCGCTCCTACAATGGATAAAAAACCCGGACACAAAAAAGCCGCCATCAAGGCGGCTTTTTCGTATCAGCCTGCGATCAGTCGTTGCGCTTGGGCAATACGTCATGCAGCTTGTCGGCCATGTCGCGAATGGCTTTCTCGGTGGTGTCCCAGGCGATGCAGCCATCGGTAATCGACACGCCGTATTCCAGGTCTTCCAGATTCTCAGGGAGCTTCTGGTTACCGAACTTCAGATGCGATTCCACCATCAAGCCAACAATGGATTGGTTGCCTTCCAGAATCTGGTTGGAAATGTTTTCCATCACCAGCGGCTGCAGGCTCGGGTCCTTGTTGGAATTGGAATGGGAGCAATCCACCATGATGTTGGTGGACACACCGGCTTTCTCCAGCGCTTGCTCGGCCAGCGCCACGGATACGGAATCGTAGTTCGGCTTGCCACCGCCGCCACGCAGTACCACGTGGCCGTACTGGTTGCCCTTGGTGGTGGTCAGCGCCACCCGGCCTTCCGGGTCGATGCCCAGGAAACGGTGCGGGTGCTTCACGCTGAGCATGGCATTCACCGCCACATCCAGGCTGCCGTCGGTGCCGTTCTTGAAGCCCACCGGGCTGGACAGGCCGGACGACATTTCCCGGTGAGTCTGGCTTTCGGTGGTGCGCGCGCCGATGGCGTTCCAGGCAATCAGATCCTGCACATACTGTGGCGTCGTCGGGTCCAGCGCCTCAGTGGCGGTAGGCAGACCCAGCTCGGCCACATCCAGCAGCAGCTTGCGGGCAATGTGCAGGCCGTCCTGCACCTTGAAGGAATCGTTCATGTAGGGGTCATTGATCAGCCCCTTCCAGCCCACGGTAGTACGGGGCTTTTCAAAATAGACGCGCAGCACCAGGTAGATGGTGTCCTTCACTTCCTCGGCCAGCGCCTTCAGCTTCTGCGCGTACTCCATGGCCGCCTTGGTGTCATGGATAGAGCAGGGGCCAATCACCACGAACAGACGGTGGTCATTGCGGTCGAGGATATTACGGATCGTCTCGCGGCCCTCAATCACGGTCTGCAGGGCATTGTCGGAAAGCGGCAGCTCTGCCTTCAGCGCATTGGGGGTGATCAACACTTCCTGTGAAGCGATATTGAGATCGTCTACCTGTTTATCGGTCATGATGGTCTTTACTACCTGTCGTTGCTGGAGGCCCCGGGCCCCGTTCTATGGCGGGCGGCTCTGGCTGACACTCCTTTTGTAGAGGTGAAGCAGTCTAGCGGAAACAGCGGGTTATAGAAATATGGGGCCGGGCGCTTTCGGAGCCTCCTGCCACCCCCAAACCCGTTGGGGCCTTGCTCGCAAGGCGAAGGGGGTGGGGCATTTCCAGACATTCGCCTTGCGAGCAAGGCTCCAACGGCCTTTTCAGAGTCACAGGCTGGTGATCAACGCCTCCACATACGCCGGCACCAGCTCCGTCGCCAGCCCATGTTTGTGCTCGGCAAAGGCGGTGAGCCGCTGGGAGGGCTCCAGATTCAGCTCCACCGTATGTGCTCCGTGGCGGTTGGCTTCTTCCACGAAGCCTGCCGCCGGGTATACATTGCCGCTGGTGCCGATGCTGATAAAGCGGTCGCAGCGGGCCAGGGCCTGGTAGATCCGCTCCATCTCCAGGGGCATTTCCCCGAACCACACCACATGGGGCCGCAGGCAGCCCTTGGCGCCGCAGAGCGGGCAGGGCAGGGCCGGGGTCAGCTCGCCGGTCACCTCCACCAGGCCGCCGGAGGCCTGGCAGCGGCCCTTGAGCAATTCGCCGTGCATGTGAATCAGGTTGCGGCTGCCGGCCCGTTCGTGCAGGTTGTCGATGTTCTGGGTCACCAGCAGCACCTGGCCGGCGGGAAAGGCCTGTTCCAGCTTCGCCAGCGCTTGGTGGGCCGCATTGGGCTTGATCGCGCCGCTGAGCAGCTGTTCACGGCGTTTGTTGTAGAAGGTCTGCACCAGGCTGGCATCACGCAAAAACGCCTCCGGCGTGGCCACATCTTCCACCCGGTGGTTCTCCCACAGCCCGTCTGCGGCGCGGAATGTCTTGATACCGGATTCCGCCGAGATTCCCGCGCCGGTAAGTATTACAATGTTTTCAGCCATTTATCCGTCCGATTAGTCAGGATTATTTGTTCCATGGATACCATTATCGACCTACAGGAAAACCTCCCGTTGCCCCGGCGCGGCAATGTCACACTGCTGCATTTTCACCAGGGCATGGTACTGCTGGTGGGGGAGGATGCCGTGGGCCTGTACCGCGACCGCGTGGCCATCGACGACCCCCTGGCCAATGGTGTCATCGGCTATGAAACCATTCCACCCTCCCTGCAACCGGACTGGCAGGATGACTGTGGCTTTGTGAACGAGCATCAATCCGGCTATGTGGGTCTCAACGGCGGTGGCGTGATTTTTATTCGCCCTGATGGCGTGGCGCTCTATCCCAGCGGCATGCATGCGTTGCAGAATCGGGACATGAGCTGGCTGATTCCCTTTCCGCCGCTTAATGCATAATTTGCCCGGCACCGGTGATCCCGGAGCCGGCTTCTGAAGGAGCTGTTCTGTTATGGCAGAAGAAACCACTCGCCTGCGTCTGCGCACCCTCACCGAGGACGATTACCCCGCGCTGGCGCTTCTCATGAACCAGGTCTACCACGACATCGGCGGTGCCTGGCCGGAAGAGACCATCAAGACCCTGATCCGCATTTTCCCGGACGGGCAGCTGGTGATCGAGGACAACGGCGAGCTGGTGGCCACCGCGCTGACCATCAAGGTGAAATACGACCGTTTCTCCAACCCGCATCGCTACGAAGATCTGATCACCGACGACAAGGTGCAGTCCCACGACAAGAAGGGCGATGCGCTCTACGGGCTGGATGTGTTCGTGGACAAGGAGTACCGGGGCTACCGCCTGGGCCGCCGGCTCTATGAAGCCCGCAAGGAACTGTGCCGCGAGGAAAACCTGCGCGCCATCCTTGCCGGTGGCCGACTGCCCGGCTATACCAACTATTCCGACCAGATGCCGGTCACCGAATATATCGAGCAGGTAGAAGCCCGCGCCATCTACGATCCTATCCTGTCGTTCCAGCTGTCCAACGGCTTCGACGTGAAACGTCTGATGAAGGCCTACCTGCCGGAAGACGAAGACTCCCACGGCTACGCCACCCTGTTGGAGTGGGACAACATCCTCTACGAGCCGGAAGACGACGACGCCGAATGGCCGCGCCGTACCGTGGTGCGCGTGGGCGTGGTGCAGCGCCGCATGCGCGCCGCCCGCGACGTGCAGGATCTGCTAAACCAGGTGGAATTCTTCATCGATGCCCTGTCTGACTACCGGGCCGACTTCGCCGTGCTGCCGGAATTCTTCAGCGCCCCCCTCATGGGCCTGCGCCCGGAACTGAACTCCGTGGAAGCAGTGCGCTTCCTGGCCAGCTTCACCGACGAAGTGCGCGATGCCCTGGCCGACATGGCAGTGAGCTACAACATCAACATCGTCGGTGGCTCCATGCCCGTCATCGAAGACGAAAAAGTCTACAACGTAGCCTACCTGATGCGCCGCGATGGTTCCGTGGAAGCCCAATACAAGATCCACATCACCCCCCACGAACGCCGCGACTGGGTCATCCAAGGCGGCAACAAGCTGCAGGTATTCGATACCGACGCGGGCAGGGTGGGCATCCTCATCTGCTACGACGTGGAATTCCCCGAACTGGGTCGCGTCCTGGCAGACGAAAAGATGGATATCCTCTTCGTGCCGTTCTGGACCGACACCAAAAACGGCTACCTGCGCGTACGCCACTGCGCCCAGGCCCGCGCCATCGAAAACGAATGCTACGTAGCCATCGCCGGTTCCGTGGGCAACCTGCCACGGGTGGATGCCGTGGATATCCAGTACGCCCAGTCCTCGGTGTTCTCCCCCAGCGACTTCTACTTCCCCCACGATGCCATCATCAGCGAATCGGTACCCAATACCGAAATGCTGATGTTCGCGGATGTGGACCTGGAAAAACTGAAACTGCTGCACCGGGAAGGCTCGGTGACCAACCTGCGCGATCGCCGCCACGATCTGTATAGCCTGGATTGGAAAAATAAGGGCTGAACCCCACCAGGGCAGGGCCGTCCGGCCCTGCCTGTTTCCTTTGTTTCTGTAGGAACGCAGCGTAGCGAAGTAACGCACGTAGTGCGGCCCGGAGGGTGAGCGAAGCGAATACGCCTCTCGAGGCGCGAACACCCTTTCAAAATCCCACCTTCGTCAGAAAACTTCGCTCAAACGGGTATAAAAACCTGCTCCCCATCGCTTGATCAGAAAACGATGCCTTCCTCATATCACAGCTGCTCGGAAAGGGTGCCGTTGTAACCCGTTGAGATTTCTGGTTTTATCGGTCGGTATATAGGCTGTCTCTTATACACATCTCCGAGCCCACGAGACCGAGGCTGATCTC
>OJFR01000584.1_pt1 | contig 11870 bp, 13 predicted proteins | sample 1594121 | NCBI WGS metagenome assembly OJFR01 (sample SAMN05416812, study PRJEB24817) | seawater metagenome | isolation source: Sea water | place: Canada:Atlantic | collected 2013-07 | reverse complement strand
GATCTACACCTCTCTATTCGTCGGCAGCGTCAGATGTGTATAAGAGACAGGCCACTGAGTTAGTGACTTCTGCAGCTGCGATAATACGCGGAATGTTCAGGTAACTTTCGGTTGCAGATGGCTTACCAATACAAATGGTTTCATCGGCCAAAAGCACGTGTTTCAAACTTTCATCAGCGGTGGAATGCACAGCGACAGTCTTGATGCCTAGCTCTTTACAGGCACGCAAGATGCGAAGTGCAATTTCACCACGATTGGCAATCAGTACTTTATCAAGCATTTTCAGTAACCTGCTTATTCAATGATGAATAGGGGTTGATCGAATTCAACCGGCTCTTGGTTGTCGACTAATATCTCTTTGATCACACCTGCTTTGTCCGACTCGATTTGGTTCATCATCTTCATTGCTTCGATGATGCATAAAGTGTCGCCCACTTTTACGCTTTGGCCTACTTCAGCAAATGGTTTTGAACCTGGAGAAGATGAGCGATAGAAGGTGCCAACCATAGGAGATTTAACACGGTGCCCGCTAGTTTCAGCGGCAACAGGTGCTGATGGCGCTTCAGCTACTTGAGCTAAAGGTGCTGGTGCAGCTTGTTGAATTGGCGCAGAGTATTGTACTTGTGCAGCCGGCTGGCCACTACGATGAATGCGTACAGACTCTTCACCCTCAGTGATTTCTAATTCAGAAATACCTGATTCTTCTACTAACTCAATGAGTTTTTTTATTTTACGTATATCCATGATGTTATCTCTTTTTGATTTGTATACATAAGCGACCGGTAGCAAACCGACCACGGCAACTAATTCGTTAAATTTTTCACATATTGCTGTGCTGCATTAAGCGCAAAGCCATAGCCTTGCTCACCCAAACCACAAATAACACCAACAGCAACATCAGATAGATATGAATGATGGCGGAAAGGCTCGCGTGCGTGCACATTAGATAAATGCACTTCAATAAAAGGAATTGAAACACTTAACAATGCATCACGTAAGGCGACGCTTGTGTGGGTAAAGGCCCCTGGATTGATAATAATGAAGTCAATTTTTTGATAGGCATTGTGAATAGCATCAATTAACTCATGCTCAGCGTTAGATTGAACATGGCTGATTTCCACGCTCATCTCATTCGCTTGCACCTGTAGGGTATCAACAATATCTTGTAGGCTGCGTGAGCCATAGACTTCAGGTTCACGTTTGCCCAACATATTGAGGTTGGGTCCATTAATTAATAAAACTTTCAAGAATACGCCGCTATCTTCGTTAAAATGATAATTATCTTTCATTATTAGCAAATAAGTATCTGATTAGCGACTATTTTCGTCGAAATTCTTTACTCATTGCACTTAATTGAGGCCATTATAGAGCTAACTTACAAATTAGCAGCAAAATACTGGTCTTATCAGCGAAGATTGACCCAAAGTTTGCGTATTTAATCTTCACGCTAGGTATATTTATCGCTTGTTTGACGCCAAGCCAATATCAGGGTCAAATATACTTATGAATTACATTGCTCACCTGCACCTTGCTCAACATACAAAAACCAGTTTGGTTGGTAATTTTTTAGGCGACTTTATTAAAGGAAGCGCCCTAGATGATTTGCCGCTGGATTTACAGCACGGTGTGCGCTTGCACCGCCAAATTGATACCTACACAGATACCCACCCTGTAGTACTGGCATTAAAACAGCAGTTTCCGAAATCAATACGCCGCTATTCAGGCATAGTGCTGGATATATATTTTGATCACCTGCTGATGCAACACTGGCAACAGTTTTCTGCAATAGACGTCAAAAAACACACCCTGTTTAACCAGTTTTATCATGACTTGGCATTATTGCATCACGACATTAGCCCGCATTTTAGCCGAGTGAAAACCGGGCTTTTGCGCCACCAATGGCTAGACGATTATGAACAGCTTGATGCCTGCTCACGCGCCATGGAAACGGTCGAGAAACGCTTCACTCGCCCCACTGAGTTCGCACAACAAGCCATGGGCTTTATTCACGAAAATTCAGCTGGCTTGCAACAGTCTTTTTTACACTTTTATCCAGATTTACTTGGGCACAGTGCGTTGTTTGTCAGTAAACTTATTAAATAGATCTATTTCACGTTCGAGGTAACTTGTGTCAGTTAAAGAAATCAACCACCCCTTAGTACAACATAAATTGGGCTTAATGCGCGAAGCGGGTATTAGTAGTAAGAACTTCAGAGAGCTTGCCAGTGAAGTAGGCAACTTGCTGACCTACGAAGCGACCCGAGAATTAGAAACCGAGACTGTCGAGATTAGTGGCTGGAATGATGAGCCTATCAAGGTTAAAAAAATCAAGGGCAAGAAAATCACTATAGTCCCTATTTTGCGCGCAGGCCTTGGCATGCTAGATGGCGTAATGCAGCTGATCCCCAACGCTAAGGTCAGTGTGGTTGGCTTATATCGTGATGAAGAAACCCTGCAACCGGTCGCCTATTTTGACAAAGTGGTTAAAGACGTTGAAGAGCGCACAGCTCTGATTGTTGATCCTATGTTAGCCACAGGGGGCACCTTAATCGCTACTATAGATTTGCTCAAAGAAAAAGGATGCCAGCATATCATGGGATTGTTTTTGGTCGCTGCGCCTGAAGGTATTGAGGCGGTGGTTAGCAAGCACCCAGATGTGGATATTTACACGGCAGCGGTAGATGAACAGCTGAATGAACATGGCTATATTTTGCCTGGTCTTGGCGATGCTGGTGACAAAATATTTGGCACTCGGTAACGTTTAAATTGGGCGACACGGCAATGGGCCGAACCATTGCCGTATTAATTCAGCCATATTTAATCAGCGCTTCATTTCCCTCGGTCCTTTGAAGGTCATTTTTAAAGAGTATCGACCAACCAATCAACCGTTTGCTTGATTAGCCGTTCGTCATAATTACGATTCTGCTCAAATGTGTTGAATATATGATCGGCCCCTTGAATTATCCGTGCTTCTGCAATGGTTGATGAAGTTAATGGGAATAAGTGTTTTTCAATGGGTTTGACGTAATCTTCACTGCCTCGAATTGACAGCAGAGCACCTTGATAAGCACTCACATTGTGATAAATATCATGGCCCATCATGCCCAAAATATGTTCTTTGGTTACTGTCAGCGTTTCCCATGTGGGCACTTTTACCTCACCTGTTTCGAGCACTTCACGCATTTGTGCCGGAGATAAAATACTTTGCCCTACTAATGCTGGGTCTCCTGCACTTGACCAAAGGACCACACTATTAATATCGGCTGGGTGTAACCCCATTAATTTGATTGCCGTTGCGCCCCCAAGGCTAAAACCCACTACACCTGTGGGTATATCAGTGTATTGCTGGCGTAAAAATGCTAACCCTGCCTCAGCATCTGTTACTCGGGAGGCAAACGTGCTGGTTAAACGAAAGCCGTTTTTTGCCCCTTCGCTTTCACCGCGTATATTAATTCTTAGCGAAGCTATCTGGTGCTTAGCTAGCTGTGCGGCTAAGCGTTTGTACATATCACCCACTTCATTCATATTTCCTGCCCATCCATGAATGAGTAACACACTGGCTTTTGGATGAACCTTGCCTAGCTTTTGGTCTTGTTCTAGACCTTGGGCATGGGTAAACGTTGCTTGCGTCGAATTTGCTAGGGTGATCACGCGCTCTGATACGGCGTTAGCGCTTGCGGTAAAACACACCACAAAGAGCAGCAACACACTAGCAAACGGTTTGCTCAAGCGATGAGATAACATGTATTCATTCCTTGTTAAATCCATTACTTCTCAGGTTATAAAATACTGTTAGCATGGGCGGCAAAGGCAGGAGCTTGCATAAAGCCAGTAACCCGAGACCCATTGATTTCATTACCTTGGGTATCAAAGAACAAAATAGTCGGCAAACCTAAGATGGAAAAATGCTCTTGAAATGCAATATTGGTTGCGGTGTTATCGGTTAAGTCAATTTGCATCCACACTGTGTTACTTAGAGCATCAACAACTTGCGCATCAGGAAAGGTATACTTTTCAAATTCCTTACAGGCAACGCACCAATCTGCATATAAGTCGACCATGACTGTTTTACCTTGGGCATTAGCCGCAGCCAACTTTTGTTCAAAATCTTGTAGGTCTTTAACAACTGCAAAAGTAGGGTGACTTTGCTGAGCATGATTGGCATTCGTTGGCGCCTGCGGGAAGAGTGTTTGATATCCATACATCGCAGATGCGAACAGGCCGATAAAAATGACGAGGGCTCGTATTCCTTTGGCAAAGCTAACTTGGCTAGCTTGGTTCATTACGTAAAAATAGCTAAAAGTCACGAGACCTAACAGTGACCACAATATATCTGTTGCCACGTGGCTGACTAAGCGCTCTACGAACATCAACGCCACTGCTAGCATCATAAAACCAAAAGTGACTTTGATTATGTTCATCCATGGGCCAGCTTTGGGCAGTAATTTTCCACCCGTTATACCAAATAATATTAGCGGTATGCCCATACCTAAACTTAATGCATACAAAGCGCTGAAACCCAGCAGCAAATCACCACTTTGCGCTATGTACAACAAGATCCCAGTTAGGGGTGCAGTGGTGCATGGCGATGCAACCAAGCCGGATATCGCCCCCATAAGCAAGACACCGAAATAGCTACCACTTTTCTGTTTATTACTCATGCCATTTAGTTTTTCTTGCCAGCGAGAAGGCAACTGCAATTCATAGGCACCAAACATGACCAATGCGAGTAATACAAAAATTACGATCAGCACACCCAAAATGACCGGGTGTTGCAAGGCAGCTTGAAACTTCACACCAGCCGATGCTACAACCAAACCGAGAAGAGAATAAGTGAGGGCCATACCTTGTACGTAAACAAAAGACAAAATAAACGCGCGCGAAATGCTGATCCCCTTCCCTTGACCGATCACAATACCCGATAAAATCGGATACATAGGGAATACGCATGGGGTAAAGGCTAAGCCAACGCCCAATGCCAAGAAGATCAATAACACCCAAACCAGGCTTTGTTCACCTGTCAGTAAATCTGCTAATTCAAATTGTTGCGAGACAGATGCACTAGCTGTGCTGCTTGCCCCTAATGAAGCAGATTCGCCGCCAGTGGTAGCTTGCGCTCCGCTAACTGCATTTAAATAAACGACCTGTGTGGTCGGGGGATAGCACAAGCCTGCTTCAGCGCAGCCTTGATAACGGATTTTAACCGCTGAATCATTGCTCGATTGTAAAATAGGGTACGATACAGAAACGGTGTGGTAATAAACCTCTTGGGGCTCATCAAAGAACTCGTCTTCCTTCATTTTCCCTTTCGGAAAAGTAGGCTCGCCTAAGGTGGCGTTTTTCGAAACAGCTTTAAACTGTTGCTGATAAAGATAATAGTCATCTGCTATGTCCCAAGTCACAATAAGTTCGTTACCGTTTTGCACGTAATCGAACACAAAGGCCTGATCGACCTTTAAAAACTCAGGTTCATTGCTAAACAAAGAATCAAAAGCATTGTCTTGACCTAAGCTAGATAGCGACCACAAAGACAGGATCGAAAGCACGAAAAACGATTGTATTAACTTCATTAAAAACGACTTCTTTATTTCAGTACAACTGTTAAAACTAGAATAAGCGAATACCATCAACAATGCATCAGGCATCCGCTAATAGACCAATATGGACCTTATCAAAGTGTGATGTCTTTCAAAAATATGATAATCAATCACAGCTTACCACTAAGTGACGCAGCAATGAGCAGTTGCCATACTTTGTAACACTGTTACCCTTGGTTATCGGCCTTTTGACGCCATTATATTCATTCATAAAGTAATTAAAGAGACAGTTTTGGGTAAATTATTCTTATTGTTCGTTTTGCTGCCAATCATAGAAATATCATTGTTAATCAGTGTTGGTGAGCAAATTGGTGGCTGGAATACAGTCGCAATCGTGGTCGCAACGGCTATGATAGGCTCGTACTTGGTTCGTCAGCAGGGCATCAGCACGCTGGTTCATGCGCAACAGAAAATGCAGCAGGGAACGATTCCCGGCCAAGAAGTTGCAGAAGGGTTACTGTTGGTAATCGCTGGTGTTATGTTGGTTACCCCAGGTTTTGTAACAGATGCATTAGGCTTTCTGTTTTGCCTACCCATGACACGCCCGCTTATAGCCAAAGGGTTATTGGCCAAACTATCCGTTCAGGTTGTTAATCAAGCACAAGGTGGCTTCAGTGGTCAGCCAGGTCAAGGGTTTGGCCAACGCCCCTCTTCAAACGATGATATTATTGAAGGTGAGTATGAACGCAAAGATGACAAAAAGCCTGAGTCAGAAAGGCTTAACAAACCGGACTAGATACTCATGCTACAATCATAAAAAAAAGCGGCCTACTAAGCCGCTTTTTTGTTAATTCTACACTGAGCTACAACTGACTATACGTCAACTGTTCCGCAGAAACGGTAACCTTCGCCGTGAATAGTCACGATCAATTCGTCTGCATTCACTTCTGATTCGAAGTGCTTACGGATACGTCGAATCGTTACATCAACTGTACGGTCATTAGGGCGTAATTCACGGCCGGTCATTTCCATGATCAACTGTTCACGCGTTAATATTTTGCCAGGGTTGCTTAAGAATAAATGCAACGCACGGAATTCACTGCGCGGTAGTCTAAACTCTTTCTTGCTAGGTGAAATCAAGCTACGGCTATCGCCGTCCAGAGTCCAACCGTTGAAGCTTACACGACTTGGCAAGTCATCATCTTCTGCATTATTCAAAGTACGCGTTAGCAAGTTTCTTGCTCTGATGGTTAATTCCCGCGGATTAAACGGTTTAGTTAAATAATCATCAGCGCCAATTTCAAGACCCAAAATACGGTCCACGTCATTATCGCGCCCAGTTAAAAATATCAAACCGATATTTTTACGATCACGCACTTCGCGAGCCAAAATCAAACCGTTCTTACCCGGAAGGTTGATATCCATGATCACTAGGTTGATTGCGTGATTTTCAAAAAACTCATGCATTTCACTGCCGTTCTCGGCTTCAAATACATTGTAGCCTTCTGCTTCAAACAGGCTTTTGAGTGTTGTTCTGGTAACAACTTCATCTTCTACAATTAAAATATTGGGCGTCAGCATTGTTTTCACACCATGTTAAAAAATATGGATAAAAGTTTATCAGAAAATATCTAAAAATCAGGGTTTTATCTAGATTAAATTTTAACTAGTGCAAACAACCCACCTAACTCGGCATTTGTACCCAACGGTTAGGCACTTGCGTACAACACATTGAAGATATTTTCCAGTACGAAAGTGATGTGGGGATCAAAAGCAAAAAAGCAAACATTAAATATGCGCTTAATTCAAATGTGGCGCGCTCTGGGTCGCTTTCTTCACCGGGAATACTATGGTGAATTCAACCCCATGTCCCTCTTCACTATTCAACGAAATAGAACCATTCAATGCCTGCGTTACAAGGTTATAAACAAGGTGCATACCTAGGCCACTTCCACCCTGCCCTCGTTTGGTTGTCACAAACGGGTCAAAAATCCGTTTGCGCAAGTATTCGGGAATACCCGATCCGTCATCGGTAAACAGCACACTGATTTTTTTATCTGCAATCAGTGCCACCTTAATATTAATCACGCCTTGGTCTTTGTGTTCAAAACCGTGAATGATGGAATTCATGATCAAATTGATAATGATTTGGTTTATTGGCCCCGCCTTTGACTCAATATAGAGATGTTCAGGGCAATCGATGTTGATCACATGCTTCATGCTTTTTAATTTAGGCCGCATGGAAAGCAAAATTTCATCCATTAGCTTAGAAAATGAAAAAACGCGGTCAATTTCTGATGATTGGTCCACCGCAACTTGTTTAAAGCTTGATATCAGTTCGGCAGCTCGGTTCAAGTTGCGGTAAATGATATTCAGGTTTTCCTGCCCTTCTGCAATGAATTTAGAAAGTGAGCTCGCTTTTAAGGTCTTATTTTCGAAGTCTTTTTCCATACTGGCTAAACGGTCGAGCATCATGGTGGACGCTGTCACACCCAACCCGATAGGCGTATTAACCTCATGCGCGACCCCGGCTACCATGTCTCCTAAAGAGGCCATTTTTTCGTTCTGAACCATTTGGCGCTGAAATTGATGAAGCTTTTCCAATGTTTGAATTAACTCACTGTTCGCTTCTTTTAAGGCGAGGGTGCGCTGGGTGACCTTTTCTTCTAGGCTAATATTCAGGCGCCTATGTTCTTCTTCAGCCTCGTTTTGGCGCTGCATATGCTCCTGCGTACGTTGCATCATGGCATTAAAAGCATCACTGAGAATATCTAGTTCTTTGATGCTACTGGGCTTAGCCCGACCTGAATAATCTTTGTGCCGAGAGATGCGCTGTACTAAGTGCGCGAGGTTACGAATAGGCGCTGTGATGGTATTTTGAAGCTTCAGCGTAAGCAAAAAGCACAACAATAAAGACAGCAACAATACGCCTACGGCGATCCCAATGGAGCGAGAAATCAAACGCTCTAGACCATCGGCAGATGCGCGCACATAGGTGTATCCTAGTAATTCCCCGTTATCGCGCTTTATTTCTCGGATCATCTCTACCGTGCTGCCATCAATCGTCGGCTCAGATAGCGAGTCAACACGATCGAATTTTGCATTTACAGGTGCTACGCCATCTTTATTGTAGCTTGCAAAAAACTCTAACTTGCCGTCCTCAACAAAGCGGTAGATGTGTACGTTTTCTAGGATATCAGATGCGCTAAGGGTGCTAAGGTTACGCTCTTCATTGAAATTGAGTTCATCTTCGATGGTCGAAACCGCGTTGCGGCTAATCAGTTCAGAGAAAATATTGACGTTGTTTATCAGTTGCACTCGATAGCTACTGATTTGACCGTATAAGTTGATGCTTGTTGCCATAAGCAATGCTAACGATGTAATCGCCATCACAACCCAAATAATCAGGCTTTTAATCGACAAAAAATTACTTTTAGCATGCATATGTAGTTAAAATTGGACCCTAACCAAGCCTGTATTCCATATTGAGCTAAACCAGTTAAAAATGAAACAGTTAATCGCATATGAAGGGGCTTTTATTATCCTCGCCGTATTTCTATTTACGTATCAGGCGTAGTAATTCTGATTCTGACAAATCCCAATCATCAGCCAACCGACGCAGAGATACCAGTAGTTTAGGGCGGCTTAGGTCCTCCTCAGACGCACCACGCATTCCTGCAACATCGGTCAAACAAAGGCACACCATCTCACCCGTTTTAATACTTAACTTTGCAATATCAATCGGTGACTTTTTATATAGTAAATGTGGGCACGTTTCGCTACGTGCACTCGATTGCAAGCATTGCTCAGGTACGGCCTGCGCATTATTGCAAAATAACAGGCCACCGAGCATTCCACCAAGCACGACAACAATAGGCTTATGAGCCATTAAGCTCATGCTAAATTAACCACCTAAGGCCGCATTATATAATGCCAAATATTGTTCAGCCGCTTGTTGCCAAGTAAAACGGCTATGCATGGCACGCATTTGTGTTTCTTTAAAACGTTGCGGGTACTCTCGGTAGAACAACAAGGCGCGTTGAATACAGGCAAGCAATGCTTCGCTGTCTGGGTGCTCAAACACAAAACCGGTTGCTTGTTCTGGATTATCCGCTAAATCAGTCACTGTATCTTTGAGCCCGCCGACGCCTCGAACGATAGGTAAAGTGCCAAAAGCAAGGCTATACATCTGATTTAAGCCACATGGTTCGAACAATGACGGCATTAAGAAAAAGTCGCTTCCTGCTTCAAGCATATGGGCTTTTTGGACACTAAAGGCTTCGATAAACGCGCACTTGTCAGGATGACGCTCAGCAACGCCGCGCAAGGTGTGGCTAATTTGCGGATCGCCGGTGCCAATAATAACCAGTTGAACATTGTGCTGCATGAGCTGTTCAAGCATAGGTAAAATGTAACCGAAGCCCTTTTGTTCGGTCAAACGGCAGACCATGCCCACCAGCGGAATACCTAAGTCCTGAGGCAGTTGCGCCTCTCGCTGTAAGTCAATTTTACACGCTTCTTTGCCGCTCATATCATCAGCGGTATAGGTTTGAGTAATATTGGGGTCGTTTATTGGGTCCCATTGGGTGTAATCACAGCCATTTAGGATACCGCTCAAGTCACTGCGCCTTTGTTGAAACTCGTGGTACAAATGATGTGAACCAAGCGGTGTCAAAAGCTCTTGAGCGTAGTTAGGGCTCACCGCATTGATTTTATGCGCGTAGCGAATTCCCATACGCACAAAATTCAGCGCGTCGCCGTCTAATTGCGAGTGCAGTAAATAATGTGGCTGTAAAAACGGGATATCTGAAAAACGATGGGTGCCTTGATAAGCACCATTGTGAATAGTAAACACGCTACGACTGCGATCAAAAAAACCACTGTCATCTATGCTCATAAAATACGGTGTTAGCGCCGTATGCCAATCGTTGCAATGCACAATATCAGGTTGAAAATCTATCGCTTTAGCGACTTGAAGTGCCCCTTGGGCAAAAAAAGCAAAACGTTCTGCGTTATCAGGGTAGGCGTGATAACTGTCAGAGTACAAGCCATCACGAGAGAAGTAGGCGGGGTAATCTATTGCGTAAACAGGAACGTTGCCAATCTGTAAGCGCTTAATAGTAAAATCGTAAGGTTTACGGCTAGCAAACAATGTTTGTGGCTCAGCCCAATCTTCCCCTGGGTGTTGCTGTGCAAGTGTCTTGTAATAAGGCATCACGATACACACCTCGTGACCCATTTCATTCAATGCGATAGGCAGGGCTTTTGCTACATCTGCCAGGCCACCGGTCTTGACCAGATCTTCAACCTCAGATACAACGAATAATACTTTCATCAACACTATACCCCATTGGTTTTTCGATTCACTGCCTTATCGGAAAATCATAGCGATGCTGATTAACGTGGACTCAAAGACATACATTTACTCTGTTAGCGCTTTAATATAACTGCATTCAACGACGACAACAATAAACACTAAACTTGCTTGTCTCTTTTAAAAACTGTACTGATTTAAATTGTTTTTCAAGTTCATCTGCATAGCGCAGAAACTTATTCGCCACCAAAATTAAGCTGCCTCGGTCTTGCAGATGATTTTTAAGCTGTTGCATAAAACTTTCGGTTACCGAGTAATCTGTTTTGATGCCAGTGTGAAACGGAGGATTGGTAAAAACCTGGGCAAACTTACCTGTCAGCGCTCGCAAACCGTTCGAAGGAATAACCTGAGCTTTTACACCATTTAACTCTGCACTTTTTTGCGAGCAATAAATAGCCAAGGCACTAACGTCACTCATCACGACCTGAGCTTGAGCGTTTTTAAGGCCCGCAAAGCAACCGATAATACCCGCGCCACAAGCGAAATCTAAAATACGCCCCGATACCACTCTATCAATATTATCGAGCAGCAACTGTGTACCTGTATCTAGATCACCATGGCTGAATACTCCCGGTAACGAACACACTTTAAAAGTAATATCAGACACTTGATACTCTGAAACATCCTGCCATTTAGTGATATCAAACGGCGCAACAGGTTTATCAATAACCGCTGCAAACATGGCGCAGTGCCGTGCGGAGTCGATTTTATTCACGTTATCGGAGTAAGGTGTTAACAGTTTTGCTGCGCTTTTAATGCCACCTTTATTCTCGCCAACCACCAGCAACGTGGCGCCAGGTTTGAGACAAGGAGCAATATTCGCCAACAACATTTGCCCATGCGCTTTAGCTTTAGGCAAATACAGTACTGCGCCATCAAACGATGCGTCGGCTTCGTAAGCAGCAGCAAACTGGTGCTGAGAGTCTGTCTCTTATACACATCTCCGAGCCCACGAGACC
>OJFR01000581.1_pt1 | contig 11885 bp, 9 predicted proteins | sample 1594121 | NCBI WGS metagenome assembly OJFR01 (sample SAMN05416812, study PRJEB24817) | seawater metagenome | isolation source: Sea water | place: Canada:Atlantic | collected 2013-07 | reverse complement strand
GCGCGGTAACTGCCACGACAATGCTGTTGCTGAGAGCTTCTTCCAGCTGTTGAAGAGGGAGAGGATAAAGCGAAAGATTTACAGCAGCCGCGACGCGGCCCGGGCAGACATTTTTGATTATATCGAGATATTCTATAACAACCGGCGACGCCACGGTTCTAATGAAAATCTGTCACCGGTAGAGTATGAAAAGCGTCACCAAGAACGGCTGAGAAGTGTCTAGAGAACTGGTGGCGATTCAGTCTGACAAAATGAGCGGCTTGGCGGTTGTGAAAGAGGGCGATAGGTGTACGGTAAAGGGCCAATGCCAAATTTTCGACAGGAGGCGCTCAATGAAAAAAGATCCCAACAAAGGCTATATTGCTTTATTAGGATGGAGTTTGAACGCGGTCGAGGCGGCTGAGAAGTTTGATCGTCGGTATGTTGTAGTGGCCCCGGACTGGGCAGAGGCGTATTGCCAGGAGCATGATATTCCCTACGTGCCCTGGAATTTCGAACGCCTGAATGATCGCTCCATGGAGATTGCCCAGACCCTGAAAGACATGGGTGTGGATGTGTCGGTACCGCTGTATGAGGAAACCGTGGAGTGGGCCGGTGCGATTAATTCGGTGCTGCTGGATAATCCTCGTTTGCTGGGCCAGGCCATGCTGATGCGGGATAAGTCCCTGATGAAGCGGCGCGCACAGCTTGGCGGTATCCGGGTGGGCATTTTTGAGGAAGCCCATGACCGGGAGGACGTGATCCGGTTCCTGAAGCGGGTGAACCAGACCCTGCTCAAACTGGATGGTGATCCCAATGACCCGATCCACCTGAAGGCCTTTGACAAGGCCGGTTGTCTGGGTCACCGGGTGATCCGTACTCCGGATGAGGTGGATGCTATTCCTGATGAGGAATTTCCGTCGTTGATGGAGTCGCATCTGGATGGCTGGGAATTTGCGGTGGAGGCCTGGATCCATGATGGCAAGATCTGTTTTCTCAACCTGTCCGAGTATGTGACGCTGGGTTATTCAGTGTATGTCCCGGCGTCGCCGGATCTTGAGCAATACCGGCCGCAAATTACCCAGCAGATCGAGAAGCTGATCAAGACCTTTGATATCGAGTTCGGCATGATTCATCCGGAGTACTTTGTCACCAGCGATGGTGAGATGTACTTTGGTGAAGTGGCTTATCGCCCGCCGGGCTTCAAGGTGTTCGAGTTGCTGGAACGGGTCTATGAGGGTTTCAATGCCTATCAGGCCACCATGCTGGTGTTCGACCCCAAGGCCACCACAGAGGAAGTGAAGGCTTACTTCCCGAAAGAGGTGGTGGATGCCAAGGGCCATGCCGGTTGTTTCGGGGTGTACCCGCGTCGGCGTGTGGTCAGTCAGCTGGAGATCCCGGAGGAGACCGAAGACCATCCCTACTTCGAGTCCCATGAACTGACGGCGCCCATGGAAGAGGTTGTCACTAAGCGCACCGCCTTTGGTACCCATTGGGGGCTGATTTACTTCATGGGTGACGACCCGAAAGAGATGCACCGGTTGCTCAAGCGGCAGGAAGAGCTGGATTTCTATGTGTGAATACGCTGTCACCATGGGGCCCGCCGGGCCCCCACGGATTCGTTAAGGAACTGCCCTGTGTCTACGACCCAATCAGAGACGTCCGCGTCCAGCAATCTGTCTCTGCTACTTGTTCGGCTGGATGATGCCATCACCCAGTTGGCAGAGGCGCCCTCCTTTACCCGGCCGGCCAAGGTGCCACGGGTACTGGATACGGCCCGGCGGGTAATGATGCAGGAGGGCGGTTGTGCGGCCCTGGGCGAACGCATCGAGACGCTGGAAGCGGCCGGGATTTTTGCCGGGACAGATTGGGCGGAGCCGCAGATTCTGGTTCCCGGTTTCACTACCCAGTCCCTGCAAAGTGCCCAGGCTGAGCTGGTGGTGATCGAGGCCCTGAGCGAGCTGCGCATGTTGGCGGTGGCCTGTGGGGATTACCGCCATACCCTGATTTCCGCCGAGCAGGCCCACCATTTTCTCACCCAGGTGCTGGCGCTCAATCTGGCCATGCTGTTTTCGCCGCCTTCCGAGGCGCAGCGTGAAACCCAGGGCCGCCTGGCGGTGCTGCCACAGAATCTGTTGCAGCATCTGGCCGAGCGCATCGGTTATGAGCATATCGTCGACAAGCTGATTGAAGAGATCTGGCGGATTCTCAATCAGCGCCCCATTCAGACCGAGCCGGTCAAGCAGATGGTCACGCAGATCGCCATCTGCCAGGTCAATCCGGATATCGATCTGGGCAGCAGCGGGCAGGGGGCGGACCGCTTGGTGAGCAGCCTGTTCGGCCCGACCCGGGCCTGCCGGGAAGACCCGGGCGTGGCGATCTACCTTGAGCGGCTCGCCAGCATGGATGCCACGGCCTTGCAGGGCGAAGCCACCGGGTTTGCCCGGGCCATGCATGACACCGGGTTGGTGTCGCCGTATCACCCGGTGTTGCTGCGCCATTTGCTGGAGGAGGGTGACCACCTGGTGGCGGAGGCCATGGGCCTGTCGTCAACCGGTCGCGATTGCCTGCTGTGTTACCGGCAGCTGGTGCAGGCGTTGATTGAAGCGGCGGTGCATCCGCAAACTGCCCAGGCCATTTATGGCCTGGCGTTGGTGCTGGAGCGGGGCATTCTCTATCAACCGCCAGTGGCGCCGGCCCTGTGGCGGCAGCTGGGCCTGGTTCTGTCAGACTGGTCGTGCCAGCGCCTGACACTGGCCTTCGGGGATCAGGTGCCGCCACAGGCTCATTTGATCGAAGGCGTGCTGTGCATGCTGGGGCAGCCACTGGGGGTGGGGCAGGGCAATAATCCCACCTGCCAGTCCGCCCGTGCTCTGTCCATGTGGTCGTACAACGATCCGGATTACCTGCTGCAAATGGTGACCTGGGCGGCTCGTGACGATGAAATCATCATGCATTTCGAGGGCCAGCCGATTTCCTCCAGCGAAAGCGTCGGTGGTGTGGCCAGCAGTCTGCCCATGGACCTGGACCCGGTGTCTCTACTGGTGGTGCCCCACCTGGACCGGATTTATGCGGAAATGGGCCGTCGTTGTATTGATCGTGAGGGGGACCCCCACCGGTGGGTGAACCCGGAGTTCCATGGCTGGTGGTCAGGCCGCGGTTTTCGTATCAATGTGGATGTGGAGACCGGAAAGCTGTGGGAGCTGGATGATTTTCTGCGCCATTTCTATGCCGCATATCACCCCTATTTCAACGGCAATCAGCCCCTGATACATCCCCAGCCTGCGGGTGTCGCCGTCACCGACAGTGCCGCCCGTTTTATCGGCTGGCATGCCATCAGTATCTTGCGCGTGGCGCTGGATCCCCAGGATGTCATGCGGGTGTATTTCTATAACCCCAACAACGACAGCGGTCAGGACTGGGGTGATGGCGTGGTGGTCAGCACCGCCGGCCATGGCGAACGTTTTGGCGAGGCGTCACTGCCCTTCGAGCAGTTTGCGTCGCGGCTTTATATCTTTCACTTTGATCCGTTGGAGCGGGGTGAGCTGGCGCAAGTTGAACAGCAGCAACTGGATGAAGTCAGTGGCTATCTGCAACGCAGCTGGGGCGCGGACCGACTGCCTGAGGGTGGCCTGCAAGCCAGCGAAGGGGCGACCGGGCCGGGTTGATCAAGGCCTGATTCGTCGCGGAAAGCCCGGCAACACTATGAACCCATAACGTTGCGAAGAACATGCTGACGATGGATGTCCTGTTGTTCCGGCTGGCAATTGTCGTCTGGCTGGTGTCCGCCATTGCTCCCATCGATGGCACCTGGTTTGCCGGTGTCGGGGTGTTCGTTGTGTCGGTGATGGGCAGTGTGGTGATGCTCGTAAATCTGACGCCGGATTATGTGGATAGCCTTGGCGAGGTGATTGGGCTGCTTGTTCTTTTCATGCCCTGGTATAACCTGATTTTTTTATGGGGGCTGTGGCGTTTTTCTTCGCTGGGGCCGCACCCCTGGTCAGGATGGAATCTACTGCTTTACGCCTGCTCCCTGCATGCGTCCTTTTACGCGTTCGCGTTTCTTATTACCCCTTCTGATGTATCGCTGACTGTTACTGCCGCAGGGATTCGCTGGGTGTTTGCGATCTGGTCCGGCTCGCTACTGTTGTTGGCGTTGGCTTTTCTGGTACGTTGTTATCGGTTACGCGTGTTATTGCGTGAAGAATAGATGAAGGCTGTCTGTTCCGGTTTTTTATTATTAACCCGGCAAGAGTTTATTTCGCCGTAGGAGCGGCGCTTGAGCCGCGAATGGTTAACAACGACGTGGGGTTCGCGGCTCAAGCGCCGCTCCTACGGTGAATGGTAAGCGATGGCATGCTGCACCGTTGATCTGAATGCCGGTTTCATAAATAACAGGATTTAAAAAAACGTTGGGCCGATCTTTGCTAGCATGAGGTCGTTGCCAGTTCCGGAGAGTTGCGGTACGCATCCTCTAATCGCCAACCCTGTCATCATGGATGAAATGCTATGACGGAAAAACGCACCCTCCCCACCTCGACGATTCTGCTTCCGGTTTTTATTCCGGCTGTGGTGGTATCGCTTCTGCTGATTATCGGCACCATCAGTGATCCGGAACGGGCTGGCGAAGCCTTTAACGCGGCGCAGGCCTGGATCACCTCGAATTTCGGCTGGTTTTACATGCTGTCGGTGGCGCTGTTCCTGATCTTTATCGTCGGTGTGGCGATGAGCCGCTGGGGCAATATCAAGCTGGGGCCGGATCATTGCGAGGCGGAGTATTCATTCCCGGAATGGTTCGCCATGCTGTTTTCCGCCGGTTACGGCATCGCCTTGCTGTTCTTCGGGGTGGCGGAGCCGGTGTTGCATTATGCGGAGCCCCCGGCCGGGGCGGCAGAAACCGTGGATGCGGCCAAGCAGGCCATGCAGATTGCCTTTTTCCACTGGGGTTTTCATATCTGGGCGATTTACGGCCTGGTGGGTCTGGTGATGGCGTACTTTGCCTTTCGTCATGGTTTGCCGTTGTCCATGCGCTCGGCGTTCTACCCCCTGATTGGTGAACGAATTTACGGGCCGATCGGTCATGCCATCGATGTGTTTGCGATTCTTGGCACCATGTTCGGTATCGCCACCACCCTGGGTTTGTCCGCCGCACAGATCAACGCGGGGCTGAACTATCTGTGGGGTGTGCCGGTGGCCACCTGGGTGCAGATCACTGCCATTGCCATTGTCACCGCACTGGCCACCGTGTCTGTGGTGGCAGGGATGGACAAGGGTGTGAAGCGCCTGTCGATTCTGAACATGGTGTTGGCCGTGGCCCTGATGGCGTTTGTGTTTGTGGTGGGGCCGACGATTCATATTCTGGAAAGTTTTCTGCAGAACACGGGCAGCTACTTAAGCGGCATTGTCGAGCGTACCTTCAACCTGCAGGCCTATACCCACAGCGACTGGATCGGTAACTGGACCCTGTTTATCTTCGGCTGGACCATCGCCTGGGCGCCCTTTGTCGGGCTGTTTATTGCCAAGATCAGTCGGGGCCGTACTATCCGCGAGTTTGTGGTGGGGGTGATGTTGGTGCCGTCCCTGTTCACCTTCCTGTGGTTCTCCGTATTTGGTGATACCGCGCTGAACATGATCATGAATGAGGGTGTGACCACGCTGGTCGGTGATGTACAAACCGACAAGGCGGTGGCGTTGTTCAAGCTGTTTGATGAACTGCCATTGTCGTCATTTATTTCCTTTTTGGCGGTGCTGTTGATTATCACTTTCTTTGTGACGTCCTCGGATTCCGGCTCCCTGGTGGTGGACTCGCTGGCTTCCGGCGGGGTGCTGAATACCCCGGCCTGGCAGCGGATTTTCTGGGCGGTGCTGGAGGGGACCATTGCGTCGGTGTTGTTGCTGGCGGGTGGCTTGCAGGCGCTGCAGACCATGACCATTGCCAGCGCCTTGCCCTTTGCCATCATTATTATTCTGGCTGCCGTGGGCATGTGGCGGGCGTTGGTGATTGAGGGGCATCGCGAAACCAGCTTGCAAATGCATATGGCGACGCGCCGTCACCTGACCGGTTCCCAGTGGCGCCATCGTCTGAAAGGCATGATGGACTTCCCTGGCCGCGACAATGTGGAAATCTTCATTCGCGGTAAAGCCATGCAGAGCATGGAAAAGGTGGTCAAAGAGATGAAGGAGTCCGGCTGGGATGCCAGGGTGGTGTTCGATGAGAGCCTGATCCGTGCCGAACTGCAGGTGGAACGTGAAGGGCATGTGGGCTTTGTCTATGACATCCGCCTGGTCAGCCAGCCGGTGCCCGGTTTCGTAACGGCCGGGGGCGCTTCCACGGTGATGAAAGAGGAAAACTATTACCGCGCGGAAGTGTTCCTGCGTCGGGGTGGCCGTTCCTACGATGTGTTCGGTTACGACGAGGACGACATCATTCGCGACATTCTTGACCAGTTCGAAAACTACCTGCACTTCCTGGATCTCACCCCCGGCAAGCTTCCCTGGGAAATGGGTGAGCACGATGATCTGCTGCATCCGCCGGAGAGCCAAGACAAAGAAGAGAAATAGACCGAGTCTGCAAAGGCGGAATTCGCGATGTGAACATCGCTTCCCACATGCCCTTCCGGCAAGCACAAACGTTGTGGGAAGCGATGCTTGCATCCCGAAGGGTCGGGACGATAGTGGCGAGCTACGAGCTACGAGCTACGAGCTACGAGCTACGAGCTAGAAGCTAGGAACTCCGCCGCTGCTTTGCCAGTTTCTCCAGCCACATCAGCGTGTCCACCTGGGTGACCAGGTGATCCAGATAGGCGGGTGAAAGATCGCGCAGGGTTTCCAGGGCGCTTGTGACCAGCCGGTGGGAATTGAGCGGGCCGGCGTCGCTGGGGGTCTGATGGATAGCCTGAGCGATGCGTTGGCGTTTGCGCTGACTTTGCTGTGTGGCGCGGACCTGACGCAGGGCTTTCAGCTCCCGTGGGCCGCTATTGTCTGTCGGCGTTGCCGGAGTAGTGATGCCGTGCCGGGCCAGTACGCTTTGTTCCTGCTGGCGTAGCAGGGCGGTCATCGGGTCTCTGTGGTCGTCGTCTTCCTGTGGTGTCTGGTTGGCATAGCAGGCGTGCAGGGCGGCGAAGGCAGAGGGTTCTTGCTGTCGTTGACGGGCGCGCAGATGGCGCAGCAGGGCTTTCAGATCCCCTTTCTCCCGCATGGAGCCCACGGGCTCGCTCGGCGCCTCCTCGGCCAGTTGCGCATCCACCCGGGCAATCTCGGCCTGAAACCCTTCCTGAAAATGCTCCAGCGCTGTGGCCAGCCGTGTCAGCGGCGTGGGGCTGACCCGTGTCAGGGTGCCAAGACGCTCGGCCTGGGCTTCCAGGTAGCGAAAGCGGGCCGGGGCAAAGCGGGCTGCGCCCTGGTCGCGCAGGCTCGCGAGCTGTTCGGCCATGGCGCTCAGCGAGGGAGTGCTGGGAGTAGGCGCATCAGCCATTGCCGTCGGCTCCTTCTGCCTGGCTGGCATGCTGCGCGGTACTGACCTTGGCGCCCTGGCGGGGCACGGTGGTCAGTTCTACCCGGCGGTTCTGAGCTCGGGTGGTGTCGCTGTCGTTGGGCACCACCGGCTGGTGGGGGCCGAAGGCAGCGGCGAAGACCTGGTCGGCGGGCATGCCTTGCTGGATCAGGGTGCGCGTCACGGTGAGCGCCCGCTGGGCGGACAGGCCCCAGTTGTCCTGATAGCGGCGGTTACCCCGCTGGATCGGCAGGTCATCGGTGAAGCCGCTGACCATCAGCAGCTCGTCGTGCTGGTCGAGAAACACCTGCAGCGGCTTGGCCAGATCGCGCAGCAGTTCCTCGCCCTCCGGCTGTAGCTGGTCCGAGTTGAGCTGGAACAACACGCTGCCGCTGATGCCGATGCGGCCGTCGCGGAAGGTCACCCTGCCACTGGCCAGGGGATCGGCCAGCGCCTCTTCCAGGGCCTGGCGGCGCTGCTCTTCGGCCACCCGCCGGGCCTTCTCCTCTTCCAGCGACTGGCTCAGCTCCAGCTGGATGCCGATGACCCACACCAGCACCAGCACCAGAATGCCCACCAGGGCGGCCATCAGGTCGGAGAAGATGGCCCATACGGATGAGCTGTCGCTGTCGTGAAGATCGTCCATCAGTTGACCTCGCTGGTCGGGCGTTCTTCGCTGTGGGCGCCGCTACTGGCGCTATTGAGCGTGCCGAGGGCGTCGATCACTTCTTTCTGCGAGGCCATGCTCAGTTCGATTACCTCGCGAGCCTGCTCCACATAGTAGTTGAGCTGTTCGTCGGCGCGGGCGGAGGATTGCTCCAGGCGGCTTTCCACTTGCTGCAGGTTGTCCAGCAGCTTGTCGTTGGCGTCGCTGAAGACCTGCACGGCGGTGGCGAAGGCATCGCTCAGGCTGGCCACTTCGGCGGCGCTGCCGGACACATCGCCGGCCACCTGGTCGAGCTGCTCGCTCTGGGCGCTGACCTGTTGGGCGAAGGTGTCGCTGACCTGGGTGAGGGTCTCGCTGGCGGCGGTGATCAGGGTTTCGATGGCCTCGCGCTGGGCGCCGGCGGCATCGCGCTGACCACTGAGCAAGGTGTCCAGCTCGGCCATGATGCGACGGCGTTCTTCCAGCAGCTCGTTGTCCCGTTCGCTGCTGCGGGTCATTTCTTCGCGCAGGCGGCTGATCACTTCCGCCGCCGCTTTCGGGGTTTCCGAGGCGGTCTCGATCAGGCGGGTCATGGGTGCTTCCAGGGCGGTGCCCAGGCGGCCCAGGTGTTCGCTGACGGTGCCTTCCAGTTGCGCCAGGCGCTCGCTGGCAGCCTCGCTGCGGCCCGCTTCCGCGTCACGCAGGGCAATCAGCTCTTCGCGTACGGTGGCTACCAGAGTGTCCAGGCCGGTTTTCTGGCCGTCCAGCAGGCCGGTGGCGCTGTCCTGGAACTGGCTGTTGTGTTCGTCCAAGGCGCTGCGCAGTTCGCTGATCAGGGTGGTGCCGGACGCCTGTTGTGCGTCGATGCCGTCGCGCCACTGGGCGGCGGCCTGATCGCTGACTTCACGGAACTGGCCGGTGACGGCGGTGAGCTGCTCTTCGCTGGTGCGGGCCAGCTGCTGCTGGGTATCGCGCACTTCCTGCAGCAGACTGTGGCCGGTGTCCTTCTGTTCGGCCAGGCCCTGTTGCCACTGTTGCAGAGCCTGCTCACTGGCGCTGCGGAATTGCTCGGCGATGGCCGCTAGTTGCTGTTCGCTGGCGTTGCCCAGCTCTGCCTGGGTGCGGCGCACCTGCTCCAGCAGCTGGCTGCTGTTGTCGCGGAACTGGTCGTGGTGGGCGGCCAGGGAGGTGCTGATATCGCTGACCAGCCGGGCGCTGGTCTGCTGGTGCTGTTCCAGCCCCTGCTGCCAGTGTTGGGCGGCGGACTCGGTGGTCTCGCGGAACCGTTCGGTAAGAGTGGCGAGCTGCTTTTCGGTGATGGCGTTGAGCTTTTCATGGGTGCCCTGCACCTGCTGGCTGAGCCCGGCCAGGGACTGCTCCATGATCGGCTGGATGTTCTCCACCGCCAGGCGGCTGCTGTCCGCCAGGGTTTCCTTCAGCGACTGGCTGACGGAATCCGCCAGGGTGCGGTACTGGTCGGTGAGGGTGTGGTGGAAATCCTGCTGGTTGCGGGTCAGGGACTCGCTGAGCTGTTCGCCCATTTGTTCCATGCGCCCGGTGAGCCCCTGCAGGGCGCCGACCAGCTCCGGGAAAATGCGGGATTGATCCTGCAGGGCGGTGTAGGCGGACTGACGCTGATGGTCCAGGGAGAAGGCATGCAGTTCCAGGTCCACCCGGTCGTCCAGCTTGCGTGACACGGCCATGCGGTCGCGGCGACAGAGGGCGGCGCTGAGCCCCAGCATGGCGGACGCGGCGACACCGGCAATGGAGGTGCCGAAGGCCAGGCTGAGCCCGGCGATGGGCGCGGCCAGGGCGCTGCGGATGGCTGTCAGCTCGCTGCTGCCATCCAGGGCGGTGGCGGCGCCCTGCAGGGTGACGATCATGCCCACGAAGGTGCCCAGCAAGCCGAGCATTACCAGTAAACCGGTGAGGTATGGGGTCAGTACCGGCCCGGGCAGGGTGGCCGGATGGCCGTCAACACGGCGTTGCACGGCGTGGCGCAGGGTGTTGGGTAGTTCGCTGAGCCAGCGAGTCAGCGTTTCGCGGCCATCGTTAGGGTGGGGTAATTGTTGTAGTCGCAGGTTTAACTTGGCGGTATCGCGGCGGTAGCGCAGTAATTCGACAAACCCGAGCCCGTAGACGGCGGCGATCAGCAGGGTAACGGTGAAGGCCACCGGGTTACCCAGGAAGGTGGTGCCGATCCAGATAACGGCCACGGCGCCGAGGACAAACGGGAGAGCAAATAGAAAACGTCTCATGGGGTGGTGCTTTCCTTATCATCAATGTCGGTGAGCCGGGTGTCGGCGTCGGTGGTGGCACCTGCCGCCGCGTCCAGTAACCCCAGAATGGGCTCCTGGCGGGCGTCCAGCTCAGCGAGTAACAGCATTTGAATTTCTTGGCAAAACTGGGATAGCCAGCCGTTGGCGGCCATCCACTCTTGTGGGGGTGTGTGTTGACCTTGTTGCCACAGGACGCGGTAGCGCTTTTCCAGAAACGCGGGCATGGCACTGAAACAGCGGCGCACATATGTAGAGAGGCCGTGTTCGAACACCGCATCCAGCTCCGCCAGTCGGGCCAGCTCTGCACTATGGGCACAGAGGTGGCGCCGGGCGCGCAAGCGCAGGTTGGTTAGTGCGGCAATCATCTGCCGCTGGTGAGCTTGGTGGAAACGCTCATAGGGGCCAAAGGTGGGCCGCTTGCCCGCCGGTATGTCTTTGTTCAACGGTGGCAGGCTGATCACCGAGGCGGCCTGTTTGCCGGCGAAACTGTGGCTCAGGTTCTCCAGCAGGGTGTTGCGGGTTTTCAGTAGATCAGCCTGCAGAGTCTCTGAAATATCGGGCTGAGCTGTAAACGGTCCTTTTGGACGGTGCTGGGTGGCGGTATCCAGGGCAATCGTGTCGGACAGGTCAAACAGCCGGCCTAGCCGCTCAGCGAAACACGCATGGGAGGACGAGGCTGCTTTTGGGTCCAGGCTAGCAAGCAGCTCTACCAGCCGGCTGCCGGCGGGGCCGGTATGCGCGGGTGTTTGCGTCCTGTACATACTGTTGTCCATGGCGGCGGTGAACGAAACGGGCCTACCCGGCGACCGCAGCCATAGGCTGTGAGTGCCGCCCAGTGTCGTGCGGATAGGCCAGCCGTCCATTCTAATAGGGAAAGGCCGGCGATGATAATGCGCTGGTCGGTTGAGCGTTGGGTAACGGCGACCATACCCATTTAGTGGCGGAAGAGGCGTGCATTGTTGGCCAGATTTTCTGGCGGTAAGAACCGTGGCTGGTGGCAGCCTTGACCCTGCTCGGCAAATGGGCTCACTCTGAAACGGGCTTTGTTTGAAGTCCCCGATTGAAAAGGAGTTTTGATTATGGAAGCCGGTAAACAAATGATTGCTGATATTAAAAGTAAGCTGGACGAGTTGGAGAGCGAGCTGGATCAATTGGAGAAGCAAGGTGAAGCAGATCGTAGCACGGAGGCGGAGCGACACCAGCTGGCACTAGAGGATGTGTTGACTGAATTGCAACAGCGTATTGATGAATACCGTGAGTTGACCGGGGCAGGTAGCGTAGATGGCCAGGCTAATCGGCAACAGCTCGATAATGATTTGAAAGAATTGGATGATGATTTTTACGGCGCGAACTGATTTGTTGCGGTAATCGCCCTCGCTATGCTCGGCGAGGACGATAGTCGGCATGCCGGCGGTGGCTAAACCAGCAGCCCCAACCCCCTGTCTCTTATACACATCTCCGAGCCCACGAGACCGAGGCTGATCTCGTA
>OJFR01000580.1_pt1 | contig 11886 bp, 6 predicted proteins | sample 1594121 | NCBI WGS metagenome assembly OJFR01 (sample SAMN05416812, study PRJEB24817) | seawater metagenome | isolation source: Sea water | place: Canada:Atlantic | collected 2013-07 | reverse complement strand
TCTACACCTCTCTATTCGTCGGCAGCGTCAGATGTGTATAAGAGACAGACCTTATTTATTGCTTTCACCTCTCCTATCATTTCATGTACAACAATACATGCCATACATTTTTCATCATAATTGTCTTTAAAAACTATTTTTCCAGAACCAACAGGCACTATTATTTTTTTGTTATCCTTCTTAATTTCAGATAACTCTATTTGATTCTGAAAATTAATTGACTCTTTAGCTGTCAGATATTTTGCTTTACTTATTCCAATTATTTGTTCTTTTAATAATGGTCTAATTGAAACGTCTGACGTACTTTCTTTAATATTCGAAACGAAACGAGTAACAGATGAATCAATAATTCTATTAATTGTAACAACAATTAAAATAGCCAATCCTATAGCAATAAAAAAACAGTTAAATGTTTTCTGATTCTTGTTCATAACGTAAGTCTTCCTACTATGTGAAAATCTTACCTATTTTTGTATTCTCCATTGTCGAATATTTCGAAATAATAATGTGCTTTTTTCGATAACTCATCTGCCTTTTTATCATCATCAATTTTATCTGAAATAAAACTTTTCATCAGGCTCACCAAACTTTCTGATTTGCTTTGAAAACCAGCTTTTTCTGTTTCTGTAACAATGAACTTACGGATAATCGTAATATGAACAGGTGCGGTAATCATCGCATAAATTTTACGTGTCGATAATTCTACAGACTGGATTGGTGAGATGTCTTCGAGATGGATACTCAGTAGGGCATCTTTTAAATCTTCTCGATCGACTAGTTTTTGCAACTGTTCTTCGATCTCAGCGATTGATTTATTGTTACAATCTTTTATTTCTTCCACGATCCAATTCCGAGTTGGAATTGATATAAATTCTGGGACCACTTTTTTCCCTTTTTCCAGATCAAGCATACAAAACCCTTTTTCACTTTTAGCTTCCGCTTCACTCATTCGCTCCGTTGAACCTGAATACCACGCAGTATCCAGCTTCCCTACTTTCTGGAAATTATGCCAATGTCCTAATGCCACATAATCAAATTTATTTAATAAATCTAGGCGTTCTGGTGGGTATAACTTTTCTCCATACTCATCCATCATAAATGTTTTGCCAATCGAAGTATGCAGCAGAATGATGTTAAATTTTCCTTCCACAGGTTGTATTTTATCCATTTCCTCTAATTCAAGAACATCATCATTGATGTGCGGAACACCATGAACAACTAAATCTCCAAACTCAAAAGTCTCATACTTTTGGCTAAAAATGGGAAACACGTTTGGTATAGTTTGAAATGCTTTGAGGATTGGACTAGTAAAAATTGTTTTAGGCGTTTCATGATTTCCAGCAATAACAATGATCGGAATGTTAGCTTCTGAAAGTCGAGCTAATTGCTCCAAACCAAAAATCATCGGACGATTTGCAGGGGAAGGTCTATGGAAAAAATCTCCAGAGTGGAGGATCAAATCAGGTTGGATTTCTAAAGCAGCATCTACTACTTTTTGGAAAGAATCATAGACATCTTGTTCTCGTAGATTGATGCCAGTAGAGCTGAGTTTATCTAACTCGTGATAACCTAGATGGGTGTCGGAAAAGTGAAGTATTTTCATATCCGACAAATATATAATTTTGAATTTTGAATGATGAATTTTGAATGCGCATTTTATACACATTCAAAATTCATCTGTCAAAATTTAAAAATCAAAATTCTTATTTGTAAGAATGAATATCGGAAGAGCCTGATGATTTCAATTTAGTTTTCGTTGGATCACCTTTGAAATTCACATCGCTTGCTCCACTTGCAGACACTTCGATGCTTTCAGAAGCATAAACATTAGAATCTGAACCTCCTGAGGCAGAAACTATTGCTTCTTTAACTTTGAAATTAAATCCGTTAAAATCACTACCTCCTGAGGCATGCAAGTCTAAAGTTTCAGCTGATCCATCCAAATCTACATCAGAACCTCCGCTAGTATGACAATCTAGATGCTTAACTTCTAATTCCAATTCTATATCAGAACCTCCGCTGGAATGGATAGCAAATTTATCAAATTTCAACTTACCTTTTGATTCAATATCTGAACCGCCACTTGCGCTGATTTTTTCTAAGTTATTAACAGAAATAAATACGTGTGCTTTTTTTACTCGACGCATATTTTTATCAAAATATATTTTCAATGTTCCATTTTTCACCTCTGTTACTAAGTTATCAATAGCATTTTCAGATGCTTCTACAGATATAGTTTTTGAGTTACCTTGTTCAATGGTTAAATCAATTCCTCCACTAAGGGATACTTTAGTGAATGAGTTAACTGTACGATCTTCTTTGGAAGTATTTCCATCTTTGTCCCACTTTTGAGCTTGAAGTGAAGTGGTTAATAAAACGATAGTAAGGGTAGCTAGAAGGTGCTTAAAGATTTTCATTTTTTTGACTTTTTAATTGAGCTAATAAATAAATTCTCCTTAATGACACGGGGATTTTTTGGATAGTTGGAATTATATGGAAGTTTTTTTTTCACAAAAGATTACTCGAGTTTTCGCAAGTTAATTTATTAGGAAAAAATTTGGGTAAGCTAGGGTCAAATCAAATAATCTCATTCGCAAATTCTAATGCCCTCGTTTCTGACCAAGCAAATTCTTGATTTGGTAACATGAATCCACAATGCCCGCCTTGACTAGGATTTTCAATAAAAATATTAGGATGATTTTTTGCCATCGAAATAGGCGAACAGGCAGGTGTCAAGATTGGATCATTCTGAGCATTAACCAACAAGGTTGGAATTTGAATGTTTTCCATGAAGTTCTTTGCAGATGAATTAAAGTAGAAGTCATCCGCATCTTTATAATTATTTAGTGGAGCAGAAAAGTGTTCATCAAAATCTCTCCATTCTTTAATGTCTTCCAATTTTTTCAAATCAACGAGTCCTGGAAACTCTTGCTCTTTGATAAGGATTTTTTTCTTTAAATTATTTAAAAACCGCTTTCGATAAACTGCATTTGATCTAAGATTTAAAATCTCTGCTCCTTCTTTTAGATCACAAGGAGTAGAAAATGCAATGGCAGCTTTTATTTGTGCAGGAATGTTTTTTCCATTTTTCCCTAAATAATTCAAACTCATCGCTCCTCCCATACTAAAGCCAATCATAACTACATTTTGATATTCTTTTTTTGCCAATGCATGATTGATTACCGTTCCAATATCTTCGATGTCTCCATGATGATACAATCGAGAAGTTCGATTCATTTCACCGCTGCAAGACCGACAATTCCAGGCGAGTACATCCCATTTATTTTTGGAAAAAAGCTTGGCTGCACCTTGAATATATTGACGATCTGAACTTCCTTCTAATCCATGTGAGAGTAGAATCAAATTATTACTATCATTAAATATCCAATCTAAATCTAAGAAATCTTGATCTGCTAGTTCGAGTCGTTCCCGTTGATAATTAACGTTTTTGACTTTTCGAAAAATACCGGGAATGATGGTTTGGAGATGTCCGTTGAATTGGTAGAATGGTGGTTTCTTGTAGGAGGAATTTTGAATGATTGGCATTTTATAAACCTTCGTTTTGATATAGTATGTTTTATAGAAACATCCGTGACACTATTTTTAGTCGTGCCACGGATGTATATTTTATTTCGAAGCTTGCGCCCTCCGAACGAATCTTTCAGCCGTTGAAGGTTCTACGTATTGTAATTCTACGACTCCTCCATCAGACATTTTAAGAATCCGATCTTTCTTTTTAGCATTGATGACTAAATCATTAAATTTAGTATTATTGGACACCACATTTAAAATTCCTCCTTTGTATCCAAAGAAATAATAAGTATCACTTGGTGACTTAAGATAAATGTATAATCGATCATCTCCATTAGATGGCATTTTGAATTCGATAAAAGCTTTAAGCGTTACATTTACTTCTTCACCTGCGATACTGATCAATCCGACTTGATCTTTTTGAGAAACAAATGATTGGTAATCAGGATCCCATTTCATTGCCATTTTCCCAAATAAAAAGGAGTACGGATTATGTTTTTTAGGAATTCCTAATTTAAATTCTGTTCGCATCCGAGCAACTGTTCTATCCAACAAAGTAGTATCAGCTATATATTCTGACAATGCTTTTTCATAAAATGCAACATCAGTAAAATCTACCCCTCTAGCATCAAAACTACTACTCTTGATATCTGCAATGATAAAGTCTAACATATTTTTTGGAATAAAACTTTTGATTCCTGCCATCATATCTGCTTCAACTTGATATCCGAAAGGTCCTCGAACAGTTGAATCTTGAGCCGCTGGAAACATAGAACGCGCTTCCCCTGCTGCATCTATAGTAATGTATTTTAATTGATCTCCAATGTTTAATTTCCCTTCCGCTTTGAAGCTTCCATCTTTGTTGCTAAAAGTAACTTTGTTCCCTTTTCTCGCATTAGAAAGAATTTTAAGTGAGTCTCCAAAAATGAATTCGTCTTTACTTTCATCCAATTTGAATAAACCTTTTGCTTCAACAATCGCACGATCTTTTCTCAAATATTTAGGCATCATCACTCGTGGATAAAGGTAAGCGGATTCTTTACTCAGATATAAACCGGTATACAATTTATATCCTTCGTAATTTTTAGGTTCATCATATCCGATCACCAAATCATTTTTATCTCCTTCACTATTAATGGAAAACCATTCTCGGTCTCTCATTTTATCAGAACCCAATCTTGCAAAACCTTTAAAGTCCAATGGCTTTTTGTCACCCGTCAAAGTAATTTCTCCACGGAATTCAGTTTTCAAATCGATATAAAAATTATCTGATTCGAGTACTTCTCCTTTGGCAGTAGTTCTCGTTTTTTTCTCACTTCGTTTTCCTTTTCCATATCGTTTTCCAACTATATTTTCAAATTGAATCTCTTGGTTTTTCCCCTTTACATTGTATTCATAAAAACCTTTTGCTTTGTATGATTTTTTTCCTTCAATGTCAACGGTCGCTCGATTGATGATATGAAGTTTAGTAATAGTATCACAAACGATTTTACAATTTTCGAGTGTAGACATTTTACCCCCTTTAAAAATTTCCAGTTTTCCATCTTCAGTATATATAATGGCATCACAAGATTTGATCAACGGAACTCCACCAATCTTTAACTCATTGGATTTCAAATCGTAGAAAGCAGTTTCTCCATCAAAGTGCAAGGAATCTCGATTCTTACCAGTTGCCACAAACGAACCTAATTCTCCAGGAGTAGTTTTAAAAGTAACTGCATCTTTACTCATGTCCCAATCAAATGTGGTCAAGGAAGTTTTATATTGATTGTATGGAAGATTCGTAAAGTTTCCTCTTTCATTGGCCTCCACATGCCCTAATTGTTTATCAAAATCTAGTTTACTATTGACATTATTGGTAGACAGAGCAATTTCGCTTGAGCCAAGTGCACTAATTGTCAACCTCGAAGTATCAGAATCAGCTGAGTACGATCCATATTTAATTAACTTAGAAGAAAGTGTTCCTTTAGTCCATGTCATTACTCCATTCCCTCTCAATCCATCAGGCGTCAAAATCAAACTACCTAAAATTGTGTGGTCATTATCTTTAAATAACTCAAACGGCTTATCCTTCTTGGTAGTAATGTACATACTATCTTGATATGGCCTCCAATCAATACTTACCTCTTCCCCATGTGCTTGTGGTACTTCAATTTCTCCTTGACGATCTTCTCTTAAATCAAATAATCTAGCCGTCGCAGTCATTTGCTTTGGCTTGAAAAGTATATCCTCAGAATCGGTAGAAGAAGTCAAATAGGAGATCGTTCCTTTTCCTAACATTCCTAGGTTACTCATATGTATTTCACCTTTGTAATTTCCTTTGGCTTGATAAGTCGGCAAACCTTCAGAAGGTGTTTGAGTCGTAAAACCTAATGATTGATCTTCCTCTTGAAGTAATAACGTTTCTTTGATATCCGGAAAAACTTCTGCCGAAATTAGGTTCCCTTTAAAATGAATATCAGCCTTAGAAAAATTATCTAAGCTGTTAAAACTAAACTTATCTAATCTGAAATAAAAAGAATCTCTTTTGTAAACACCATCATGGATCAAACGATTATCATAATAGACATAAGAATAATCCTTGGTATTAAAGGATGGGAAAAGATCAATATCATTGGCTCCCGATTTATTATCAGGCGCATCCACGAGTAAGATTCCTTTGGCATGTTCAATCCTTGAAGCTATCGAAATGGAAATGGGTCTTCCACTTTCATCTTTGGCTTCAGTAGGTACGAATAAATCAAAATACCGAACCGAATCCAATTCCATAGCATACTTTTCATAATTAAAATGAAAATCCTTTCCTTCCAAAGAACTAAAACCTGCGAAGATCTTTCCATCAAAATCCATATCACGATTCTTTTTCATCGTGATAGATTTGTTTGCTGGTTTGATCGCCACTTTTTGCAGTTTACTTATTTCCAAGTCAACTACATTGTTCGCTTTCAAGGATCTATCCTTCATGGAAAAAACGGCATTCGCATCTTTTTCAGAAACCGATACAATCTTGATTGCATCAAAATCTGTTTTCTTTGCCATTGCATCTGCGTAATGGAAGATTTTATCTTTGACATAAATTATCTCAGCATCTTTGTCGTAATCGACAAATCCACTTGCAACAAATTCGTACAGTAAACTTTCAATATTAGGAGTATCAAATTTTGGATTCAACTTTAAAGCATAATCTCTTGCTTCTATTTCTCTCAATCCTAATTCATCAGACAAAACTTTTAGAGAAACAATTGGATTCACATCTGAAATATTTTGAATTCGGATTAAATATTTTTCATCATAAAATTTCAAGCTCTCAAAAGTTACTTCATCTTTTCCATTTCCAATCCCAAATTGTTTTTTTCCAATCAACAAACTATCATTGACTAAATTCCAATCTACTTTATCAGCATTGATATTTACTTGGTGGTAAGAATCAAAAAATGGATTTCGATCACTTCCCCTCTTTCCTCTGGAAAGATTCAAATCTTTGGTAGCGATATCATATTTTAAATTTACGGAAGGATGATAAATGGAATCTTGATCAAAGTATAAAGTCACCTTCACTTGTTCTCCAGCGATTCTTTCACTTTTCCGAATTTTGAATAATCGAGTAGTTGCTCGGAAGGAAAGTTTACCTCCATTTTTTACTTCAATTTTTGCAGGGTTTTCTTTATCACCTGATCCATAAACGGTATTCCCTTCTAATCTAAATCCTCCGGTGTATTCGACTCCTTCACCAATTCCATTAATTTTCAAAATTTTATCGTAGGAAGAAAAACGAGGATAAGAACCTTCAGTTGATTTATTTCTAACAACAACTTTATCTTGGAAATCTCCCTCAACTTCTTCTCCTGGAAAAAGTGCTGGATAAATTAGTTTTACATTTTTTGCTTTGTACAAACTCTTTTTTCCTTCAATTTCATACTCATTTAACAAACAGTAAACATCTTTTTGATCTAGCTTCTCCCAAGTTACTTTTCCGCCTGAGCCTTTCCACTTTTCTTGAGTTGGATAATATTGACCTTTCGTTTCCAAAATTACAATAGAATCTTTTCCACGTGTTCCAATCAGATTTAATTTTTCAAACTCTACAAATGGCACTCCTTCCTCAATATCCATCAAGTAACTATCTGCTTCGTAATACCATTTCATTCCTTGCTTGGAATAACGCAGGGCTTTCTTCGAATAGAAAGAATCTGAAAACTTAAGGTAATCTTTGTAAGGTTTTAATTTTCGATTTTCGATGGCTTTAAGCATGGTAAGCGTGAGGGCATTCCATTCATTTAATTTTGCACCATCCGTTTCATTTTGCTTGATCGCTAAAACTACTGTGAGGTAATTTTTAAAATACGGGTTAGCAGACATTCTTTTCCCTATCATCTCATTACACACATCTCTAAAAAATGGAAACTCTTCTTCCGTTATTGAAGCATTGAAATAATCTTCGAAATCATCGAAGAATTTTTCCATTTGTTTACTTTTACTTTTGGTAAAAAACTCTTTGAATTGCTTGATAAATGCGGGTCTTTCTTCTGGGAAAGCATTGTCTTTCTGAGACCAGCCGGCGGAAGCGAACAATAAAATTGCGGCAAAAGGGAGTAATATTTTTTTGATCATAAAAGTTTAATTTAATGCTTAACGGTTGATGGTGAACGGAGAACAGAAGTTTTCGATATTAACAGTCAAGCATTAATCATTCACCGTTAATTTCACACATATCCAGTTATTTCGATATTCAGTTTTTTCAATTTTAAAGTTATTGGTTTCCGCAGCATTTTTGATGAGTTCTTCATCTTCTTTTAAAATACCCGAAATCAATAAAATTCCATTTGATGTCAACATCTTATTTAACGTCAAAAAACTATCCAAAATTACATGCCGATTAATGTTTGCAAGGATGATATCATACATTTGATCATCCACTTTTTCTAGTGTTCCGTGGATAGATTTAATGTTATTGATATTATTGATACGAGCATTTTCCAAAGTGTTTTCATAAGAAGGTAATTCTATGTCAACTGCATCAATTTTTTTTGCTCCTAACTGACTTGCTAAAATTGCCAAAATCCCTGTACCACAACCATAGTCAAAGACATTTTTTTCAGAAAAATCAAGGTTTTCCATGACCGACATCATCATCCAAGTTGTTTCATGGTGTCCTGTACCAAAGGCCATTTTTGGGTTTATTACAATTTCATGTTTGACCTCCGTGAGTGGTTCATGAAAATCAGCTCGAATACCACAAAAATCTCGCACGACTATGGTATCGAAATTTGACTCCCATAAGGCATTCCAATTCTGATATTTAATAACTATTTTTTGATGGGAAAATTCGAAGAGATTTTTTAACTCAAGCACTCGCTCGTCCACTTCAGGCGTTTCATTTTTGACTTGGATATAAGCATTCAATCCTTTTTCATTTTCTTCGAAAGATTCGAAAGGTAACTCTCCCAAAAGTGCGATAAGCATTTCATTATTTTCGGGATTGGTTTGGAATTCAAATTTTAAATAATCCATTTTATGTGGTTGTTTTTTTTGAATGCCAAAAGTAAGAATAATGGGGAATTATTTAAGAGAAAAAGCAGATGTGGTAATTTAGCTGGCACTAACAATTACCACTTAGTAGTCTGCTTTAGATGGCATTAACAGTTCAAACATGGTTGTCTGCTTTAGCTGACCTAAAAAAGGGAGCGAAGCGAATGTGAAATCTTAGAATAATGCAGTAATTGATTTGGAAAAAATCGTTTTACTCTTTTATAAGGTCAGTTAAAGCAGACCGATAGGTACTATTCATAAACCACTACTTGATCTCCGTCGGCTACTAGTATTGAATTCTTATCTTCTGAAAACAAATTCAATAACTCAAACTTCGTTGTTCCTGCCAATGGAAAATCTGCATGCAACTGCCCTTTTTTATCCAATAAAAATATTTGATTTTGCTTTTTGCATAAAGACCCCAACATCGCTTTTCCCATACTTTTAGATTGGACTGGGAAAATTGCATCTTGAGCATTGGAGAATTGATAGTTACCATAAACTTGAAATTCATCCTGATGAAAATATTGAATTTCTAATTCGTTGTTTTTTAACACAGCAAAATCGGAAAAATTATCTCCTCCAAAATCTGCGGAAGCAAATTTGTAAATGTATTGTTTTTCGTTTCCTGAAGAAGGTGTTAATTTTTCGTTTGCAAAAACATTAATATTTTCTCCTGCGAGATTTAAAACTGTTGCCATTCCATCTTTATCCGCAACTGCCATTCGCTTTTCTAATTTTCCTGTCTGAAAAAAAAGTGGATCAGCATTTTTCAAAGAAATATTGGTAGCTTCCATTTCAACAAATCCATCTTTGCCAAATGAAAAAACACTTCCTGCTGAATTCAATGAAACAATAAAATCTTTATCCTCTATCTCAAAATGTTTCATCGTCGCATTTACTTTTCCAGCACCTTCAATTGAATTCCAACCTGACAATGGAATTCCTTTTTTATCATAACCATAAATAATTTCATTTTCGCAAGCGACATAAATTCCAAAATCTTCATCGCCAAAGTCAGCCAACAATAATCCATTACTCGCAGGAGAGGACAATGCTAAGGGAAATTCATTTTTGTCATTTCCTTCCAAATCCAATAAATAGATTTTGTCCAATGTATTAAATAAGATCCCACTCGCACTATTTTCAAAAAAGTTAGCTGAATATATTTTTGATTGAATTGGACTCGTCAACATCTTTTCCCAAACAATTTCTCCATCTTGATTTAACAAGTACAACCTCAATTCTTCATCCTGAATCAGGATATCATACGCTCCTTTTTCATCATTAAAAATAGCAAACGGTTGAGTAATCGCCTGTGATTTCAATGGTGTGCGCCATTTCACTTTTGCTTTCTGTTGGTTTTCTTTTTCATAAAATAGAAATCCATTGGTGATAAATTCTCCTTTCTTCCAATCTGCATTCAGTCCAAAAACTGGAAAACTCTCCCATAAATCAATTTGCTTTTTTGCACTTTTTTCTTTCGCATCGAAGGAGTTTTTTAAAAACTTATTCGCCATGCGAGGATTCCAATAAAATTCTGCACCACCACTTTTCCCTCCTCGACCTTTCATTTTCAAATATGGAACATGACTTGCCAAAGTTTGATTCGTTACAAATTGGTCAATCCAATTTTCCAAAATTCTAGGCGCTCCAGAAAAAACCACAAAGTCATCAATGAAGGCATAGCAAGGTTTTTTCAAAATCAAAAATTCATCCGGAGCAAATGGAACTGGTAAATTATCAGAAGCAATCTGCCGAATATTATAGGTTTGATAGTCCCAACTTTTAGTTACTCCTAAACTGTCGGTCAACTTTTCTAAATAATGTTGAGCTGTTTTATTTTTTCCTTTTTTGATTTGATAGGCGATGAACTTCTCTGCACGCATTTTCCGAGTAAAGATTTCAGTTCTCCCGACAAGCCACTCTTCGCCTATCCAAGGCAAGAAAGATTTTTCAAAAACACTATTTGATTCTTTGTTAGAATTAAATTTTTCGGAAAGTTCTTTTAAACTGTGTCGAAAAAAGTAGCCCACATTTTTAGGCAAAACTTCAGCTGACTTTGATTTTAAAAATGTACTAGCGCTAGCGTTGGAAAACATATTCTCTAACAATACATTCCCATTTTTCGTTTTTAAGCAACCATTTATGCTAACTCCTTCTTTTTGGAAATCTAAAACCCAACGTCCAGATAAAATATTTTTAGAAAAATAATTTAAATACCTCGTTGCATTTTTGTCTAAAAAAGGATTGGCAAACGCTTTTAAATTTTCAAAAAGAATGGACACTTCCATTTGATGTTTTGTCCTTTTGGTTTTATTGGAAAAGCGCAAACGATCATCTCCGTACAAATTATTGGAAGGACTTTTTAATTGTTCCATCGCGCTTTCCACCAAATAAGCATATTTCGAAATCATGATTAAATCTTGATAAATCGCAACAGCATATTTTTCACCATTGCCAAGCTCCAATCTATAAACGGTATTTTTATTAGCTATAGATTTTCGAAAAGAGAACTTCTCTAAAAGTTCTGCCAGTTTAAAAACGCCTTTTTCATCATGTAAAACATACAAAAAGTCCACATCTGATTTTCCACTTAAATGTAACCCTGCTGTGATCGGACTATTCAATAAAAGTTGTAAATGATTTTTGTTTTTAACAAAGAGTTGACGAATGACTCGAAAATCTTCTGACATTTTTTTTACGAAAAAAGCACTACTCATTTCATCAGCATAAGGCATCTTTGCAACTTCATGTCGCATCATGTAATAACTGTCTCTTATACACATCTCCGAGCCCAAGAGACCGAGGCTGATCTCGTATGCC
>OJFR01000574.1_pt1 | contig 11958 bp, 9 predicted proteins | sample 1594121 | NCBI WGS metagenome assembly OJFR01 (sample SAMN05416812, study PRJEB24817) | seawater metagenome | isolation source: Sea water | place: Canada:Atlantic | collected 2013-07 | reverse complement strand
AGATCAGCCTCGGTCTCGTGGGCTCGGAGATGTGTATAAGAGACAGATAAAAACTAGAAATGCCAATCGAACCCATCCGAATTGAAATGCCTTTAGGAATAATGTTCCAGACTGTCAATTGTTATCTCATCCCTGGGGAGCAATTAACTTTAATTGATTGTGGATTATATACGGAAGAGAATTGGGAATACCTACAAGAAAGAATTAATGCACATGGTTTTAAAGTAAGTGATATTGAACAAGTCATTATCACTCACGAACATCGAGATCATATCGGATTACTTTCTGAAATCATGGCTCATTCTGATGCAATTGTTCGAGTACCAAAAGTCATTGAAGGCTGGTTTTCTCGACCAGAAGAAATGAAGAAATTGCAAGGAGATTTTAATGCCAAATTATTTAAATCCTTAGGTTTTCCAAAAGAACAATTAGCTAAAGTTTTTCATTTTTTCGAAGGGGAAATAATGGGAAGAAAGATTGATGCGATGGATCGAGTTCAGTTTTATAACGAAGGTGATCTGTTGCGAATAGGAGAGGAGGATTGGGAAGTTTTAAATACACCAGGACATTGTCCCAACCAATTCGTTTTTTTACAAAAAGAACAAAAAAGGATTTTTGGAAGTGATATGTTATTGTCGATAACTCCGATGCCGATTGTAGTGGAAGATGTGAATAATCTGGGGCAACCTACTCGATCTTTACATGAATTGTTAGCTTCTTTTCAGCGGCTGCTAAAATATGATATTCAAACGGTCTATCCAGGTCATGGTCCAGTTTTCGTCGATGCTAATGCGATGATCGAAAAGCAATTAGGACGAATTGAAATGCGAAAAGAAGAATGTTTTGAAGCGATAAAAAGTGGATTTTGTACACCTTACCAAATCAATCGAAAGATGTATCCGTATCAACAAATGCCACCAGATTTTAGTGGAATGTTTATGATTTTAGGATATGTTGATTTGTTGTTAGAGGAGGGGAGGATATTAAAGAAACTCAATCCAGAGAAAGAGATTACATTTCATGTACTCTAATTAAGAGTGCAATAAAACTTCAATTTCTATTTGTTGAAAAAAAAAAGTCGCCTGATTCAAAATCTGGCGACTTTTTTTATTGGTGAAGAATCCTTTATGTGCGGGAGATTTGGCCCACTCTTAAAATAAGTATGTAATTTTTTTGCCATTTGTGAAATATATCTTTTGCTGGTTACCTCTAGTAATGACACAAGTTAATTAGCACCAAAAAAACCAAATGCACTTGACTTGATTTTTTTTAAAAACAAAAATATTTTTATTATGGCAAAGTCATCAGTTTTCACATTCACACCTAATGCAACAACTGTATTTTCAGCTAACCCTGGACTTACTTTTAACTCAAAACAATTACAACTCATCCAAACTGGGCAACTTATTTCGGTAGGAACCATCGGTGGAAGAAAAGAAGGTTGTATTGATTGGTTAAGATATGAAGGCGATACTCGTCTTACTTACATGAGTCTTGACGGAGTTACTTATGGAGCAACAGGTGCGAATCGTACGATTAACTTAAATGATTTTAGAGAAAAATTAGCTTCTGCTCATGCTAATGGACAACGTATTTCATTCTGTTATAATTCTGCAGTTGATAAAATGAATATGCTTAATGTTCACAGATGTGGATGTTCTTGCAAAAAGTAACATTGACCTTTTATGAGTTGAAACTTAATAATTCCATGATCATACTTAACAAAGGAGACAAGCATTATTTTTTAATGCTTGTTTCTTTTTTTGTCAAGACCTTGAAAAAAATGAATCAGGGCTGTTAGGAAAATGCTAACAATGCAATCAGTAATGCTATTAATGGTATTAATCCAACCAATAATGACAAAGTAAATCCCCATTTTGTTTTCTTCCTTTCTTTTCTATATTTTTCTTTTTCCTCTTTTGTTTTTTTCAAAATGGAAAATGAAATGAAGTCTCCAATGATAGCAGATAATCCTGCCACTCCAAAAAAAATGAAGGTCACAGCAGATCCAATAAAACCTGTTAAGAGAGCTGCTGCAAGCATTAATACAGAACCAACTCCTAAGATAAGTGAAGCATTAGCTTTTTTATTAATGGAGGTTTTATCAATTTTCTTTTGTAGTTTTTTTAATTTCTTTAAAAAAAACTTTTCCTTCCATCTTTTAAAAAAACCTTTCTTTTTAGCTTTTTTATGTTTTTTGACAATAGTAGTTTTTTTATCAGTATCGGGTTTGTAATCAATTACAGCATTGGATGGTATTGAAAAAGTGATGGTGAATAGGAAAACTAGAAATGAGGATTTGTTAAAAACTTTCATAATTAAGTTTCTTTAGGTGATTTGTAATAACATTGATATTGAATACTTTAGATATAGTATTCAATCAATTATATTATAACTATTCATTTTTCCTTTTTCAATGATTTACATCAATCTAAGAAGTGATTATTGTTTCCTTTTTGATGAGGGTAAGTAATCTTAGGATGGAACTTTTGCGAAAAATAAGATTTGAATTGTTTTATTCGGGAAGACAGGATTTGAACTTGAGACCTAATGTGCCCTCCGGCGTGGGCTATATCCTGAAACAATAAAACCTACTTCAAATTAATCGAAGTAGGCTTTTTAGTTTGTGAGTCTGGAGGGATTCGAACCCCCGACCCCTACCCTGTCAAGGTAATGCTCTAAACCAACTGAGCTACAGACTCTCATTTTTTTAAGAAGGATTGCAAAAATAGAAAAAAAATGAACAATTGATTTTAAATTAGCTTCTTTTTTCATCAAAATAATAATCATGGATTTTACCAATAAAAAAATACTAGTAACAGGAGCGGGTAGAGGTCTTGGAAAAGTGATTGCAGCTGAATTTGCCAAAGCAGGCGCTCAAGTGGCAGTCCATTTTAATACAAGTAAAGCAGAAGCTGAACAAACAATTTTAGAGTTGACAGGCGGAGGTCATTTTTCGATTCAAGCAGATTTGAAAAATCCTGATTCCGTAAAAGCATTGTTGGAAAGTGTCGTCGAGCGATTTGGGAAAATTGATATATTGGTTAATAATGCTGCGGTGATCAAATATCATCCAATCGCAGATGTTACTTATGATGAATGGCAACAGGCTTGGAATGAAACGATCACCGTTAATTTGCAAGCTGCTGCGAATCTTAGTTTTTGCGCAGCGCATGAAATGAAAAATACGGGTGGTGGTCGCATTGTCAATGTTTCTTCCCGAGGTGCCTTTCGAGGAGAACCTGATATGCCTGCTTATGGAGCAAGTAAAGCTGGAATGAATGCGATGAGTCAATCGCTCGCCATGGCTTTGGCAAAGTGGAATATTTTTGTTGGAACGGTTGCGCCTGGTTTTATCGAAACAGATCGTGTTGCTCCAATTTTAAATAGCGAAAGGGGAGAAGCGATCAGAAACCAAAGTCCACTCGGAAGAGTTGCTCGACCTGAGGAAGTGGCTAGAGGAGTTTTGTTTTTGGCTTCGGAAGGAACTGAATTTATGACGGGAGCAATTTTGGATATTAATGGAGCGTCGTATTTGAGGAGCTGATTTTGGTTGTTGAGATAAATTCTTTAGGTTTAAAATTGGTAGCATAAAAATAAGTAATACATTTACTTTGTTGAAAATTTACATTTTCTATTGTGAGTATCAGACCTAAACTAGTAAATAATGAATGTTTTAGGAAAAAATAAATTGGTTAAAATGAAGAATTTAAAACAAACCATCTTTCTTTTGTTGATCCTATTTTTGAATTTTAATTTTTGTGAAGGACAAAATGGACTAGATGAAAAGCCGGTTGATGTGAGGAATCCTAAAAGTCCTGAACTTAGTTTCGGTACTCCCGAATCAGTAGGTATGGATTCAACTTTCTTGCATCAAAAAATAGACTCTATTGCTCAGGAAGCCATCGAAGCAAAAGCCTTCCCCGGCATGCAAGTTTTGATTGCAAAGAGTGGAAAAGTCATTTTTCATAAAGCTTACGGATATCATACTTATGAAAATGAAAAAGATGTACAACTAACTGATTTGTATGACTTAGCATCTGTTTCAAAGGTTACCACCGCTTTACCAGCTTTGATGAAATTGCATGGAGAAGGAAAGTTTGGACTTGATCAGCCCTTTAAAACCTATTTCCCGAAATTCAAGAAATCAAATAAATCTGATTTAACTTATCGGGAGATTTTAGCACACCAAGCTGGACTGAAACCTTGGATTCCATATTGGACAACGACCATCAAAAAGAATGGAAAGTACAAATGGCGAACGTTGAAAAATAAAGAAACCAAAAATTATAACATTAAAATTACGGACAATTTATTTCTCCATAAAAAATATAAAAAACGTATTTATAAAGCTATTTGTAAATCGCCGGTGAGTGATGTGAAGGAATATAAATATTCAGGATTAGCATTTTACCTTTTTCCAGAAATGGTTGCTGTTATGACGAATATGGATTTTGAAACTTATTTAAAAAAAGAAATTTACGAACCAATTGGTGCAACAACTTTGACTTATAACCCTCAACGTTTTTTTCCAAACGAAAGAATTATCCCTACAGAGCGAGATACTTTTTTTAGGAAAATTCAAATTCACGGAACGGTACATGACGAAGGAGCGATCATGATGGGAGGAGTTTCTGCTAATGCAGGATTGTTTGGAACTGCAACTGATTTAGCGAAATTAATGCAACTATATTTGAATGGAGGAAGCTACGGTGATCAACGAATTATTGCTCAAGAATCCATTGATGAGTTTACGAAATATCAATTTATAGAAAATAATAATAGGAGAGGACTTGGTTTTGATAAACCACTTCTGGAATATGATTTTGACAAAAGTTCTGTGGCCAAAGATGCAAGTCCTTCCAGTTATGGACACTCAGGTTACACCGGAACTTTCGTTTGGGTCGATCCAGAATATGAATTGATTTATATCTTTTTTTCCAATCGAGTTTTCCCAACTAGAAATAATCGAAAAATATATGAGATGAATGTGAGACCAAATATTCATCAGGTGATTTATGATTCGATAAAGAAGTAAACAGCGATTGGCTTTGAGCTTGCTTACTTTTTTTTTTTAAGAATAAACAAAAAAAAATCAAAATGAATAGATTAAGAAAGAGGGAAATGTTTTGCATGCTATTGAGTGTTGTTATTACCTTAATGAGTTGTTCTACAAAAACAAGTCAGTTAGCGAATAAGAAGGAAGTCGACAAATTAAAAGAAGGCAATCCACCAATAGAAAAAGAGGTGATTGTTAAATCAGAAGTTGAGGAAGAACCGATGTTTGAAGAAACAATAGTGGAAGATGATATGCCAATGTTTGTAGACGCACCTGTGGAAGAGGAAGAGGCAGTACCCGCATTTGTAGACCAAACCTATGAAGGCCAAATACAATATGTCTCCTCCGATTTGAGAAAAGAATTTCCCAAGAAAGACCACATTAGGATTGCAAAACAACTGGGAGTTGAGATAGAAGATATTTATTATTATAATAATGCGTCACAAGTCTTAGCTATTTATGTAAATACGTCACAAGTCCTAGATGAAAATAAGTTGAAAGAAGTACAAACGAAAATGTATCAACTTCTTTGGGATTTTAGTGGTGCCGATATTACTACTATTGTCAAAAAGGAGGGAGCTCCATATGCAATCATCTCCTCTCGAAAAGGTTGGGAAGATGGATTGACCATGATGGTCTATGATTATAAAAGTTTGATGACTGAATTATCTGGTATCAAAAAAGAAATAATACAAGGGGAGGATTTTGCTTTTGAAGCAGACAAAATATTTGGTGTTTATTTTAATCCAGGATTACTGAGTAGCAAAAAAAAGTCAATACCAAGAGAAGGGAGTATTGATTTTATTATTGAAAAAGATGGAAGTTATACAAGCTATTTTACCATCATAGATAAGTTTGGGTTGTACAAAAGAAGGAGTTTGTCTAAAGGAAGTGATGACTTGTTTTACGATTCTGAAAATGGAACTATGATTAAAGTTTGCTCTGACGGAAATTTGTTATTTCGTAGTACGAACTCCAATTTTGAGAAAAAGTATAGTAATTTTAAAATGAAGATTGACTAGGGATTTACTACTGTCATTGGCACTTACATTTTTTGAATTTAAGAGGTATCGGATACCTTAAAGGTATCCGATACTTAACTTACATAAAAATTCTATTCTAATTTAAAAAAAGTTTGCTTACCTCGGCAGTATTCAATGCCCAATTCATATCGTAAACTTCATCTGCCAAAGCCGCATCTTCAACAATTTCCAAACCTTGAACGTTTGCTTTCAACTTCAGCAATGTTCCGATTTTAAACTTAGTATCCAATTTTCTCAACAAAGTTTTGACATCGATTGAATTCATATTTTGAACTACTTGCCCATCAAAACTCATCTCTAGCCAAATCACTTCACGTCGTTGAATATCCAAAATTCCGAATACCATTCCTTTTGTCAAACTCTTTTTTATTCGCACTTGATGTTGAACTGCAGTTGGATCGTACGCTACACCTTTTCTAGAAACCTTCATTCGTGATTTGCTATTCATCCAACCGACAACTAGGTTTGGAGAAAGTTCACCGCTAGTATATGCGTTACAAGTTAAACTCACATATTCTGCACCTCGGTCAGCCAATTCCTTCAAGTCAATATCAATGTATTCAGCGGTTCCAACTTGGTGTGGAATTTTTTGAATATCACCACTATGCTTGCAACCAGGAATCACCAATTGTGAGTAAGAACAAAATTCCGTTTTGTCCTCATAAGCAACTTTGCAACTCAAGTCCATATCTAAATGTTGAGCAGGAAGACCTTCACCCCATTGCAAAAACAATCGAACGGTATCACCTTCCACAGGGAAACGAGTCCCCATCAAAGCACTTGGCAAATCTTGAATGTTTTCACTTCGATCTCCAATAGCGATTGGAATATTTTTCAATGCATTGTCAATGAAAATAGTTTGATTTGGGTTTTCGACTTTCTCGAAATTTTTCACAATAATATCCATACTCAAATATTGAATCATTGATTGCATGGTAGCCAATTCTTTGTCCGAGTATAGATTCAACAACTTGTTTGCAGCAATCTTTTTTGAAACGCCACCAAGCGGTTTTACACTTCGCATAGCATTTTTATCAAAATAAACTTCCGCATACATGCACAACGTGAAAACCAAACGAGCTGGAACTTGATCCATCACTTCTCTAAATTGTTGGATGGTAATGTCTTTTCCAAACCATAACATCGTCGAAAATAAAGATCGGGCAAACAAACCTGGTCGTTGTTTCAATAACTTAAAAGTATTCTCTGCATCACTTTTTAATTTGTAGTGTTGCACTTTACCATTCCACACTTCGTACTTTTTGTTATAAAATAAATCAAGTAACTCAGCCAAGTTTTCAAAACCTTTTCGCTTCGAAAATTCCGCTAATCTCAATGCTCGAATTACACGAACCCACATGCTTCTTTTTGGATGCATGATTTCGCATTGCTTTGCGATATCCATTTCTAAGTTGTTCAACCAAGTTGCATATTCACGACATTCTGTTCTCGTAAATTTTAATTTCAACTCATTCTTTTGTTGCAATGTTTCCGTCTTCATCGCAAGTCCAGTTGTTAGAAAACCTCTAGTGTTTTTTGCTTTTCGTGCAGCAATAACTTTTGGCTCAATGATTTGCAAAAAACCAGTATGCTTATACCACAAGTATCGTAAAATGTCATTTGGCGTTTTAAATAAATCACCGGCATGCGTTAATTTATTTTGTTCGACCAAGGCATCAATCAAAATCATCATGGTTTCTTTGATTCCAATTTTCGAGTCTTTTGGAATATCAAAACTCGCCACTAATACTTTCAAACTATCCACTTGGGTCGCATCCAAAGCAACTGGAGATTCCAATAAATCCAACAAATATTTCTGTAAATCTGCTTCCGTCCACAAGTCCAACATTTTCAATTTATTGCCACTTGGTTGATATTTCAACTTTCCAAAAGTAAAAGGCGTTCCACAAAATGGGCAACCATTATATCTGTCTAATTGAAAAGTATTATCTGGAATCAAGTGCCCACATGGCAAAGTCGTTCCTTTTTTTGATTGAAAAACATTGGCAAAAAAAGTGATAACATGATCCAAAACTGACTCGCCAGTTGGGATGTCCCATTGCTTCACAAGTGGCGTCCAGTTTTTATTGACACCAGTCACTTCTTTCAATGTTTCGAAAATTTCCAATTTTGATTTTGGAGAAATTCCATTGATCGCATGTAATAAATTTTCTGAAAATGAAAAACCCAAGTGTGCACAATTGGCCATCAAGACACTTGTAGTTTCATTGATCTCAGACGTCGACTTATTGACCATCCATTCGTTAGGAATGATGATAGCTTTTTGTCGGATGGCGATTTTTAACAAATCAGTTTTCATGATAATTAAATTTTAAAATTGAAATTTTCTAAAAAAACCAGGTAATGTTGCTTCTAGATCAAAGTGGTAATTTGGTGGGCGCAAGCCCAGGAGTAAGAAGCAATTGACCTTGATTTCAAAAGGTAATTCATCATTTGTTTTACCAAGTGCTCTCTTGCGAGAGTAAGGAGTCGAACCTTTGAAGTAAAATAATGTTGACCTTTATTTTTTTGGGAGACAGATGGGATTCGAACCCACGTCCTATGATTCCAGTTATATGAAGTATGTTTGAATTGACCCTTGTTCCATTCCACAATAGTGAAGAGGAGTTAAAAGGTGATGAGCAAACATTTTCCATATGCTCTACCAGCTGAGCTACTGTCTCCATGAAAACCGGGTAATTGAATAAGTAATAACATGGTAAAGTTGGTGGTGAAGTAACTTATTCTTGACCCGGTTTTTTTCTATTACAAATTTAGATGGCTAGTACGCAATCATTTTGCGTAGTTGATTTTTTATAAAAAAATAAGTAGGTAATGGAGTAAGTATTTACAACCTAAATGTTTTTGGAGTAACTTAATCTTGACCTACTTATCTTTTCTTTTAACTACGCATTGCTATTGCGTAATGCTCTCTTCTTTTCTCTTCGAACTTTCCATGGTGGATTGAATTTATAATCTCCTGCCATGATTGAACCATAAGGCATCACTTCATCAATCACCTTTCCTAATCCAAATTCATCCATTTGGTTTCTCACCGTAGCTGCATTTTTATAGGCAGAAGGTAATTCTGTGATGTCAATTTCGTTAGAGAAAAATCTAATATCCAACCCTTTTGTTTCTTCTTCAAAAATGGCGGTGATAGGTGTTTCTCCTTTCGATTTTCTATGGTTTGTTCTGCTCATGTTTCTTCCAGCACCGTGTGGTGCAAAACCTAAATTAGTTGCAGTCGTTTCACCTTTGACAATTAAAATTGGTTCAGCCATATTCAACGGAATCAAACGAGGACCAGTAATATCAGGCATGAATTTTTTATCCAAAGGAGTTGCCCCTTTTGCGTGATAAAATAAATCTCCATCTTTGAAAACGAAGTTATGTTCATTCCAAAATCTGTTTTCCACTTTTGCTCCAGCCTTTGCTGCAGTTGCTTCGTGGAGAGAAATGTGATTTTGCTTTGTCCATTTTCTGATGACTTGCAATGCTTTCCAGTATTCTTTTCCTTCTTCTGTTTCGTATGGGATCCAAGCATTTTGCTTTAATGTTTTAGGAGATAATTCCTTTCTAAAACGTTCCGCAATTTTCATTGCACGCTTAAAAAGCATCGCTCCAACTCCTCTTGAACCATGATGAGTTACCATCATTGTGTTACCAGTCTTGGCAGATTTTCCCACAAACAAAAAGTGATTTCCATCGCCTTGAGTTCCCAAATGTTTTCTCGCCATTTGAATCATATCCTTATCGTTCAACATTCTATTTCCTTCAAACGCTTCCAATAATTCAGTTGGAAATCTAAACTGATCATTTCGCTCTCTTCCTCCTGGACCAAAGTGTGTAATTGAAAATGCCGCGTCCAAAATCTCTTTTGGTTCTGTTTTTCCAAAATCAGTCAACATCACCGAGCAACAAATATCAGCGGAATGCATCCCAGGGTGAATCGCATTTTTGGTAACAACGACTCCTCCAACTGGAATAGTTCCTGCACCAGTCGGACAAGCATCTGGCATAATTGCTCCTGCAACTACGGTCGGAGTTTTCATAACTATATTCATCGTGTTGATAACTGAAATGATATTTTCTTTTTCCATTTCATTTTCAGCTTTGATGTTTTTCATAAATGGAATTGGTTCAGCATGCAATTCTAATTCAGGTTCACGTTTGAATTGTTCTAAGTATGCTAACATTGCTTCACCTTCTAATTGATTTTCATTGATTTGTTCCAAAGCATCTTTAAACCATTTTCCTGGAATAAATCCTAAATCAATTAATTTGCTTCCTGTGATATTTATAGCCTCTTTCATTTTTATATATTTTATTTCGTTTGTTATATCTTAATTACAAAACAAAGTTGGGAACCAAGTGCGCAATGTTTTTGCGTAGTAGAAAAATTATTATATTTTTATCAAAAAAAATAAGATGGCACTCAATAAAAACGCACTTATTCGTTACAAAACCATTGATAAATGTTTGCAAAACCGATATCGAAAATGGACTTTGGATGATTTGATTGATGAATGTTCTGAGGCATTATATGAATATGAAAATAAAAATGTCAATGTAAGTAAGCGTAGTATTCAGTTGGATATTCAACTGATGCGGAGTGATAAATTAGGTTACAATGCTCCGATTGTAGTTTATGATCGAAAGTATTATAAATATGAAGAGGAGAATTATTCCATTACGAATATTCCCTTGACAGAGCATGATATGAGTGTGTTGTCGGAGACGGTGGAGATGTTGAAGCAGTTTAAGGATTTTTCGTTGTTTTCGGAATTAGGAGGAATTATTCAAAAATTGGAAGACAAAGTTTACACAGAAAAAACGCATCAATCCTCCATCATTCATTTGGATAAAAATGAAAACCTCAAAGGATTGCAATATTTAGATGTGTTGTACCAAGCCATTTTGAAAAAGAATTGTTTGAATATAAAATACAAATCATTCAAAGCAAGAGAGGTTTCTGAAATGATTTTGCATCCTTATATTTTGAAAGAATTTAATAATCGTTGGTTTTTGGTCGGGAAAAAAAATAGAGAGAATCAATTATTGACTTTAGCTTTGGATCGAATAGAAGGAATTGATCTTGATTTGAAAATTAAATATTTTCAAGGGAAATTTAATGGAGATGAATATTATAAAAATACCATTGGAGTTACAGTTTTAAATGAGGAACAATGCAAGGAAGTAGTTTTGGAAATTGACCGATCAAATGCTCCATATGTGATCACTAAACCATTTCATCATTCGCAAGAGATTTTGGAAAAATTACCGAATGGAGGAGTTCGAATCCAAATTAAAGTACATCAAAATTTTGAATTGGAAAGAATGATTTTAGGATTTGGAAATTCGATCGAGGTAATCAGTCCGAGAGTTTTGAGAAATAAAATGAAGAGAAAATTGATAAGCGCATTGAAGTTGTACGAGTGATTTTAAATTCACCACAGATTAACATGGATTTAATAAGAATGAAATTTTCTGTAAAATTAGTGTTAACCTGTAGTGAAAATAGAAGCAATGAATATTATATTTTTTATCTATCTTTAATCCAATAATCTTTCAAAAAAACAAACCAAAGAAACAATGATTGCAATTCAAAAAAAAGTAGGAGATACAACTAAAGCTGTTAACCAAACTAAAGATTTAGCAAAAATACAACTCGCTTTATTTTCTATAGGGACTCTATCCAAATCTGCCTTTAAAAAAGAAATGCTAGATTTATTGCTTCCTCCAAATAGTAATTCTTCTAAAGCAATTTTAACTTCTGAATTTGAATCTGTTTCAACTAAACTAAAACACCTACCTGTCTCTTATACACATCTCCGAGCCCACGAGACCGAGGCT
>OJFR01000569.1_pt1 | contig 12032 bp, 6 predicted proteins | sample 1594121 | NCBI WGS metagenome assembly OJFR01 (sample SAMN05416812, study PRJEB24817) | seawater metagenome | isolation source: Sea water | place: Canada:Atlantic | collected 2013-07 | reverse complement strand
CACCTCTCTATTCGTCGGCAGCGTCAGATGTGTATAAGAGACAGTTTTGGGACAATCCCAAAATTTCAAACGCCCATTCCATCATTTTCATCAGCTCAATGAAACACATGGACTTTCCAATAATGTTATTAATGATATACTGCAAGACCAAACAGGTTTTATTTGGGTAGCTACAGAAGATGGGTTATTTCGATATGATGGAAATGAATTTATTATTTTTAAAAATAAGCTAGACGACCCTAATTCCTTACCACATAATTCTGTACAGGCTTTGTATTGTGATACTGCTAATCGAATATGGGCTTTGACCGATTATGGAATCGGAATCTACGACTCCAAAATGGATGAGATGACTCAAATTCCTATTGGAAATTTACCAAACCAATTACCTCATAAAAGTGTGACTTCGATTACTGGAAATGGAGGAGCAAAATATATTGGAACATTTGGCGGTGGGGTGATTGAATTTAAGAATAATCAATTTAAAAAATTAATAGTTGAGCATAATCCTGATAGTATTGATTTAGACCAACAATTGGTGAGTCAAGTTTATTTGGATACAGATTCTATATTGTGGATTGGTACCTGGAACGATGGTTTATTAAAAATGGATTTGAGGTTTAAAAAATTAGAAAGAGTTCCTTTGGAGCATCAATCCCCTTTACGTATTTATACGATTTATGGGAAAGGCAATCAATTGTTAATCGGTTCTAATCATGGACTTTGCTTTTATGATGAAAAAGAAAATCTCTATAAGCATTTTTCAAAAGAAACACATGATTGGATGCCTGATAATGATGTTCTTTCTATTTGTGAGGATGAGGAAGAAGTGATTTGGGTGGGCACTCGAAATGCTGGATTAATATCAATTAAACAAAGAAATTTGTTGGATGAAAGAGCATTGCAAGTTCAACATTTTAAACCATCTAATCATCTTACCAGTATCTCTCGTCGAACAATTTCAAAAATATTTCAAGATCATTTGGGTAATCTTTGGTTAGGTACTCATAATGCAGGAATTCATGTTTTTAATCCAGAAGGAGAACCAGTAAGGTTTTTTACTCATCTTCTTGATGAACCATCCATCAATCATCCAAGTGTTTGGGGAATTACTGAAGCAGCCGATAATCAACTTTGGGTTGGAACAGATGGAGGTGGTTTAAATCTTTTGAATCCATATAATCATGAAGTTCAAAAGATCCCAACCGATGATTTTACTGACCAAGCAATTTTATGTGCTTTGAAAAGCAGAGAAGGATTACTCTGGTTTGGAACTTATTCTGGAGGTATAAATGTTTTCGATCCTAAAACCCAAAAAACTACTTTTTACAATACCAACAATGGCTTGAAAAATAATGATGTAAGAGCATTGTTTGAAATGAAAAACGGAGATATTTGGATAGGAACCAATGGAAGAGGTATTCATGTTTTTGATAATAAAACTAAGAGGATAATACATCTCTCTGAAACAGATTATATGGATGTTAGAGATATTGAATTTGGTGGAAACGACAAGATGTATCTGGCAACTTTTGGTAATGGTTTAGCTGTTTATGATTTGAAAACTCAAAAATTAGCTTATCATAATTGGTATTCCGACCTTGAATTTACACCCGTTGCTTTGACAGTTCATTTGCAAGGAAATAAAATTTGGTTAGGGACTCGCCAAAGCGGATTAGTCTGTTTTGATATAGAAACGAACCAATTTGAAGTCTTTTCAGAATCTCAAGGATTGGCAAATAATACAGTTCGAGCAATTGTACCTGATAGAATTGGAAACCTTTGGATCAGTACGAATGTCGGTTTATCTTGCTTTTCATTGAAAGATAAAACTTTTAGGAATTTTGATAACTCTCATGGGTTTCAATTAGGGAAATTTAATGATAATTCTGGGCTTCAATTACAAAATGGAGATTTGGTATTTGGCAGTATACGTGGGGTGAATGTTTTTACACCTGAAAAATTATTGGAAAAACAAATGCCTCCAAAGGTAGTTTTTACAAATATGAAACTATTTAATTCGCCTAACGAATCTCAAAAATCCACGATAGAAATTCCTGTTGAGAATAAATCTCCTCACCAACTTTCTTATTACGAAAACACCTTTGCCATACATTTCAATGCCTTAGATTTTCCAAATTCAAAAGGATGGAATTATGATTATAAATTGGAAGGTGAAGATTCAGATTGGAATTTGAACGAACCCATTCGTTCAGCAACTTATCGAAATTTATCTCACGGTAATTATGAATTTAAAATAAGAAGTACAGATCGCTCAGGAACTATTAAAGGAGAAATTTCCTCTTTCCAAATATTAGTTTTACCACCATGGTGGAAAACGTGGACTGCTTATTTTGTATATGTGTTACTCCTCGGATTATTAATTTTTTACATGGTGAGATATAATAATCGTCAAATTAAATTGAAGCAAAAATTAATTTATGAACAAAAGCTTAGACATCAAGAGCATTCAGATATTCAGCAAAAACTTAGGTTTTTTACCAATTTTTCACATGAATTAAGAACTCCTTTGACTTTAATTCGAGGCCCAGTAAATGATTTATTGAAAATGGAATCATTACAACCACATCAATCTTTATTATTATTGATAAAAAGAAATTCTTCTCAATTACTAAAGTTGGTCAACAGATTATTAGAGTTTAGAAAAATGGGAACGGAGGATATTATTTTGAATATTGATTATTATGATTTGGCAATATTGGCAGAAGAAGAAGCAGAGAGCTTTGCTTATCATGCTAGAAAAAATGATATTAGTTTGCATTTGGAAGTCGAAAAGGATTTGAATTGTTGGTGTGATATTGAGAAAGTTCAAATCATATTAAACAACCTTTTATCCAATGCAGTTAAATATACTCCTGAAGGTGGTGTGATTATTTTCTCTTTGAAAAAAAGCAATGATGAAATATTGTTAGAAGTTCATGATTCTGGAGAGGGAATCCCGAATGAGCAACTGAGTGCTATTTTTACCCCCTTTTTTCAAGCTGAAAATTCAACTGGAAAAGGAGGAACAGGAATTGGTTTAGCTCTAACTAAAAGTCTGGTAGAAATGCATGGAGGAAATATTTCAGTTGCAAATGAAGTGAAAGGAACAAAATTTTCTGTTTGTTTGCCAACCGAAAAATCTAATTATGAATCTATGCAAAATGTAAGGTTCATTAAAAAGCATGAAACTATTTTAAATGTTGAAGAAGAAGAAATGGCAGTTGTTGTAATTGGAAATGAAAAACCCCTTTTACTTATAGCAGATGATAATCGAGACATCCTCGATTATATTAAGGAGCAATTAAAAGATGATTTTGAATTACACCTTGCAAAAGATGGAAAAGAGGCTTTAGAAAAGGCAACCTCGATCATTCCTGATTTAATTATTTCGGACATCATGATGCCTAAAATGGATGGGATAGAGTTTTGTCATAATATTAAAAATACAACAACGACCAATCATATTCCCGTTATTCTTTTGACTGCAAAAGTTGCCGATGAATTTAAAGCTGAAGGCTATGAGTCAGGTGCAGATTCCTATATTACTAAACCGTTTTCTTCCTCCGTTTTAAAAGCAAGGGTCAATAATTTATTGAATCAAAGAAAACAACTTCGGGATTTATTTGCGACGGGGGAGTGGGAAGAAACAACGAAAATTGAAGATTCTCCTGAACTTCAATTTATTCGCAATGCGGAGCAAACTGTCCTCGATCTAATAGAAAAAACAGATATTACAGTTCCCCTTTTATCCAAAGAATTGGGACATAGTCGAACCTCATTATATCGAAAAATAAAAAGCATCACCGGATTTTCAATCAACCAATTTATCCGTGTTGTTAAAATGAAACATGCTGCTCAACGCTTAGCAACTGAAGATGTAACAACTTCCGAAGTTGCTTTTAATTTAGGATTCACCGACCCTAAATATTTTCGAAAATGTTTTAAAGAACAGCATGGTATGTTGCCTTCTGAATATCGGAAATTGAATTATTCCAATGACCTTTCTCAAGCAGAAGTCAAAGATATTTTAAATTTGAAAGGAAGAACTAACTGACAAAAACTCCCCCTTTTTTGGTTAATTCAATTACCAAAATTTATCTAATTCTCAATAAGTTTAAGATGATGTTTCTAAGCATAGAAAAATGTAATCTAACATTTTTATGAATAATTTTTTATCATTCTATTAAATTAAACCAATGAGGATTTTTCTTGTTTTTTTCTTACTATTTCAGGTATTTCCACTTATGACGCAAATGCCAGATGAATTAGAGAACCCTGAAATTACTGGGATCAATAATCTTGATGCGCATTGCACTCTTTTTCCATATCGAAATGCAGACAATGCAAAAAATGGTGATTTCCAAAAATCTCAGCATTATCTTAACCTGAATGGAAAATGGGATTTTGAGTGGTCAAAAAGTCCTCGACAACGTCCCTTGGATTTTTATAAAAATAATTTTGATCGTAGTAAATGGTCAAAAATAAATGTTCCCGCTGATTGGCAAATGGAAGGATTTGGCACACCTATTTATACAAATGTCAAATATCCTCATGAAAAGACTCCACCTAAAATTCAAGAACATTATAATCCTGTAGGATCTTATTTCCGAACATTTGATTTACCTGATAATTGGAAAGACCAGAAGGTAGTTTTACACTTTGGAGGAGTCAATTCTGCATTTTTTGTTTGGGTGAATGAAAAGCAAATTGGAATGGGGAAAGGCTCAAAAACTCCGGTTGAATTTGACGTTTCTAATTTTTTGCAAAATGGAAAAAATACGATTGCTGTTCAAGTTTATCGGTGGAATGATGGCAGTTATTTGGAAGACCAAGATATGTGGAGACTAAGCGGCATAGAACGAGATGTCTATCTTTATGTAGAACCAAAAGTGCATATTAAAGATTACTTTTTTCAACCTGACTTAATTAATAATTATCAGGATGGGACTTTTAATTTGGAAATTATTCCTGCTGGAAACTTTCAAAGGAAAAAAATTAAAATAGCCTTGAAAGAAAAAAAATCAGGGAAAACTACTTTTGAGAAAAATTATAATTTAGAAAAAAAACAAAGTATACACGGAGAATTAAAAGAGGTGGAAAAATGGACAGCAGAGACTCCAAATCTATATGAATTGACAATAACAATCCTTGGAGATAATCCAGTTTATTATACTTCTTCAGTTGGATTTAGAAAGGTAGAAGTCATCAATAAACAAGTTTGCATAAATGGAAAACCGATTCTTTTTAAAGGTGTTAACCGTCATGAACATGACATGAAAACTGGACATGTGATTTCTGAGGCTTCGATGCTACAGGATATTGAGATAATGAAAAAAAACAATATCAATTCAGTCAGGACAAGCCATTACCCAGACGATCCACGATGGTATGAGTTGTGTAATATTCATGGGTTATATTTAATAGATGAAGCAAATATTGAAAGCCATGATATGGGCTCTTTATGGAATTGGGGATATAGTTTGGATAAGACTTTGGGGAATAATCCACTTTGGGAAAAAGCTCATTTGAATAGAATCACTCGAATGGTCGAACGGGATAAAAATCATCCTTCCATTATCATTTGGTCATTGGGGAATGAGGCAGGTTCGGGGCGAAATTTTGAAAAGTCTGCAGCTTGGGTTAAGGGGAAAGATAAGTCAAGATTGGTTCAATTTGAACAAGCTTGGACAGAAGAATATACCGACCTTGTCGTTCCAATGTATCCAACGATCGAACAAATGAAAGAGTATTTGAAAATTGGTGATCCACGTCCTTACGTCATGTGTGAGTATATGCATTCTATGGGGAATAGTGGCGGGAATTTGATTGATTATTGGAATTTGATAGATGCTGAACCGCAGTTGCAAGGTGGCTTTATTTGGGATTGGGTGGACCAAGGTTTATTAGAGAAATTACCTAACGGGAAATCACATTTTGCTTATGGCGGTGACTATGGTCCCTTTGATGTTCCTAGTGATGAAGACTTTTGTTTGAATGGTTTGGTGTTTCCAGATAGAAGTCCAAAACCTATTTTGGAAGAAGTTAAAGTAGCGTATCAACCATTTAAATTTTATGATGAAGATATAAAATCAGGAAAGGTGCGAATTAGAAATTTTCACGCTTTTATTTCCTCTACGGATTTTGATTTTTTCTATCGAATTATTAAAAATGGGAAGGCGATAAAAAAGGAAAAACTTCTTTTAAAAGAGGTGTTAAATCCCTTGGAAGAGAAAATTATAACATTTGATTTACAAAAACAAAAACTGAATAAAATTGATGAATATTTTATAGAATTTTTTGTGGAAACAAAATCAGAAAAAGGATTAATTCCAAAAGGGCATAATATCGCAAAGGCTCAATTACTTTTGCAAAAAGCCGCTCCAAAAAACCATTTTCAAACAACCAACGAAAAACTAACTCTACTAGACCGAGAGGATGAAATCATAATTGAAGGAAAACACTTTTCAGTTTCTTTTTCTAAAAAGACAGGAGATGTAAATGGTTATATTTTAAATTCTAAAGAGTTATTTAAAAAACCATTGAACCCTAATTTTTGGCGAATACCAACCAATAATGATAGAGGTTATAGCATGCAAAATGAATTAAAAATATGGAAAGATATTAACAAGGAAAAAGAAGTGACAAAGTTTGATTTTGAAGAGAAGAATAGTGAAGTTTTTATACAAACAACTTCTAAATTATCAAATGGACGAGGTATTCTTAATGTAAATTATCGAGTAAATTCTGAAGGAGAATTATTTGTAAATACATTGTTTGAAAAAAATAAATTCCTACCTGAAATTCCTCGTTTCGGAATGCGGTTTCAAATGCCTTCTGAGTATCAACAAGTAGAATGGTATGGTCGCGGTCCTCATGAAAACTATCAAGATAGAAAAACTTCAGCTTTTGTTGGAACCTACAAAAGTAGGGTGAAAGACTTTTATGTTCCTTACATTTATCCTCAAGAAAATGGATATAAAACAGATGTTCGCTGGATTCATTTTATAAATGAAAAAGGAGATGGGCTTGCAATAATTGCGGAAGAAACATTAGGGATTGGAGCATCCCACAATTGTTTAGAAGATTTTGATTTAGAACCTCGGCATGCAGATGAGATACCTCCGAAAAATTTTATTGAAGTATGTGTTGATTGGAAACAAATGGGTGTTGGTGGTGATAATAGTTGGGGGTATCGACCACATGAAGAATATCGATTATTGGAAAATAAATTTGAATATAGTTTTGTAATAAAGCCTGTGATGAGCGATTAGGATTTTGATTTAAGAATTATGGGTTATAGATTGTTTAAAATCTATAACCCATAATTCTTAAATCAAAATATTTTCACTAATCACAATCCAATATCACGCATCCAAATTGATTTCCTTTTTCAATCGCTTCATGAGCTTCTGCAGAATTTTCCAAAGAAAAAACACTTGAAATTCGATGTTTTAATTGGCCATGTCGAAGAGCATAAGTAATGTCTCTTTTCGCTAAATCTTTAGCAGATTCAGGCATCGCATAAACGATGACAATACGAACATTGACATCCATAAAAAGCATCTGGCGAAAAGGAAGTTTAGGTTCGGGAACGGTCATAGATGAGTAAGTAGCTATGGTTCCGCTTGTAGCCAAAACAGTTAAAAGAGGGTTTAAATTAACTCCGAAATCTCCCTCTACTACAAGATGAATTTTTTCACCATGAGTAAACTCCATCATGGCTTTTGTAGATTCTGCTGAAGGATGACCGACCACGCAATCTGCACCTGCTTCCAAACAATGCTTTTTTGAAGTATCAGAACCAGCCGTTGCAATAACTGTTGCTCCAAATAATTTTGCCCATTGAATAGCATAATGACCAACTCGTCCAGCTCCTCCAGTTACAAGAACAATTTTACCTTTTATATCTCCGTCAATCGTTACGCATCGATGTGCAGTCATCGCAGGAATTCCCATGCACGCTCCTTCTTCAAAACTTGCTTTCTCAGGCAGAGTAACTGCCTGATTTTTAAGAAGCGTAATATACTCTGATGAAGTCCCCAATCGTCGTCCAAATTGACCATTATATACCCAGACTCTTTCTCCTAATCTAGAAGTATTGACACCTGTACCTATTGCAGTAATGACACCAGCACCATCACTATTTGGAATGACAAAACCATTATCTAAAAGGGTAGGAGCAGCCCCATTTCTTTTTTTAGTATCAGATGGGTTAACTCCTGATTTTGATAATTTTACTTGCACTTCATTTGCAGCAGGAGCTACAATTTCTTGTTCTCCGTAAACTAATACATCTTTTGGATTTCCAAATTCATTATACGAAACTGCTTTCATTGTCTTAATTGTTTTTATGTAATTGTTATGTTATTTTAAAAATTAGTCAACGTCTCCGTATGACCATCTATACCCATCGCTTGTCCTGAAATCATTTTTGCATAGGGTGAACTTAGGTATAAAATTAGATTCGCAACATCAGTTACATCCACAAAGGAACGAAGTGAAACTTGTCTTTCATAACCAGATTTTACTTCTTCAAAAGTAAGCCCTCGTAGTTCAGCTTCTTTTGCAATTACGCTATCAATTCTTTCTCCTTTTACACTACCAGGGCAAATTGCATTGACTCGAATGTTTTCTGCGCCGTATTCCATAGCGAGTGTTTTTGTAAAACCAATGATAGCCCACTTCGAAGCAGTATACGGACTTCTAAATGGAAATCCAGAAAATGCTGCACTTGAAGACATATTTACAATCGCTCCTCCACCAGCTTTTCTCAGCATTGGCAAAGCATGTTTAGCTGCATAAAACATTCCATTCAAATCTACGGAAACTGTTCTATCCCATTCTTCAGGAGTAATATTTTCAGTCAAAGAAGTAGGGCCTGCTATTCCCGCATTATTTACCAAAACATTAATCGTATCTGTTTTGGTTTTTATAAAATCATAGAAAGCTTCTACTTGTGAAGCATTTCCTATATCAGCAACAAATCCATGTATCTTATTATTTTGTTGATTAACAGTTTCAATTCTTTCAGCGCTAATATCGCAAACAAAAATCGTCGCATCAAGTACTTCAAAGGCTTTTGCTATTTCATATCCAATACCCGAAGCTCCAGCGGTGATAACAATATTGTAATCGGTAAAATTAAAATTCATGTTTTTTCATCCATTTTAAAAGTGAAATTATCATTAAAATATAAACGATGATTAAAGGTAAAGCAGAAATGAGTACCGTCGTTTTAAGTGCTTCCAAACCGCCAATTAACATTAACCCTACGGGGAGAACGACTAAAATAAATGCCCAAAAAAGTCGTAACCATAGCATCGGTTCTTCTTCTTTGCCGAGGTTGGCTGTAGATCCTGTTGCCAAAACATAGGAAGTAGAATCAAAGGAAGTAGCCATAAATACCACACTCATAATTGCAAAAAATATTAAGACAAAATTTCCAAGAGGAAGACTTTTTATTATGACAGAAATAGCTTTTGGTGCTTCTCCATTTTTTACTAAATCAGTACTGATAACCACTTCAGAAATTTCTTGATACAAAGCAAAGTTTCCAAATATTCCATAGAACAAACTACAACCCGCTGCTCCAAAAAATATCGTTCCCAAAATGATTTCTTTAAAACTTCTCCCTTGTGAAATTTTTGCAATAAAAATCCCCATAAATGGTCCCACAGCAGTCCACCAAGACCAATAAAAAATACTCCAATCTTCAATGAATCCTGTATTGTTAATTGGGTCTGTCCAGGTAATCATGCGAATAAAATTATCCGTCATTAACCCTAAACTATTGGTAAACATTTTAAGAATAAAAATAGTAGGACCTGCGAGAAGAATAAACCCTAAAAATAGAAAAGCCAGAAAAGTATTAAAATTACTTAACCGTTTAATTCCTTTGTTCAAACCTAAATAAACCGAGGTTGCAAAAATTCCTGAGCAAATAGTAATTATTCCTAATTTCACTCCAAAGGAAGTGCCTATTCCAAAAATATCATTGACCACCGCAGCAATCATTGGTGTACCTAAACCAAGAGAAGTTCCTGAAGAACCTAACAATCCAATGATAAAAAGGACATCAATTAATTTTCCTAAAAACCCATTTGTTTGTTTCCCTAATACTCCACTACAAGCCACACTCAGTCGCATGGAATTCATATTCAAATTATAATAGGCATATCCAATTGCTAATGAAGGGAAAACATAAAATGACCAACCCGCTGGCCCCCAATGAAACATACCATAAGTTGCTGCCCATTCCATCGCTTCAACACTATGTGGTGCAACTTCAAAAGGAGGTGTATTTTTATAAAAGGCCCATTCGATACACCCCCAATATAAAATTCCAGTAGCTACACCTGCACAAAAAATCATTGACGCCCATGAATAGGTACTAAATATGGGAGAACTTTTTCCCATCGTAATTTTTCCATATTTAGAGAAAGCAATCCAAATTGAAATGATTAAAACAATGATTGCTAACCATTGATAAGCAATACCAAAATGGGCATCGATATATTTTTTGAATGTTGCCAACTGACTAGAACTCCAATCTGGAAATAAGAATAATGGTATGGAAAAAATCATCAAAACAACTATTGAAGTGATGAATACTGGTCTGTCAAGATTTGATTTGTAGGAGTTGATTTTTTGATTCATAGATGGAGTAAAAATAAAAACTATGATCGAATATTAGGGTTGATGAAATGTCCAACTAAGGGGGGCTGATAGTTTCTTTTGTTCAAGCTATTCTATTTATTGAATATGGATAAACAAAATGGTACTAATGGTACTAATGGTACTAATGGTAAAACATTGGTAAAACAATTTGGTGATTTTTTGACCTTATTTTACTTTATATGTTCTTGATGATTTTGTATTTAATTGATAATCAGGTTTTTAAATAAAAGATAAAGTATAATTAATATGATTGCAAAGAGCCGCCTCGGGTACAAACTATGTAGTTAAACCGCTGATAATCAACAGATTACAGCGGTTTTTTATTTTATGGTACAACATAGGTACAACATTTTAAAATATCACTATTATTCTTTCCATTTCTTTTGGATTCAATGAAGGGGTGGGGTACATACTTTTATTCCATCATTTCAACCCATTCTTTTCAATTTTATATTACAAAATTTACAGGATTATCTTCTACCCCTAAAATGGTAATTATTCATTTTAAGGAGATGAATTTTTGAATTCAAGTTGAAACAATTTGTTTTAATAAAATTTCTTCTCTATATTGTCCTCTCAACTAAATCACACCAAAAGAACTCCTACGAAACAAAGCTCGCACGTAAAAATGTGGGCTTTTCTTATTTATACATATTACAATAAAACGCAATAAATTATTAGGAGACTAATATTTTCGGATTACTAAAACAAAAAGGGAAATGCAAATACCATTGAAAAAGATTCAATGTGTAGAATTTCAGGAACATCCAATCTCTCATCCCAAAAATGTGAAAGTTGAATTATTTGAAATCTACTCTAAAGAATTAGAGCAATCACAGGAACAGCATCAGAGTTTCAATCATCCACTTTATTGTAAAATATTATTAGAGAAAGTACTGAAGTTAAACAAAGTATTATTTTCCCATTTTTTAGATTATCAATGCGAATTATTGACACGTCCATATTCGTGGTTGACGGCTTTGGATATGTTGCTTGAATATAATGTAGGTGTTTTTCTAGAATTGAATTCCGCAACAAAATTAAATGATGGGCTTAACATAGTTAATGAGAAGAGAACTGAATATCAACAAGTTCCGAGATTCTATCGAGAAGATGATTTTGAAGAAGATAACCCTTATCGTTTTGATTTGATTAAACCTCATTTGGATAAATTAGAAACTCATCACAAAAAGAAGGCTTACCTACTTCGTATGAAAACAGACTATCTACAAAATATATATAATTATGATAGAGATGACGGAGTGGACTTTGATGTACAAATTGATCTGGAATTAGCCTATCTCCTGTCTCTTATACACATCTGACGCTGCCGACGAATAGAGAGGTGTAGA
>OJFR01000565.1_pt1 | contig 12079 bp, 13 predicted proteins | sample 1594121 | NCBI WGS metagenome assembly OJFR01 (sample SAMN05416812, study PRJEB24817) | seawater metagenome | isolation source: Sea water | place: Canada:Atlantic | collected 2013-07 | reverse complement strand
AGATCAGCCTCGGTCTCGTGGGCTCGGAGATGTGTATAAGAGACAGATCTTACACCGATTCTTCCTTTTTTGATGTGAAGAAATTCAACCTAAAGAAAAATGTTCAACAGGGTAAATACAAAGCAATAGTTTCAACATGAACGGTAAAATATATTATCCATATTTTACATTCTATTTCTTTATTTAAAATCAACAATTATGTGCCGAGCAATTATTTTTTTATCCCTCCTCTTTTTATTCCAATGTGCTAGCCCAACAAAAAATTTGGAGAAAGGAAACTTTCAACAAGCTTACAAATCATCTTTGACAGCACTTGAAAAAGGAAAGTCCTATGATGAAAATCAAAATATTTTAATTCAAGCATTGGATGAAATCATTGCAAAGAAAATGGTAGAAAAAGACCGTTGGCAAAATTCGGAAGATTTGAATTCCAAAGAAAAATCGATTAAGCTTAATCAAAATATTCAAAAAAATATAGCGAAAGCAATTCCCTACTTGGATGGCAAATTTGACGAGACCTTAGAAAAATTAAAAATGGAGGAACAACAAACTAATAGTTTTTTAGCAAGTGAGTATTTTTCATTCGGTAAAAAAAAACTAGAAAAAGCTAAAAAGGAACAAGACAAAAGGTTTGCCCAAGATGCTTATTATGATTTTCTAAAAGCTAAAGGATTCGATAGTTCTGAAACTGATTTAAATACCCTCACTCAAAGAAGTTTAGAACTTGGTCTGGTAGTTTATAGTATTCATACAGATGCACCATTTAATATAATGTTACATTGGGAAATAGATAAAACTTTTGAAAACTTGGAAGGATATCAAGGAGATTTTTTAAAGGTATTTTATGATGATAACTTAAGCTCTGAAGAAGTCGATTGCCAAATTACTATTCGATTTAGATCTTTAGATATTGACTTGGACGAGAATAAATCTGAAGAAGATTTTAAAAAAGAAATCGTGACGGGTTCTACAACTATCACCAACTCAGATGGTGAAGAAGTGGAGGTAGATGTAATAGAAGAAGTAGAAGGAAGTGTCATTATCCAACAGTTTAAAAAAACGGCTACATGGGATGTTAGCGTTGAAGTAATTTCTAATTCTAAAAACTGTTCAGTAAGAAATGCATCTTTTGAGGAGGAAACGATTTCGACCTCCCAAATTTTCACTTTGAATGGCGATGAACGAGTTATACCTAATGAGTACAAAAATTCAAATAGCGAAGAGTTGACTAAAGATGATGATATGGCAGAGATACTTTTAGAAATACTTTATGGAAAAATCACTTCTCATATTTTTTAAACTTGAAGGGGAGTGAAGTTTATTATCAATAAAGAAATCAATCCATTATTAATTATTCTTTTTCAAAAAAAGAAACAATGAAAGATAACAACGCGAGCGAGTTCTATTTTTTATCTTCATTTTCTAAAGAAGTTTAAATCACTTATTTTTTTAAATAAAAATTATCATCATGTTACAACGAATTTTTCTTTTTTCCATCATCAGTTTTTTCTTCCTTTCATGTGGAGAAACTCAACCTAAAGAAAAAGACTCAACTGAAAAGTTTGCAGAAAACGCTACTGATAAAGAGTTTCAAGACAAGCATGAAACGCCAAAAGAAATTGATTTCCAACCTAAAGGAATAAAGTTAGAGGTACCAACTTTGGATGGGAAAATGGCTAACGGCTATCTACTCACTTCAAAAGAAGAATCAAAAAACTATCTATTCGTTTTTCATGAATGGTATGGACTAAACGATCATATAAAAAGAGAATCTGAAAGACTGCACCAAGAGTTACCCAATACAAATGTGATTGCAATTGATCTTTATGACGGAAAAATTGCGAGCAAATCTGAAGACGCTGGTAAATTGATGAAATCAGTTTCAACAGATCGAGCTAAATCAATAATTGAAGGAGTCATGGCCTCCGTAGGAAAAGATGCTCGAGTGGCAACTATTGGTTGGTGTTTTGGTGGAGGATGGTCTTTACAGTCTTCCATTATGTTAGGGAAGCAAGGAGTTGGCTGTGTTATTTATTATGGAAGTCCTGTAGAAAATGCAGCTGATTTACTTCCTCTTGAAGCTGATGTCTTGGGTCTCTTTGCAAAAAAGGATGCCTGGATTTCACCTGAAAAAGTAGAAAAATTTGATGCGCTAACAAAAGCAACTGGAAAGAATTTTACTTATAAAATTTTCGATGCAGATCATGCTTTTGCTAATCCTAGTGGTGATAGATACAAAGAAACTGCTGCGCAAGAAGCGAATGCGATGGCTTTGGAATTTTTGAAAAAGAAGTTATAATTTTTATTTAACGAAATCTAAAATAGGAAGTAAGGTTAGTTTACTAATGCGTACAGTATTGGCGTAAGCATTTATAATTTCACATCAACATAAAGATCAAAATTAAAATCAATAGCATCTTGAACTTGAATGAGTCCCATCATGGCAGTTGGAGCTTTGATATCAAAATCACAGAGTTGTAGAGTAGTACCTCCAGCAATTCTAAAACTTTCGGTATTTAGTTTTTTTACAAGAATAGGAATCCTGATGGATAGTGTTTCGCAGGTGATTGTAATATCTGCATTTGCTTCAAATTCTACCCATTTGTCACAGTCACTCAGGTCGTTACATTCAAGGTTGAAGACTTCTTTAAAATCGATAGTAATATTTGGATAATCGTTTGCCTTCAAGGCTTTGAATAAATCTTTGTTGATGATTTTTTTACCACAATCGAGTTGCTTGATTTTTATGCTAAACTTGGTGTCTTGAAAATGAATGGAAGAACTTTGCTTTTCGAACTTATAGCTTAAATTTTTATTTTGGAAACGCTCTTTAGAACTACAGCAGAAAGAGTTGATGTTGGTTTTTCCATTGACTTCAAGAATACTGGTAGGTAGAATTTGATATTCTATTTTTTTAAAATCACTTTTCCCATCCGAAACTATATTAGTAAAACTACTGTGAACTAAAAACAAGGCAGCGACTAATAGCAAGGTATAATAATTCGTAGTGCTGATTTTCATGAGTTAAAAAATTTTAGGGTCTAAGTTTTTTTTTCTGATTTCAAAAAAAGAGACTGCGCCTCTTGTAGACGCAGTCTCTTTTGGTATGAGAAGAAAAGAGGTTAGAATCCTACAACTGCTTCCACCATAATTCCGTTGAACTTTCCATCAGCAAGTCTGCTAGTTGCTCCAAAATCTTTATACTCTTGGTTAACGTATTCCAATTTTGCTAAGATGTTTTTAGTAACAAACCATCCAGCTCCAACTTGGATACGGTTAATTGTAATTTCTTGACCACTTACATCATCTGCTTTTACTGTGTTATATCGACCGCCAAAAAATACATTTTCAGTTTTTCCAAAACGGTAAACAACATCTGCAGCGAAGTGTGTGAAATTTCGTGTATCTACTTCGTTGTTGCTTTTTCCTTTTCCACTTTCAACAAAACTAAATAATTCAAATCCTTGGTATTTTAAGAATACATTACCAGACAATAATGTAACCTCATCTCTAAAACCAGGATTATAACGACCAGTTCGGAAATCATCACCTGCTCTTGCACCTGGAGCTGACATCGCTAAATAGTATCGAGAACCACCACGGTCACCATCTAAAATATGATTAGTATTAGAACTTGCTGTATAGTATGCAGCACCTGTAAGTCTAAATCTAAGGTCGTCATTAATTTGACTATCGTAGCCTAATTTACCAATGATAGAAGGACTTCTTGCTAATTTATCATCTGTTTCAGTTTCTCCAATACCATTTGGATCTAAGTCTTTTACATTACCATTAATCTCACCACCTGTGACTCCAAGCATTCCTATCATTCCATTATTACGATAATATACTTCTGCTCCAATTTCAGTATTGAAAACATCAATCAAGTAGTTTCCAACGAATGGATTGTAAATGGCATTACCATTATCTGTTCTTCTAAAGTGAGCATCACCATAATTAACTTCCATGTGCCCAACTTTAATCGTTACCTTTTCCATGAGAGAAGTAACAGCTTCATTTTTGATAAAAGGTAATTTGTCAAATTGCATGTATCCACCTTTCACCCACGCTTCAGAGTGGTGACGGGAAGAAAGATATGTTATCATATTCAAGGTAATCCCATCGGCAAGTTGAACATCAATGTTCAAATTAGCTGTTGCTAAATTAAATCCAGGACTTAAGTCGTAAAGTGAATTTACTACTCCAGTAGTATCAGAGAAAGCTGTATTCTCATGATCCAATGCTTGGAACTGTTGCGAAAATGCACCTCCGATACGTAATCTGATTCCATCAAATGTTGTATTGAGGTCTTTTGGTGTTTCAAAAACATTTAATCCATCTTTGTCATAGGAGCGAAAATTATCAATTTTATCTCGTTGAGCAAAGAGATTAGTTGTAAGAGCCATCACGAAAATGGCGATAATAATTTTTAAAGTTTGAATTGAGTTTTTCATGATTTTTTTGAATTAAAAGTTATATGAGGGGGGGGCCCTATTTTAAATTTTATTAAAATAAATTCATGCTACGAAGAGCATATTTAAAACATTCATCGACTCGATAAATGGATTATTCGTTGTCTAAAATAATTCGGAATTCTATTGTTATTTCGTTACCAGTAGTCATTGTTCCCATCAAGGCAGTAGGTGGATCAATATTAAAATCTGTCATTTTCAACTCTTTTGAACCTATGATTTCTACCCCACCATTATTAAGTTGCTTACCATTGACATTCATATTTATCCATTGGTTTTCACCAGCGATACTTAGTTTACCAGTAACATTGGCGGTAAAGTTGTTTCCTGTTTTGACCACATTCTCGAAGCTAGTCAAACGATATTCAATGTTAGGGTTACTACGTAGCTTCAAGGCTTTCCAAGTTTTTTTATTCATGATAGAACCTTTACTACTCTTAATGGATTTTACAGGGATGCTGACTTGGCATTCATCAATTCGGATGTCTCCATTTTCGCTAAAAGAGATGGAAGCGGAGCCCGATAAATTTTCGACAGTTGATACCCAATCATGAACATTGGAGGTTCCTTTTATTTTCACCGTAAAGTCATTATTGACTTTATAGTTGCTGAATTGCTGATGGACTATGGTAAAGGAAAGAAAAAATAAAGTGATTGTTAAAAGTGATATTAAATTTTTCATTATCGTTTTTTTTGATCTATTCCGTTTTTTTTTTATAGGACAAATTTATAACTGAACGATAATTCAAAAGGTGATAAATATCAGTTTTGAAGGTGATATTTGTCACAGACTCTTATGGTGTGATGATATAGTGAATAATGAAAATCTTATCTTTTAATTTCTTATTTTCAACCTATTACTTAAAAAAAAATCATGTACAAAACTATTTTTGTTTTCTTGCTGCTCTTTATATTTCAATGTGCTAATCCAGAAAAAAGTTTGGAGAAAGGAAACTTTCAACAAGCATACAAATCATCTTTAGCAGCACTTAAAAAAGGAAAGTCCTATGATGAGAATCAAAATATTTTAATTCAAGCATTGGACGAAATTATTGCAATTAAAACCGTATAAAATAACCGTTGGGAAAATGCGGAAGATTTAAATTCCAAAGAAAACCCATTAAAATCAATCATAATATTCAGAAGAAAATAGGAAATACATCTTTTGAGGAGAAAACGAATTCTACCACCCAAATTTTTACTTTGGATAGTGATGAAAGAGTTTTACCCAATGAATACAAAAAATCAAATAGCGAAGAATTCACTAAAGATGATGATATGGCAGAGATACTATTAGAAATACTTTATGAAAAGATCACTTCTCATGTTTTTTTAAAATAAAGAGGAATGGAGTTTATCATCAATAAATAATCAGTCCTTTTTTAATTACCTTTTTTCAAACGAAGAAAAGGGTTTATAATTATTAAATCTGCGAAAGCAAAGAAAATGCTCCATTGACTTTTCCACTTCTCAAAGTCAAAATTTTTCCAAATTGTAAAAACACAAATTCACTTTGATGTGGTCGTAAAAAAATAAAATCATCCACTTGCAATTCTTTTTTAGCAGAAGAATTTATCATCGTTTGATTAGTGCTTGAACCATATAATTCATTTTCGGAAATTCCTTTTGGATAGTAATAATCTGCTTTCCAAAAACCTCCGTAAATAAAATATGATTGTCGGTTTTTTTTATTTAAAAAACTTAAAAGGCCTTTGATTTTTTCAATTCCAGGAATCGTTGTGCCTTTCATCTTTTTTAAAATGGGACTTGCGATAAAACTTGCCGGAATATATTTCTCCAAAGTAGGAATGTCAAAAGTAGTTGGTTTGACTAAACAAGAACCTGCGGAAATATCATTGAGATAAGTGTCTTTATTTTGATGTAATTCTATTGTTGGGCTGCCAGCTCCGTTGAAGGTTAATTTCTCATGGAACAATTCTGGGAATTCATTCTTCAACAAATCAATACATTTTCCATAAAAATCATTTGCCTTTTTTAATGCTTTTTCTTTTGACATAATAACTTTTGGGAGCTTTACTACGTGTGGATCATAGCCCATAAATCCGCTAAATTCTACATGCCCAAAATTACTTTGAATGAGGTGAAATGCATTTTTTAAATCATCCAAATTTGTAAAACCTCCCCTTCGCAATCCAACATCAATTTCTAGATTGAGTCGTAATTTTTGTTTGATTTTTTTTGCTAAAAGAATATACTCCTCGACTCGTGGAGTTGTATCAACTAGCCATTGTAATTGTTTTGTAGGAGAAAAACCGTTGGGTGTTTTTAAGGTTTGATAATAAAACGCTGCTGTTTTTATAGGCATCGGTTTTCCTAAAAGAATATCAATTGAATTGTCCTGAATTTTAGAAAGGTGCGATAAAAATGGCTGATGAAAAACCATCAACTTTTTAGTTGTTGTTTTTTGCATCACGTAGTTAATTAACTCAGGCGATGGTAATGATTTGACAACTATCCGGAAGTCAATATCTGGTTGAATTGACGAATTTAAAGTTTCAATATTTTGATCTAGTTTATCCAAATCAATGATCAAAAACGGAATTGCTCTTAGTTGATTTTTTAATTCCTGAAGAAGTGATTCAAAATATTTTTCTTCCATTTATTTCGTTTTTTGCTAGCACCTTCCACGTAGTGGTCTGCTTTAGCAGACCTAAAAAATAAAATCTGCTAAAGCAGATTACTACATTATAGTATACCCAAAAGTGATTTTAAATATGGGTTAATAAAAATTTGTTCAGGATCTTGCTCAGCACGATGTTTCAAAAACTCAGGCATCTTTGGATACAATTCTAACAATTCATTTGCATTTCGAGTGTGCAACTTTCCCCAATGTGGACGACCATCATGCGCTTTAAAAATATCTTCCATTTTTTGAAAAAAGCCTTCATGCTTTTTCTTCGAATAAACATGACAAGCAATGTAAGCAGAGTCTCGACCATAGGCAGGACTCAAATAAATATCATCTCCTTTGACAAATCTATTTTCGATAGGAAAATGAACTTGGAATTCATTCTCTTCAAAACTTCGCTGAATTTCTTTCATCACTTCTTCATAGGCTTCGACAGGAATATTATATTCCATTTCATTAAACCTGACTGCTCGAACAGTTGCATAAATATTATGACTGTAAGCTCTTTTGACCACCGTAGAAAGTGTCTTGGCGGAAATTCCAGATACCCATCTGTTTTTTGATGGGAAAAAATTTGCGACTTCGCAGAGGATTTTAAATCCTAAATTTTCCAAAATATATTCTTGAAAAAAACTACCGATTCCGATCTTATCAATTTCCTCATTGGTGATATTTGCTTTTTTAGTAAGGACAGCGTCGGTGTAAGGCATCCAATATAATTCGAAGTTGCGAGTCGCTTGATTGATGGATTTATACGTTTTTAAAACTTCGCTCAAACTTGATTTTTCATAAACCATTTTGAGTTTATAACTCGGTATGCATTGCAAAGTTATTTGAGTAATGATTCCTAAAGTTCCAAGTGAAACTTGCGCCGCTTTGAATAATTCTACATTTTTCTCAGTCGAACATTCTACGATTTCGCCCAAGCCATTAACCAATCGAATCGCTCGAACTTGTGTACTGATTGTACCAAAATTTGCTCCCGTCCCATGCGTCCCTGTGCTAATCGTTCCTGCAATAGATTGTGCGTCGATATCGCCTAAGTTTTCCATCGCCAAACCTTCCGCATGAAGCAACTCTCCTAATTCTTTCAATTTAGTTCCACCTTTTATAGTGGCTTGATTCGATAATTTATCGACTTGAACTAATCCTTGATATTTGTCTAAACTGATTAAAATATCATTAGTCACACAAAGTTTTGTAAAGGAATGACCTGAGCCAAGAATGCGGATTTTTTGATTTTTCTCAAGCGCAGATTTGATGATTTGTTGAATCGCTTCTTCCGACTCTGGAAACAAAACTTCAGATGGATTCCATTTTTCTAGGCCTGACCAATTTTTCATTTTCTATAAAAATTTTATCTCGGAGAGATATTATACACTCGATTTAATTCATACAAAACAGGTTTGCTCGGACTCACATCTATCTCAAAAGAAGCAATCGAAATATTCAACAAATATATTCCATCCGAAATTTTATCATCAACAAAAATCAATTCTGAAATCGTACAATTCTCCCGTGTCGCATTTGGATATTGCCAAAAAGTATGATGTGACAAAAGCTCTCCTTCATCTTCTTCCCGATCCACCGAAGGCAAATCAATCAGTAAATGTTGGACACCACAATCCACTAAATATTGAGTCGCCTCATGATGAACGTAAGTTGGATTCGTTCCTGAATAATTCTTTTTTAATTTTTTCTTTTTATTAGGTAACGTTCGAATGACGATAGCTACTGCTTCGTTTTTTTCAAAAAGAAATTCAAGTTGTTCTTTAAAAATTACGTGATCGCCATTTTCCATTTCCGTTGGAGTAACAGAAATTAATTTAGCAAAAAAATGAAAACTTTGAAGTGATTGATTGATCGAATATTTCTCCTTTGCGATGTGTCCGACACACTCGGTATGTGTGCCATTTCCATGTGGGTTTAATTTTACATTCAAAAAATTAACTGGTCCATATTTCCTCAACCCTATAAAATCACCTGCCACGACAGGCCAAGTTTGCATAGGTGGTGCGTAAAAGCAATTGACAGTTTCGTCACCTACTTCAAGTGGAATGGAAATGTCGAGCGGCTGGGAAAGATCTGCTTCGTAGCTTTCATTTCCTTTTTCCAAAGTGATTTTCATATTTTCTTTTTTCCAAAAATAAAAAAAAATGGCAACCTCTTTCGAAGTTGCCATTTTTTTATAAACTATTTTTTTGGGAAAACCCAAAACATTTTTTACATCTTTAATTTTGCCTTTACCAAAGCTCCTACATCCATTCCATCTTCGAAGTAAAGCAAAGTTTTCTTTTCGAAAATAAACTGGTACCCATTTTCTTTAGCGACAGCCTTAATTGCAGCATTTACTTCATCCAAAATTGGTTGCAATTCTTTAGCTTCTCTTTCTTGAAGTTGAGTTATCATATCTTGCTCAAACTTTTGAATTTCAGCTTGCTTTTTTTCCAATTTTTTCGATTCTATTTCAAGGTTTTTCTGAGTAATTGTTCCTTGCTTTTGTTGCGAATCTAAAGATTGGTATTTAGTTTGAAACTCAGTAACCATGTTTTGACCTTTGGTCTGTAATTGTTTTTGCAAAACCTCTAAATTTGCTCTCGCTTGTTTTACTTTTGGCATTTCAATAAGGAGTGCATCAGAGTCGATGAATCCAAATTTTTGAGCTTGTGCACTCATAGTGATCATCGTAAACATCACTAATAAACAACTAATTTTAATAAACTTTCTCATTGCTATTTTCAGATTTAATTACCTTCTCGAATTTATTTTTCAGAGTCGGATTTGTTGATAAAATGTAATTTTATTTGAATCGGGGTGCAAAGATAATCTCTACACACTAATTTACTTTACTTAATTCCTAATTTCTTTTTGACTTCATCTGTTTTGTCATATCGAGGATTCGCGAAAATAATTCCTGTCGCTCCTCCTGAATCAAAAATATAATCATATCCTTTTTCAGATGCATATTCTTCAATCGCAGTATAAACTTGCTCTTGAATTGGCGCTACGAGTTCTTGTCTTTTTTCAAACAAAGCCCCCTCTGGTCCAAATTTTGATTTTTGCATTTCTCTTACCGTCTGCTCTTGAGCTACGATTTCATCTTCTTTTTGCTTTCGCATCTCATCTGTCATCATCACACTCTCCGCTTGGTATTTATTATACATACCTTTAATTTTGTCGTATTCTTTTGCGATATCTTGTCTCCATTTTGCAGCAGATTGATCAAGTTCAGTTTGTGCTTGCTTATAATCAGGCATACTTTCCAAAATTCCATTCACATCAATAGATGCAATTTTTTGAGCAACCATAGTAGCTGATGTCATCATGACCAAAGCCACCATAAAAACTAATTTTTTACCTATCATACTAATTGTATTCTTATTCATAATTTTACTAGATTTTGATTCTTTAATTATTTTTGCTTTCTAAGTTTTAAAAAAAAGTTGTTTTGATTTTTATAAAAATATAAACGCCTTTTTTAAAGACTGCGAATTTACAATTTTATTGTAATGTTTTCGATTTATAAGACTCAGAAATATAGGCAAAGGTTACATGTCTTTTTTTTCGAATAAATCGACTTTAACATTTAACTTCCTGACAAAGAACGAGTTATATTTTAAAACTGTAGGTAACCACACTATCCTTTTAACTTATGTTTAACGACCAGTTAATGAAATTAACGGCAAGCGAGACTAAAACTCTTCCTATTTTTTATTATTCCTGCATTTTCAAAAAGTGTGGTTTACTCCTATCCTTTTGTTTCCTTTCTTATTTTTTAGCTGCTCAAAAGGGTCTTTCCATCGAGTCTACTTTTCATCTTGGAATCGTTACAAAGCATTCCCCTGAGCTGGCTTTCGATGTAAATGGGCCTACAATTGGTGCTGATGTGAATTTTAAATTTCAGACTTTTGGTAAAAAAGATTGGCAACAATGGCGAAAATTTCCACAATTTGGAATAACGGCAGCTTGGTTTCGATTTGGAAATACAGCTATTTTGGGAAATGCATTGACCATTTGTCCAAATATTACCACGACTCTTTTTGAAAGAAAAAAATGGAAAGGACATTTTCAAGTAGGAACTGGAATTGCTTATTTGACCAAAAAATATAATCCCGTTTCGAATACTGAAAATAATGCGATAGGTTCAAATATTACGGCTTCGATGTTGATGAAGTTTTATGCTGCTCGGCAGATTAATTCAAATTTGAAATTTCATGCAGGAGTTAGTCTAAATCATTTTTCGAATGGCGGTTCTCGATTGCCTAATTTTGGTTTGAATGTTCCTGCCTTAATGTTGAGTATTAATTATTCACCTGAACCATTACAGGAAACTAATTTTATTTTTCATAAAAAAAGTAAAAAGGCCATTCGCAGATTTGGAATTGATGTGCACTCGGGAGCAGGTTTGGTTCAACGATTTTCGATAGGTGGGCCGAGGTATCCAATTTATTTTGTCGCACTCGGAGGCAATTATTATTTGAATCAACAGAATCGAATAAAAGCTGGTTTTGAGTACGAACAAAACAAAGCCATTTTTGCATTTGTCCTGCACACCAATCATTCAGAGACAGAACGTGATGCGAAGCAGAAGGCTTCTCGTTTGACTTTTTTTGTGGGAGATGAATTTCTTTTTGGAAATTGGAGTATGACTTTATCAGCCGGAATTTATTTAGGAAAATTTTCCTTCTTAAGAGCTGGAACATTTTATAATAAATTTGCTACTAGATATTATTTCCCTTCAAAAGGTGCTTTGGATAGGAAAATATTTTTGAGCTTTTCTTTAAAAACTCATTTAACGGTAGCGGAATATTTTGGCTTGGGAGGTGGGGTTAATTTTTAACTTCCCCCAAAGAAATCCTTCTCATTTTCAAAATCTAAAAACGGAAATCCCTTTTCCAATTCTTCAATCCTGTCTCTTATACACATCTGACGCTGCCGACGAATAGAGAGGTGTAGA
>OJFR01000557.1_pt1 | contig 12274 bp, 8 predicted proteins | sample 1594121 | NCBI WGS metagenome assembly OJFR01 (sample SAMN05416812, study PRJEB24817) | seawater metagenome | isolation source: Sea water | place: Canada:Atlantic | collected 2013-07 | reverse complement strand
TATTCGTCGGCAGCGTCAGATGTGTATAAGAGACAGATATATATCTATGTAAAATGTCTTTTTAAAGTGTGATTGAAAGTAAAATTTACTTACTTTTGAAGGCTACTAAATACCTCACATTAAACACAATCACTTCAATTTAATTTTCCTTTAAATTTTTGCAAGCTTCATTGACTTGTTTAAAAGATATATACTTTTGGAAAAATGATATAGACAGTATTAAATCCGTAGATTGAAATGTACGAACAATATAATTGAACTTCTTTCTAGGAACTCTGTAGAAAGGTTATCAGATAAAAAAATTAAAACCATATCATTATGGTAGCATTGGTTCATTGAGTAAAAATCATTTTAGAACAAATAATAGGTATTTGTAATTTATATTTTTTCATGTCTTTAGGCTTTACTCAACTATTGTTTCCAAAACTGATTTAATAATTCATATTAACCCTCCAAATGTGGGGATAAGTCGACTATGTCTACGTTATTTTATGGATTCTAATTTGCTTAATAGTGTTCCATATACTCTTAATTAACCATCTGTAAAAATTAAAAAAATTGATAAATAAAATTAAAAGAATTCCAAAAGCATTGATTCATAGGATAAAAATCTTGCAGGAAAAAATGAAGGGATTGGATTTTACCAGACACCATATGGTGGATGAGTTAGGTTTTTCTGATGATATAGCTAAAGCGTATGCACCTACACCTGAAGATGATTTGAATATGATCTTAGAGCAATTGGATATCCAGCCAACAGATGCTATTTTAGATTATGGATCAGGGAAGGGATTAGCTATGGTCAATATGGCTCAATTCGATTTTAGTTTTATCGCTGGGGTAGAACTCTCAGAACCGTTAGTTAAAATCTGTAGAAAAAATTTCTCCAAGCTTGGGATAAAAAATACGGAAATATTTAGTTGTGATGCCAGAGAATTTAAGGAGCTGGATCGCTTTACACATTTTTATCTTTTCAATCCTTTTCCTCCGGCTGTCTTAGAAGTAGTTCTTCAAAACATTCAGGAATCGTATCAAAAAAAGCCAAGGAAAATCACCTTTATCTACTATTGTGCAAGACATCGGGATATGGTAAATAATCATCCATTCTTTGAGGAAATAAAAGAGATTAAAGGCAAGAACTGGGATGCAGTAATATTCTCAAATAAAAAATAAAATATTCTATCAAGAGTAATAAAAGAAAGTGAACAGTCTATCAAATGAAATTTAAAAGTATTCAATATTATCGTTCAGAAGAGGCACTAGAACTAATTAATTCTGATATTTTTGTTAAAAAATGGAAGGAACTTGCTATCGGATTACCCGTTTATTGTCGGATGCAGGAAGCAGAAATACTTTGTGTTTGGTATAAGTATTATTCGGTTGTTTTCGAACCGGTCATATTCACAGCATTCAATGAATCCGACGAATTGGTTGGATTCATAGGAATGGTCTGGGACGAGAAAACCCAAGAATTAAGACATGCTGGACATCCACAATACCATGGTTGGTTAGCAAAACCAGATTATGAAATTCCTTTTCTTCAACAAGTATTTCGCTACATCCGCGACGAATTTCCAATTAAAAAATTGTCATGGTCGGTACTACCACCAGGTCTTTCTCCTGATGTCCTCGAGTCGGCCTTAGATTCCGATATCTATATGACATATCAAGAAACAGTTTCACCTATGTGGAGTCTTCAGTCACCTGAAAGGCTTAAGAAATTATTGAAAAATAAAGCCATCAAAGCCAGTTTTAATCGTTATAAACGACGTGGCAATTTTCGCTTTGAAGTCATCCATGAACCAGAGCATTTGCGTAAAGTACTTAATATTGCAAAAGATCAAATTGATTTTAGAAATGAAGCAGTTAACAATACTCTTCCGTTCCAAAGTGATCCAATTAAGATAGACTATCATTGTGAACAACTGGAAATACCGGGAAGAATATTACCCTTTGCCCTTTGGTTGGATGATCAACTCCTTTCCTTTAATATGGGGATTATTTCTAAGAAATATTTTAAAGGACGAATAACTAGTTTTGATCCTTCTGAATATAAGTACTCGCCTGGAACTTTATTATTAATCAAGTTGAGTGAGTATTTAGCTGAAAATGGATATGAAACTTTAGACCTTACGCCTGGATCGAATAGCTATAAAGACCGCTTTGCTGATACGATGGTTGAATTGAGGAAGCCTACTATCCATTTTTCAAATATTGCTTATAGGAAAAACCTGTTAAAGCAGCACTTGGTTAAAGGCTCTCGAACATTATTAATTGACAAACTTGGAGTTGACATAAAGAAGACCCGGCAATGGAAAACAAATCTAAAAGAGTTGCCACAAAAAATTCGTAAAAGTAGTGTTCTATTAAACATTACAAAAGGTAGCCCTCGATTTAAACAACCTAAATTAATCCATTTGAAGGGACCTGAGATAGTTTCTTCGACCGTATTAAAGAAGGTGAAAATTCAAGAGTATGAAGACCTCCTAAAATACAAAGGTACTCATCCCTTTTTGACCAGACGAGGACTCTTAATTGATGCTCAGAATAAATTTGCATATGGAAATATTCTTCACTCTGTATCTGATGATGAAAAACTATTGTGGTATGTCTGGCAGAAGAAGGCAAAAGGAGAAATTAAGTTAAATAATAACACAATTCCAATCCAAGAAGAAGGAATTTTATTATATGACTTTTATCAAGTTTATTCCGATAATGAGGAGGGTTTTATAAAAAATATCTCTGAAGTAATCCCACAGCTTGATTTGCAAGATGTTGAGAATGTTTATATGGTTGAGACTTCATGAGGCAAGCATTGAAATCGTAAAGTACGAAAAAGGATAACGGATTTCATCCGCCAGGTTATAAGAATAACAAGAAGCTGCTAGTGTAAAAACTAGCAGCTTTTATGTTTTGTAAAAGTATTGTTATAGGAAACAAGGATTAGAAGATTAAATAAAATGATCAAGGAATATTGATTAATAAAGCAAAAAATTATTTTCTTTATAGATTACACCGTCAAGTTTAATCATTTCATTTCTTCTAAAAAAAACCAAAATGGAAAACGAACAAAAAAGTGAACTACTCATATCGTATCTCACTCTAAGGAAATTTTTAGGAATTTTAGGAATCTTACTGCCGATACTCCTTATCCTAGCAGGAACAGTTTTTGGAAAATGTGATGCGATACAAGCGTCGATTAGTGACTATTTTCACACCCCTATGAGAGATGTTTTTGTTGCCACGATTAGCTCAATGGCTTTCTTCTTATTCACTTACAAAGGCTATGATAAAAAAGATAACTTGTTATGTAATATAGCAGGAATTTCAGCTTTATTAATTGCGTTTTGTCCCACCTATGCTGATCCCTTTACCAATTGTATGAATGAAGGTATATTAGCTAACCAAAGTCAAATGATCGGTAAAATTCATCTATTTGGTGCAGCTACTTTCTTTATTTTAATCATACAGATTTCAATGTTTCAGTTTACAAAAGGTAGTTCAAAAACTCCACAGAAGAAAAAGAGAAATTTAATATATAGAGGTTGTGGAGTTACCATATTTATTTCGTTGTTAATCATTGGTTTATACTTTTTGTATTTAGAAAAAGAATATCCCTTCTTGACAAAATACAAACCTGTTTTTTGGTTAGAGTCAATTGCTTTATTGGCTTTTGGAATTTCCTGGTTAGTTAAAGGAGATACTCTTTTTAAAGATTCGGATGAGCCCAAGGTAAAACCAGCGTAAGTAAAAAAGAATGAATTTTCAATTGGAACATTTGGAAATTGTTTTTTAGAGATGTTCCGTTAAAACAAGAAGCTGCTAGCGTTTACGCTAGCAGCTTCTTGTGGTTTGTATAAGCATGGAGTGTTTTAATTTCATTGTCATCTGATGGAGATTATTTATTTCTTTTTGAAAGTAACACTTCGTTGTATGACCTGTCTTTTTCTTGATTGTTTCTGTATTCTAAATACTAATTAATAAGAGGGGACAATTATGTTTTATTTTACTAATTCCAACTATAAAATCAAAATTTATAAAACGACTCCATCACCCATTTCAATAATACGATCTGTCTTTTTTGCGAAATCCAAATCGTGTGTTACGACAAGTAAAGACATCCCCATATCATTACTTAGTTTTTTTAAAATATTAAAAACGTTTTCAGAGTTTTTACTATCGAGGTTTCCGGTAGGTTCATCCCCCATAATAATTTTTGGATCATTGATTAGTGCTCTCGCAATGGACACCCTTTGTTTTTGACCACCAGAGATTCGGGAAGCTTTTTTGTATGCCTGATCTTCTACTCCTAAAATAGCTAGTTTTTCAAGTGCTTTCTTTTTGATGGTAGCTTCACTTTCTTTTCCAAGCTTGAGAGCAGGAAGCATTACATTTTTTAGAACAGTAAATTCAGGAAGTAGATAATGAAACTGGAAAACGAAACCGATCTTTTCGTTTCGCACTTTCGCCAATTCTTTTCTATCAAGGTTAGACATTTTTTCTCCATCAATAAATAGCTCGCCATCATAAGCCGTATCCATGGTTGATAGAATATAGAGTAGGGTAGATTTTCCGCAACCAGATTTACCCATGATAGATACAAATTCGCCTTTTTGAAGTTGTATAGAAATATCTTTAAGAACGTGAAATTTCACCGGTTCCAAAAAATATTTATTGATGCTTTTAGTTTCTAAAATTGGTGTCATAGTTTTGTTTATTGTCCTCTTATGATGTCTACGGGATCTATTTTCTGAGCTTTTCTTGCTGGTAAATAACCTGCTAAGAATGTAGAAATTATTGCGAAAATTATTCCTGTGATATAAAATATAGGATCAAAATTTATTGGATAAGTTTTGATGGTAGGTAATGCTTCTGTATTAAAAGGAGTATTGTCAATCAAAACAGATACACCATATCCCAAGCCAATTCCAAGTGCTCCTCCAATCAAACCAATCACCATTGCTTGAGTGATGAAAATTAATTGGACATCGTCGCCTGTGAAGCCAGTTGCTTTTAAGATGGCTATGTCATTCATCTTTTCATAAATAAACATATTTAAGATATTGTAAATGCCAAACCCTGCAACAATCAACAAGGTGATAGAGACTGCATAAGAGATTAGGGTCCTAATATCTGAACCGGTATCAAATTGAGCATTAGCCGTTTTGATATCCAAAGCATTTACATCATAAAGTCGGTCTATCGTTTTTGACACGCTGACAGCTTCATCAATATCATTTAACTTGACATGAATTCTACTAATATAATTACTTCCTTCTCCTAAAATTTGTTGGGCCATTTTTAAGTTGACATAACTTTGTACATCATCCACTTCAGCTAATCCACTTTGATAAATCCCCGTAATCGTCAAAGAGAAATATGCTCCATTCGTACTCATTGTTTGTATTCGATCACCTATAGAGAGAGAAAGTTTTTTTGCAATACCCGCTCCAAGCAAGATGCTGTTCTTTTTCTTTTTCAAACTATTGACATCACCATCTACGATATAATCTTTAAAATTAAATAGTCGGATTTCTTCGTCTACCTCGATTCCATTAATGATACCATTCAATTTATTAGACCCTGCTAAATAAAAAACTTTGCAAGTTGTTTGTGGGGTTGCTCCATAGACTTTGTCATGTTTTTTCAATTCAGACAAAATCGGTAATGCATTATGAATTCGTTCCAGTCTACTTTTTGGTTTGATAGAATGGATGTGATTTAAGTTAGCAGAATTACTATTGTATCTTTCTATTGGTTGAATCTCTGATGGTGCTGTTTTGTTGTACAATTGGATATGAGGGGTTCGATTTAAAATCAGACCATCCAATAAACCGTTGAGTCCTGTCATAAAGCTCATCATGATAATATAGGTACCAATACCAAAAGTAACTCCAAGCGCAGCAACCATCGTCTGCTTAATTTTGGAAAATAAATGAGTTTTGGAAATATCTAATATCAGCCAAAGTCGTTTCATTATTCGCTAGGTTTTATCAATGTAGTAGTTGTGTCTATTCCTGAAACGACCTCTACAAAATCTAAATTTTTAATTCCAGTTACTATCATTTTATCTCCGTCAACTGTCTCCACCATATTGCTATATTTCAAGTAACCCGTAGGAATCGTTAAAACATTTTCTCGAGTGGCTACAATTATATTTGCTTCGCCAGATAAACCGTTGTAGAGTTTTGGTGGGTTTTTTATAAATGAACTTTCAATTTTAAAAGTTTGAGTATTCTCATTTTTTTTAGGATAAATCTTAGTGATTTTTGCCATGAAAACTTCTTCCGGATAAGCCTCTAAGGAGATGACTGCGGTATCACCTAAATCTATTTTTGTAATGTCAACCTCGTCTATATCCATATCAATTTTATAGTTGTCGGAATCTCCTATTTCAGCAAATTTTTCTTGTGGATTGATACCTTCTCCAACCTCTTTAAAAATATCATATACATTACCATCTATTTCAGAGCGTACGATAAAATCATTCAATGAGGTACGTTCATTGGCTACTAGATTTAACGCTTTTTTATAATTGGTTTCTAAATTCTGATTGGTCTGTGAATATTTTTTCTTTAGAGCATTGTATCTGTTTTTCGTAGCGTCGTATTTTATTTTGGCTTTGTCTAATTCAACCTTAGTACCAATATTCTGCTTCCAAAGTCGATCTTGTCTTTTGAAATTAATAGAGTCTAAAGACAAGACTTCTTGTTCCATTTTCAACTCTAATTTGATATTTGCTAGTAAATTATTTTTACCTGAATAATTTTCTTTTGCTAGGTCTAAATTAAGTTTGGCATCTATTAATCTGTTGTTAGCATTAGAGGTAAGTATCTTAAATAAGACTTGACCTTTTTTTATTTGATCTCCTTTCTTTATAGATATATGTTGGATGATTCCAGTCCGGTTAGTTTGTGGGAAGTAGGATACTTCGGGTCTTACACTTATTGATGCATAAACAGATTCAGTTACGTTACTAAGTTTTGGTTTTGTCGTTTGACTTTTGTTTTCACTTTGACAGGAGTAGCAACTAATAATAAAAAATAGAATAATAATTTCCCTCATTTAAAATAATTATTTATGTGTTTCGCTTTAATGTGTATTTGCAAGATAGCGTTGTTCGCTATATTTATGAATGCTCAAAATTACCGTATAGGAATAATATAATTGGTGATTTTTGTCATGGAAGTATAAGCTAATAGGAGTGATTTTTGTTTCCGTTTTTAAATAATAAAATCGGCAACAATTGATCTAAATCTGTTCTCCGAATTAAAAATGGAGTTGAGTTAGTGCTTTCTCTTGGTCAATTTAGATCACTATTAATTTTCCCCAGCTTAAAGATGATCGGATTAAGTAAAAAACGACATAATACGCAACCTTTTATTTTTCAATTTTGTTTAAAAAAAAATATTACACTTCCTACTTTTGTGGCGGGGATCTTTCTATTGGTTGTACTCCAGGAGTGTTCGATCAATTAAAAACCATTGGTATTATTAAGCAAGTTGTATTGTTGATTGTTGCGGCTAGTTTATGTTTTTACGGAGTCTCAACATGAAAAACTAAATCTTGGATTCCCATTTCTGTGAATTCAAGATTTAGTTGAATTAAAGTAAAACATTTTTTTGGAGCTTCTCAATATTCAATTTCATCGGCATATCTTTTTTCTAGACAACCTTTCAAATTGTATCTTATAAAAAGTATTATAGCATTATTTTTAAACCGATTAAAAAATCTGTTTGACCAACTGGTCCGCTTTCGCTACTAGATTTAAATCCTTTTAAATATCGAATCTCAGCTAACGCAAAAAGATGTTTGGTTATTTGGTATTGTGGGCCTGCGGTGATTCCAATTTGCCCTCCTCCATCAGAATAATCATCGCCATTTGCTTCGTATGTAATTATGCTAAAACCAGATGATACCATTGCAGGGAATCTTAATTTGGATTCGGGATTACCAAGTAGAATACCAAGAGAACCAGTAAATGATCTTCCTGACTTAAAATTACTCTCAAAGTCTCCTGTATAAGTAGAGGGAATTAGATTAACCAATTGAAGTCTACCAATCCATTTTTTTTGGAGCAGGATCTCTCCAAAAATAGAGATGGTGTTGCCTTTGCCTTCATGGGTTTTGCTATCGGTTTCCTCATAAACTAAGTTAGGAGAATAACCTCCTGCAATTCCACCTGATAGATTGACTTGAAGTTGTGCAAAATTGAATTGTAGACAGAATGTTATTAGAATGAAGATAAAGTTGATTCTAATTAAGCCTTGATTTTGGCCATTAAAGAGGAATGATTTTTTCATAAGATATAATTTGATTAATGAAATATATAATCATATATCTTGTCGTAGTGAAAGGTTACCCGCTGTTGTGGATTATTTTAATTTAACTAAATTATAAATATATCTCGACTAGCTTCAAGGTCAAAATACATTGAATGAAAGCGATAGGTGGAAACTGTAATTATATTGTAATAACCCTTACCAATCAATCGGCCGATAATCCTTCAAGAATTTTCCGCACCAATGTTTTCCCGTATTAATTCCATCAAATAAAGGATCCATTACTCTAGCTGCTCCATCGACAATATCTAGCGGCGGTTGGAAATCATGAATTTCAGTTTTCCTTTTGGCCAACTCTGCAGGATCTTCGTCAGTCACCCAACCTGTATCAACTGCATTCATATATATACCAGATTTTGCAAAATCAGAAGCAGCTGTATGCGTCATCATATTGAGCGCAGCTTTCGCCATATTGGTATGAGGGTGACGATCTTCTTTATGCCATCTTTGAAACTTTCCTTCCATTGCTGAAACATTGATAACATGTTTCATTCCTGTATTTTCTTGTTTCATTAATTTAGCTAAGCGGTTACATAAAACAAAAGGAGCGACCGCATTGACTAATTGTACTTCCAACATTTCATCCGTATTTATTTCTCCTAATTTCAATCTCCAGCTATTCGTTTTTCTTAAATCAACTTGCTGCAAATCTGCATCTAATTTTTCCGAAGGAAAAACTTCTTCTTTTACTAATGAATGATCTATACTATATGGAATCTGAGATAACTTTGCAGAAGCACTTAAGCCAATACCAATTTGCTTTCCATGCCAAGTCACCGGAAGATTTTTATTTTGACCTTCGGCTATTTCTTCGCCTAGTGTTTTTAATTCTCGAAGGCAGGATTCATGATCTGCTAAAATTTCTTGTGCAGGTTTTGGTAATTCATCAAAAGAGCGATCTTCATTAGACATCAGATGTTTATAAAAACCAGCAGGCCGTCTAACCGTTTGTGCAGCATTGTTAATCAGAATATCCAACCGATCATATTGCTGTCCAATATAATCACAAAAAAGTTCAACACTTGGAATATGCCTTAAATCTAATCCATGAATTTTTAAGCGGTGTCCCCATTCTGCAAAATCTGATTCTTTGGAAAAACGCAAAGCACTATCCACCGGAAAACGCGTAGTTGCAATTACGGTTGCTCCAGCTCTTAACATCATAAGGGTAATATGATAACCGATTTTTAAACGAGAACCAGTCACTAAGGCAACTTGGTTGGTAAGGTCGGCAGTTTGAAATCGTTTGGCATAATTGAAATCACCACAAGTAGGACACATGCTATCATAGAAATGGTGTAGGTGCTGGTAGGACTCTTTACAAACATAACATTCTCTAGGATGCTCCAATTCGATAATCGGGGCAGACTCCATGGATGCTCCTTCAATCATTTTGGGAGCAATAAAAATAGATGCTTCTCTGGCACTTCTGATTCCTGTTCCTTTGCGAGCATCTTTATCTTTTTGTACGATTTTTCTTTTCTCTGCTTTTTTGGCTTCTTTCTTACGTCTCAAAAATTCTTCTCTACTTGGTCTAGAAAATAATCCAGCTGCCATGATTAATGCTAAGCGTTGGTCTTTAGGGATTTCAAAGATTTGGTTGGTATCCGAATTTAAGGATTCCAAAATGGAAATACATTCTTCGATTTGTTCCAGACTAATTGGACTTGACTTTTCTACTGCTGCTTCTTTCATTTTTGATTGATAAATTTAGAAGACAAAAGTAGAAATTATAAATGAAGTTGTTTAAAGTTATTATTAGAATGAATTGGTAGACTGACGGATGAAACTCCTTACCAATGTTCGTGAAATGGTTTAACTATTAAGGAGCATCGCGGTTGTATCGTGTAGCAAGTATTATTTCCTATTGAGGATATCTCTAATCTTTTTGACACCTTCCATTCGTTCAGGAGGAATAATTCCAGTAGCTTCGAAAGCATTTAAGTCATCTAAAAAGGCATCTTTATAAGTTGCGAGATTTTGATCTCCATATGAAACGTCTTTATACTTTTGATATTCAACAAGTGCCTCATCGTACTTGCCTTGTAATAATAAAGCAGGTGGAAGATTAGTAAACAGATATTTATTATTGGTATCTAGTGCCATACCTTCTCTGATATCTGATTCTACCGCTTTGAATTTTTTTAGAAAAAAACCATACCATGCACGGCTGTTGAGTGCTTGGACGAAGTCGGTTTGGTAGTCGCTATCTTTTTGAGAATAAATTCTTAAAGTGTCACAGAGCGCGGTGTAAAGTTGATAAAGGTTTATAGTATCTGTTTCAGCTTTGATTTGAAATTTCAGGTGAGTGATAGGATTACTTAGTGATTCTAATTCTGTTAGGGCATCACTTGCCAATGTATAATTATCTTTAAATTCTATATAGCTTGGATAAGTTTGTGATAGCTCCTTCCATATCAGATAACATTGATTAAAATATTCTTTCGCTTTTTTATAATCCTTTTTTTGGTCCCGATGAAATCTGGCTAATAGGGAATAAGAAATAGCTAACCAGTTTTTAATCTCTATATTATTGGGATACTCTTCAAAGAGTTGTTTTTCTAAATGGTTGAATTGCTCAAGATAAATGATTGCTTTATCCAAATTTTCTAAAGCGATGTGAGTACCTCCCAAAAATTGATAAGAAATAGCCAAATTGTTTTTAAACTCTATCTTATTCGGATACTCCTCAAAGAGTTGTTTTTCTAAATTGTTGTATTTCTCAAAATATTTGATTGCCGTGTCCAAGTTTCCCAAATCGGATTGTATTGAACCAAGTTTTTCATAAGAAATCGCCAACCCGTTTTTAAACTGTACATTATTGGGATACTCTTTAAAGAGTTGTTTTTCTAAATTGTTGTATTTCTCATAATAATTGAATGCCTTGTCCAAATCTCCTCGAGTGGAATGGACTGACCCGAGTTTTTCATAAGTAATCGCCAACCCATCTTTAAACTCTACATTATTGGGATAAGTTTGATAGAGTTTTTCAAAAAGAATAGTTGCATATTCAATATATTTGAATGCCTTTTCCATATTTCCCAAAGCGGAGTGTGATTCCCCAAGTTTAGAATAAGAAATAGCCAATTTCTCTTTATAAAAAGAATGATTAGGATTTTCTTTTACCAACTTTTTATGACTTTTGGAAAATAAGGTATATGCTTCTAATGCTTTGGCAGGATCACCCGTATTGAAATATATGTTTCCCGTGTACCAATGAATATTAGCTACTTGCCAGGGTTCTACCTGTGGGTGATTGATGATTTTAGAGAATATTTTTTTTGCTTTATCATAGCGGTGTTGATCTTTGTAGAACTCGGATGCATCGATGAGAATTTCCAAATCAGTACTATCAAGTAGAAGGAGGTCATCGTATTGTTGTTCTGCCTTTAATGGATTGAATTGAATACTATACATATCTGCGAGTAAGCGTACGGCAGCAATTTGTTTTTTCTTATCAGTAAGGAGTTTTGCTTTTTGTTGGTCGAGGTCTTTTTGAGCAGTATCTAATCTTTTTTCCTCTGCAATAATCTGATGAGTTCTAGCAGCAGGGTTAGTGGCCTCAAGGGTGGCGATGGCTTTATTTATTTTTCCTGCTTTAAAGAGTTCGAGTGCTTCTTTGTAAGTAGGTTCTACATCATCGAAGTTGATTCTAGCGAACCTTTCTGCCAGGGCATCGAGGCTTTCTTTTTGTTCTTCGTATTGTTTTCTTAGACTATTGAGTTCAGTTCGAAGTTCTGTTCCTGTAAGTTGTGTAGCTTGGAATTTGGCTTGGAGTGCCTTTTTTTCTTTTTCAAATCCAGCGAGCAGGGCTTGATCCGATACGCCGTAATATTCTTTTTTGGCAGCATCTACATAACCTAACTGAGCTAGGATCACATTCTGTCTCTTATACACATCTCCGAGCCCACGAGACCGAGGCTGATCTCGTA
>OJFR01000555.1_pt1 | contig 12280 bp, 6 predicted proteins | sample 1594121 | NCBI WGS metagenome assembly OJFR01 (sample SAMN05416812, study PRJEB24817) | seawater metagenome | isolation source: Sea water | place: Canada:Atlantic | collected 2013-07 | reverse complement strand
CTACACCTCTCTATTCGTCGGCAGCGTCAGATGTGTATAAGAGACAGCTCTGTTTGTTGATTAATTCTATTTACAAATGCCTTAACAGAATAATGTTTTATTGAAAAGAGATCACCACTTAAATTGTGGCTTTTCCTTTTTTACACTTTTTAATACTTTTTAATACTTTTTAATCATAGGAATTTGATATTCCCCGTATCTTTAATTCACGAATCAGTTCGCTGATTCAATAATCTGTTCGATAATTCTAATTCTATGAACAGATATTCTAACCCTCTTTTGCTTTTAAAGAGTGTCATTGAAATTTGTTAATTATTATCTTTGACTACAAACCAATTTAATGCGGCAAATTAAATATATCATATTCTCTATCTTTTTTATCTGTCAAAACATCAGTCTGTTGGCTCAATTTGACAATGTGAAATTTGAAAGAGTTAGTGCGCAATTTGGGTTGCCTAATGGTTATATAAGAGATATTGTCGAAGACAGATTTGGATATATTTGGTTTGGAACTAGAGAAGGAGTATTTCGCTACGATGGCTATGAATTTAAAGCCTTTCGGCATAATGTACTAGACAGTATGAGTTTAGCACATCCTAATGTAAATGAAATCCTTGAAGATCGAGATGGAAAGATTTGGGTCGCGACAAGTTTTGGTTTGAGTTTATTAGACCGTCGAACTGGAAATTTTCATAGATTTCGTCGTACTCCAAAAGAGGATATTAGGCTCAAGAAATATAATGGTTTAAATAAATTAGTAGAAGATAAGTTGGGGAATCTCATTTTGGGCTTTAACGGAGAAATTTCATATTTTAATAAAACCTCAAAACAGTTCTCAGATCTTAAAGAGAAAGACAAACCTGATCGAAGTAATTTTGTTAGGACTTTTTTGAAAGACAAAAATGATGTTGTTTGGGCTGGAACTTCAAGGGGGCTGATAAAAATAAAACCAGGTGATTTAAGTATACAGGTTATAACGGGTGACACCATTTTAGCTAAGCCTGATTATAAAAGTATCAGAAAAATTTGTGAAAATAAAACCGGGGAGTTTTGGTTAGCAACCGATGGTGGTCTTCTCAAGTGGAATCCAAAAACTAATACATCCCAAAAAGATTTTTTACCAGTCGACCTCCGAAATATTCCTATCAATAACTTGACCCTTGATAGTAAAGGGAATCTCTGGATAGCACTTCGTAGCAATGGTCTCGGTGTTTATAATTCCGAGACAAAACAGTTTCATCATTTTAAACATCAAGCCAACCTGTCGAACAGCCTTAACCATAATCAAGTCAGTCATATCTTAGAAGATCGTTTTCAAAATATATGGATTGGTACTGAAAATGGAATAAGTAAAATAAGATTGGATGACTCAGGATTTGAGTTATTACAAAATGAAGCTACCGACGGAAACTTATCTAATAATATTACAAGATTCATTAAAGATAGTCGAGGAACCATTTATTCCAAAACGCCACAGGGCATTTATCAAATTCCAAAAGGTGAAACCCAAGGTCAGAAACTAAAAGAGTTTTCTGATAAAGTAACAGGAATAAGTTGGGATTGGTTCTTAGAGGATTCAGAAGGAGGCCTTTGGTTTACTGTTAGCAGAGATGGAGTTTATAGGAAAGATAAATCCTCACAACAATTTGAAAAAATAAATGTAGGAGACTCTCTGACCAATACGAGAATCTTTAAAATGTTCAATGACAAGATTGATAAAGATATTATTTGGTTCGGTACTGTATTGGGATTGTGTCGATTCAATTGGAAAACTTTAGAAAGTCGGTGGTATTTTCCTCGGAAATCTTTTAAAGAAGTATATTCAAATCGGATGGTTATTTTCGAACAAGATAACGCAGGTAAAATTTGGATGTACTATACCTATTCTTCCTGCTTAGGAAGCTTTGATCCAACTACGGAGAAGTTTGAATTAATTCTCCCTCCACCGGGAAACAAAATAACTTTAGATGGAGATATGAAAGATATTGCAGTTGGATCAGATGGGAATATTTGGATAGCAAATTTGTATGGTTTAGTGAATTTTAATACCCATACAAAAGAATTTAAAATGTTTGGGAAAGAACAAGGGCTTTTAGAAAATGAACTACTTTCTGTTTTGATTGATAAAAATGACCAAGTTTGGGTTTGTGGTTATCGCTTTTTTGCACGACTAGATCAATCCAATAATACTTTTTATAATTATCAAAATGCCAAGAAGATTCAAAGCTTTCTTTCTAAGTCTCGGCACCTTGCAAAGGATGGTAGTATTTCATTTGGAAGCATCAATGGTGTATATACATTTCATCCAGATCGGATTAATAAAAATGAGATTCCTCCCGATGTTATCCTTACTGATTTTAAGGTGAAAAATGAATCCTATCTTTTGGAACAAGCTTTTGAAAGTTCTGAAAAAATTAATCTATCCTATGATGAAAACGATATTGCTTTTGAATTTTCCGGCTTACATTACATCAATCCCGCAGCAAACGAATATCGCTGCAAATTAGTAGGTTATGACGAATCGTGGCGAGAGTTAGGAAGAGAACATAAGGTGACTTATACCAATTTGAATCACGGCCAATACACCTTTCGGGCAACAGCTTCTAACGGAGATGGTGTGTGGAATGAAGAAGGATTAATAATTCAGCTTACTATCGCTCCTGCGTATTGGCAAACATTATGGTTTAAAGCTCTTCTTTGTTTAGTATTCATTTCTATTGCATATGCTTTATTTAAAAACAGGCAACATCGTCTGATGCTACAAAGACAAAAAGTAATAGCAGAGCAATCCGCAGAATATAAAACCCAGTTTTTGGCGAATGTAAGCCACGAGATTCGTACACCTATGAATGCAATTGTAGGATTGAGCAAACTTTCTTTAGACACAAACTTAGATAATAAGCAGACAGAATATATCGGAGCTATTCAGGAATCTTCACAAAATCTTCTGACGATTATTAATGATCTTCTGGATCATACAAAGCTCGAAGCGGGTAAGTTTTCTTTTATTAAAAAACCATTTAAGTTAAAAAATCTAACCGATCAACTTAATAATACTTTTAAACATTCTGCAAAAGAGAAACAACTAGCATTTGACATATCAGTTGATGAAAATGTTGATCTCAGAATAATTGGTGATCAATTACGACTTAACCAGATTCTAATCAATCTTATAGGGAATGGAATTAAATTCACCGATGAAGGTAAAGTTTGGTTGAAGGTAAAAAACCTAAAGGATTCTACTCAAGATATACATATAAGGTTTGAGGTGGGAGATACAGGCATTGGAATTCCTAAAGACAAAATCGATTATATTTTTGAAAGTTTTAATCAAAGTGAAGAAGGTGTGATGAAAGGCATGGAAGGGACAGGACTAGGATTGAGTATAGCAAAACAATTGGTAGAAAAGCAAGGTGGAGAATTATTTATAGAAAGTAAAATAGGAGAGGGGACAAGGCTTTGGTTTGATTTGGTTTTTGAAAAAACAGATATTAAAAAAGAACTTCAAGCTCAAAATAAAACCGCTACTCAAATTGACCAACTAAAAATTCTGGTTGTAGAAGATACTTATTTTAATCAACTGCTTGTTGTAGAAATTTTAAAAAAACATATTAAATTCCCTGAGATTGTAGTCGCAGAAAACGGGAAGATAGCCTTAGATTTATTAAATAATCAAAGCTTTGATATTATCCTGATGGATGTGAAAATGCCAGTCATGAATGGTTTTGAAGCAACAAGAATTATCCGTGAATCAGTAAATGATAAAATTAGAAATACACCAATCCTTGCAGTAACTGCAAATGCTGTCCCAGAACAATTAAAGAAATGCACCGATGCTGGAATGGATGATTATGTGACTAAGCCGATTGATGATAAAGATTTATTGAAAAAAATAATTCAACTCACACAAAACAAAAACCATGATTGATCGAACAAAATTAGAAACCTTACTTGGTGGAGATGAAAAGATGGTCTTGCGTTTTTTGGATATTTTCAAAACACAAACCCCTGAACAATTAGTCCAATTGAAAGATTCAATTAATAACAAAAACTGGGATCAGGTTTCTATAACTGCACATTCGATCAAAAACCAATGTAAATATTTAGGCCTTGATGAAATTGCATCTCAGGCTTCTAATATAGAACAGCTTGCCGAAGAGAAAAAACAATTGGATTTATTATCGGGTTTGGTTATTCAACTTGAAGAACAATTAACAGAGATTATGGCTAATTCTATTTAGTACTTTTATTATTCTTTTACGACCATTCGGTAACCCTCTCCATGTACGTTTAATATTTCAATATTCATATCACCTTTTAAAAAGGATCTTAGTTTACTTACATAAACATTGAGGCTTCGTCCTTTAAGATAATCCTCATCTTTCCAAATTCTATTCAATGCAAAGTCACGTTGCAGTAATCCGTTTTTATGTTCACAAAATAATTCCAATAGGCTTGCCTCAATAGCAGAAAGCTTAGTGATCTGATCTCCGATTTTTAACTCTCTGGCAATTGAATCAAAGGTGAATTTTCCAATATCATAATGATGACTCGGACTTATCTTTTCTTGAACTGTTACTCGTTTTAAAATTCCTTTAATCCGTAAATACAACTCTTCCATACTAAAGGGCTTCGTGATATAATCATCTGCTCCAAGAGTTAATCCTTTGATTCGATCTTCCTTCAGAGTCTGTCCAGTCAAAAAAACAATCGGAATGTTTTCATCTAGACTGCTGACTTCTTTGGCTAAACTGAAACCATCTTTTATCGGCATCTTAACATCAAAAATACAAAGGTTAAATGCATTGCTTTTAAAGGAGGCTAACCCATCATCTGCGCTATGCTTCAAGGTGACATTAAACCCTTTAGCTTCCAGGTACTCCTTAGTCATTCCACTAAATTGGCGTTCATCGTCTACGAATAAAATATGAGGTCGATTGGTCATTCTTATTTAGATTTTTTGTGCATTTCAAAGATAATCTTATTCCAACTACCTGATAGATATTTTAATACTTTTTTACACTTTTTAAAATTCGCTTAACATGATATATGTTAAGTAAAGCTCATTTTTGCCTTATCAAGAATCGCAAATTATGAACAGAAAACAAAAAATCTTACTTAGGAGCACAGCCAGTTTAAAGAACACAACGTTACTAGCTATTCTCTTTTTAATTATGTGCTGTTTTATTATCCCTGACGCTAATAGACAGATTGAACTGTATGCTCCAGGCACAGGGTTGATAGACTTTTTAATATACTATTCTCCTGATCAACTTTATCAGATGATTGCGGCATATGGCAAACAGGGAAGACAACTTTATATCGCGGTTGAGTTTAGTGCTGATTTTATTTTCTCTATTGTAATTGCTGCATTCTTTTGTTCATTTTTAATTTGGTCTGACTCGAAATTAAAAATTCATTCCATAAAATTCGACTATTTTCTTATACTCCCAATCATATCAGTAGTAGCAAATTGCCTGGAAAATATGGGCATTATTTGGTTGCTTTTTAGCTTCCCTACAAAGTATTTTTATCTCGCATTTGCTACTTCATTTTTTACCTTTTTAAAATGGCTTTCAATCATTTCATGTATAGGCATTTTAGCATGGAATCTAATTAATATTGCCATTCTCAAATTTAATCATTCTTCTTTATTTGGAGACGTGAACTAGTTTGAACTCCTTTGTTATACTCTTTTTTTTGTTTTGTAGAACCTTTCTAATCTGTGGGGTAATCAATATGCTCAACTTTGTTTGTGAGATACCTTCTATCAATTCTTAACACCCGAAACTCTGATATTTCTCTTCTTGAATTTTACACTTTTTTACACTTTTTGGAAAATCCTTGAACATTGAATCAGAGTAAATCCTGCAACTTTGCATTGTAAATTTTATTTATTCACCTTCAAATATACCTTATGAGCTTTTTGAATTCTTCAAAAAAAATAAAAATAGTTGTTCTGTTTATTGCCTTTGTTTTATGCATTATATCAGATTCAACTGCACAAGGAAATGTCGGAATCAATGATGATGGAGCCATCCCTGATGCTGGAGCAATTCTCGATTTAAAATCAACAACTAAAGGGATTCTTATTCCCCGAATGACCACCGCTCAAAGATTATTAATTGATAGCGGAACACCTGCAGAAGGAATGCAAGTTTACGATACAGATAGTCAATCGTTTTGGTGCTTTGATGGATTAAACTGGGTCAACACCAAAGCTGGATTAGCGGATGCTGACAATGATACAAAAATCCAGATAGAAAAAAATCCGGATGAAGACATCATCCGTTTTGATATTGAAGGAGTAGAAGTCATGCGACATGATGGGAAAACACTCCATGCAATAGCACCGGGTGGAAGCCTTTTTGTTGGTGAAGATGCCGGTCTCAATGATGATGGTATTGATGATGGAATAGACAATGAAAATACTTTTATTGGTGTCTCTTCTGGATATTCTAATAACACAGGTATACATAATACCTATTTGGGTAACAACGCTGGTGCCTTTAATGTCTCCGGTTATGGTAATACCTTTTTAGGCAGGTCAGCTGGGTTTAAGACAACTTCTAATTCGAATACATTTATTGGTAGTGGCACTGGTTATCAAAACACTAGTGGTAGTAAAAATACCATGACTGGTTATTCTGCAGGATATGATAATACAACTGGATCTAATAATATTTTTTTGGGTCATTATTCTGGCTATAATAATACAAGCGGAGAAAACAATCTTTTCTCAGGGTATCGAGCAGGGTATACCAATACAACGAGTTCTAACAATCACTTTGTAGGATATGAAGCAGGATTCTCTAACACTTTCGCAAGTGGAAATTATTTTTCTGGATACCAAGCTGGCTATTCAAATACCTTAGGCCAAACTAATCATTTTTCAGGATACCAGGCTGGACACTCTAATCTTACGGGTAATGCAAACCTTTTTTCGGGATATCAGGCTGGTATGTCAAATACTTTAGGTTCAGGTGGTGTTTTTTTAGGTTACTCAGCAGGATCATCTAATGAGGTTGGGTTGGATAATGTTTTTATAGGAAGAGATGTAGGAAAACATAATACTTCAACATCTTATAATGTTTTTATTGGAAAAGCTGCGGGTTATTCAACAATTACTGGTGATGGTAAAAATACATTTTTAGGTCATAATTCTGGATTTAATACATTAGAAGGAAACAGCAATGTATTCATTGGGTATAAATCCGGTTTTAGTAATTCAATTGCAAGTGAGAATGTATATATCGGACATGAGGCTGGGAAGTCAGGCCAAGATGCACATTCGAATGTAATAATAGGCTTCGAAGCTGGTGAAAACAACTCTGTTGGTGATGAAAATATATTTATTGGCCATCAGGCAGGTCTAAACACTAATGCAGGTACAAATCATTTCGTGGGTTTTCAGGCGGGTAAAAATAACACTAACTCCGAAAACTTTTTCGAAGGCTACCAGACAGGGTATAATAATACAACAGGGGCTTATAATACTTTTTCTGGTTTCCAGACTGGATATTCTAATGTAAGCGGGATAAGCAATCAGTTTATAGGCTACCAAGCTGGATACTCAAATTACTCTGGCTACTATAATCATTTTTCTGGTGTATGGGCAGGGTATTATAATACAGCGAGTAACAACCATTTTACTGGGTATTACTCTGGTCTTAACAATACTTCTGGAGAGTACAATTATTTCTCAGGGCGTTATTCTGGATATAATAATACCACAGGTGATGATAACACTTTTATAGGTGATTCAGCTGGTAAATCTATTTCAGGAGGAGATGATAACACTTTTATAGGATCTAATGCTGACGGTAATAACAATGTAGATAATAGTATTGCCATTGGGAAAAATGCTCATGCAATAGCAGATAACCAAATTGTCCTTGGCGATGAAATAACCCGAATTGGCATTGGTAAATCTCCTGTAGCAGGAGAAAGGCTTTCTTTTCATGGTACCACAGCAAGACTTTCTTCAGGTGGTGATTGGGTTAATGCTTCAGACAGAAATATCAAAGAAAATATCAGGCCTGTTGACAGTAAAGAGATTCTTCAGAAACTCCGTGATATGCCAATTACGGAATGGACTTATAAAGCTTCAGAGAACAAGGAGCGACATATTGGTCCAATGGCTCAGGATTTTTACGCAGCATATGGACTTGGAGGAAGTGAGAAAACTGTTTCTACGATTGATCCAGCTGGTGTTGCCTTAGCAGCTATTCAGGAACTAGATCGAACACAGCAAGAGTTGATAAAAAAATCTACTGAGTTAGAAAATAAAACTAAAGAGCTTGAATCTTTAAAAGCTGATAACGCTGTGTTTAAATCAGAACTAGATGCCATCAAAATTAGACTAGACCTTTTAGAGAAATAACAAATTAAACTTAAGCCCTCTTGCTTCAATTTTAATACTTTTTTACATTTTTTAAAAATTCATTGAACAATCAATTAGGGTAATTCCCGCAATTTTACATTGTAACTTTTATTTCTTTTCACTAACAAACATATGTCATGAACACTTTGAATTTTACTAAAATATTAAAAATTTCGACTCTAATTATTGCCCTGGTATTTTGCTATATTTCAGATTCTAATGCACAAGGAAATGTAGGAATCAATGATGATGGAGCTACGCCTAATGCTGGAGCAATTCTCGATTTAAAATCTACAAGCAAAGGGATTCTTATTCCTCGGATGACTACTGCTCAGAGGTTATTAATAGACAGCGGAACTCCAGCTGAAGGAATGATGGTTTACGATACAGATAGCCAATCCTTTTGGTACTTTGATGGATCTTCGTGGACTAATACAAGAGGTAGTTTAGCGGATGCTGACATGGATACAAAAATTCAAGTCGAAGAAAGTGCAGACGAAGACGTCATCCGCTTTGATGTAGAAGGCGTAGAAGTTATGCGACATGATGGTAAAACATTGCATGCAATTGCACCGGGAGGAAGCCTTTTTGTAGGAAATGATGCAGGGCTAAACGATGATGGAATTGGTGATGGATCAGATAATGAAAATACTTTTATTGGTGTAAGCGCTGGCTACTCGACCACGACTGGTCTTTACAATACTTTTATGGGAACCAATTCCGGAGCATTTCACACTATTGGACTTGGGAATACTTTTATTGGACATACTGCTGGGTTTAAAACTACAACATCTATAGGCAATACCTTTATTGGAAAAAGTGCAGGGTTTAATAATACTAGTGGAGGAAGTAATTATTTTTCTGGTTATAACGCAGGATTTAGTAATGCAACTGCATCAAACAATCACTATTCCGGATATGAAGCAGGGTATAGTAGTACAGGAAATTCTAATGTTTTTATAGGCTCGCAAGCGGGTAGAAATAATACCTCAAGTTCAAGTAATTTATTTATAGGGAGAGCTTCGGGTTTTTCTAATACATCGACTTTTGGTAGAAATATTTTTATTGGTTCTTATAGTGGGACGAATAATACTTCAGGATATAATAATACTTTTTTAGGTTATAAATCTGGACAAGCAAATACGACTGGAAATTTCAATACTTTTTTTGGGTACCAGTCCGGATATAATAACACAGAAGGAGGCTCTAATTTTTTCTCAGGATATAACGCAGGCTATTCTAATACCTCTGGAAACTATAATTTTTTCTCAGGGTATCGGGCAGGAGACTCAAATACAGAAGGGAGTACCAATCATTTTTCTGGGTATCAATCTGGACAATCAAATATTACCGGAAACGAAAATTATTTTTCTGGTTATCAGGCTGGCTATAATAATACTGTTAGTACCAATCATTTTTCAGGATTTAAAGCAGGTTACTCAAACACTACTGGAAATAATAATTATTTCTCTGGTTACGAAGCAGGTAAAGCCAATCTTGCAGGAAATAAGAATTATTTTTCTGGTTATCAGGCTGGTCTATTAAATACTAGTGGATACAACAATCATTTTGTAGGATATCAAGCGGGAAGTGCTAATACAAGTGGACATAATAATTTTATAGAAGGATACTTTGCTGGTAATAATAATACAGAAGGAAATTACAATTTATTCATTGGACATGATGCCGGAAAATTTAATATTGAAGGAGATTTAAATACAATCGTCGGTTACCGTGCCGGAAGAAACAGTACTGGAAATGAAAACACTATATATGGAAGCTATGCAGGAGACGATTTAACTACAGGTAGTAAAAATGTAACAATAGGGCATGATGCTGGGAAGACTGGACCATCAAGTGGAGATGAAAATACAGTCATCGGGCATTCTGCTTATACTTCTTCGGGAATTGACAATGCTGTTTCAATCGGGTTCGAAGCCGCTAACTTTCATAGTGGAACAGCTGTGATTGGTCATCATATTACTAAATTAGGAATAGGTAAAAATGCATTAAATGATGAGCTTATTTCTATCTACGGTAGTTTCGCACATTTGAGTTCAGGTGGCGACTGGGTTAATGGATCTAGCCGGAATATTAAAGAAAATATTGTAAAGTTGAACAGCGCTGAACTATTAGATAAAGTAAGCCAACTTCCTATCTCCCAATGGAATTACATTGTAGAAAATGATAGTGTTAAGCACATTGGTCCAATGGCTCAAGACTTTTATGCGGCTTTTGGATTGGGTAAAAACAACACTTCAGTTTCAACAATTGATCCCTCAGGAGTTGCCTTAGTTGCTATTCAAGAATTAAATATAAAACAAAAAGAGTTAATAGAAAAGACTGCTGAACTGGAAGCTCTTAAAGCGACTACTGATTCTTTGAAAACAGATATGGAATTTCTCAAAGAAAGATTAAACGCTTTAGAAAAATAAATTTAATCTTCTATAAAGTTGTGTCTAAAAGTTGATGACACTTTTCACTTAATTTATTTTAAATACGCTAATAAAATGAAATTCAAATATATACTTATACTGGTTCTCTTTCCATTTCTTTTAAATGCCCAAGGAGGATTTATTGTTGAGAGTGGAGCAAAGGTGGTAGTAAAAGATAGTCCTCACATCATCATCAATGATGGAAAGTTTAAAAACGATGGAGACTTTACGCCAGGTTCTAGTACTGTTCATATTACTGGTAACACAGATGTAGTTAACTCTACTATCGGAGGTATGACTGTTACTTCTTTTAATAACTTAAACATTAACAAAACCAGTAATGATTCCCGACTTGATTTTGATATTAAGGTCAATGGTGATATAAATATGAATGGCGGATTACTAATCCTAAATTATAGCGATATCCAATTAGGAGGTGTAATAAAAGGTGAAACAGAAACGAATAGAATTACAGGAGTTGAAGGCGGAGCTATCATAAAATCACTTGAACTTGATACCCCAACAGGAGTTAACCCTGGAAACCTTGGAGTAGAAATAACTTCACCTATTGACTTAGGTATGACCACGATCAGACGGAGTCATGTCCAAATGGAAAATGGTGGGAACCTGAGTATACAAAGACGGTATGATATTTCTCCTGAAAATGAAATAGGTTTAGATGCGACTGTTCGTTTTCATTATTTTGATGCAGAGCTTTCAGTTCTCGTAGAAGATGATTTGGAAATGTGGCAGTATGATGGTTCGGATTGGATATCCTTCGGTTCAGGAAATAGCAATATTATTGATAATTGGGTTGAAGCTTCTGGACTAACATTTTTCCATACTCTAACCCTTGCAGAAGATATGGCTCAACCTCTCCCTATTGAATTACTCCGTTTTGATGCGATAGTAAATAAAGAAAAAAAAGTAGATTTATATTGGGCAACAGCGTCTGAAATTAATAATGATTATTTCACTATTGAGCGTTCCAAAGATGGTGTTCAATTTGAACAACTAGAAGATATTCAGGGTGCTGGAAATACTTTGCAACTCAAAAATTATAGAGCAGTAGACCCGAATCCTTATTCAGGTGTTAGTTACTATCGTCTTCTGCAAACCGACTTTGATGGCACTCAATCGCATAGTGAAATTAGAGCTGTCAATATTAAGTTGAATCAAAATTATACCATCTATCCTAATCCTTTACAGGAAGTCCTTCATATCGTTGGAAATGGATCGAGCAAAGGAAGAACAACTATCGAGATAATTGATGCTCTTGGTAGAAAGGTTTATTATAAACAACTTGAAATGGGCGAAAATGTGAATTCAATTGATATTACAGAAGTATCAGAATTTGAAGCAGGTAATTATTTCCTCAATATTCAAACGTTTGATGAAATCTTTAATTTTAACTTGGTGAAGGTTAGGGCTGTCTCTTATACACATCTGACGCTGCCGACGA
>OJFR01000549.1_pt1 | contig 12316 bp, 5 predicted proteins | sample 1594121 | NCBI WGS metagenome assembly OJFR01 (sample SAMN05416812, study PRJEB24817) | seawater metagenome | isolation source: Sea water | place: Canada:Atlantic | collected 2013-07 | reverse complement strand
CGAGATCAGCCTCGGTCTCGTGGGCTCGGAGATGTGTATAAGAGACAGGGTTACAGGTTATTCAACTAACTTTAAAAAAGCGGTTAATTTAGGAATTTATGGAGCAGATTTAGGTTATGTAACGCTTTACGATCAAACTCAAGATGCAATTTCTTTTCTTACAGCAGTTAAAACCTTGGGAGATGATTTAGGTGTTAGTAGTGCTTTTGACATGGAATTAGTAGAGCGTTTTGAAAAAAATATTGGTAACCAAGATTCAGTTCTTTCTTTGGTTTCTGAGGCATATAAATCTAGTGATAAGTATTTAAAAAATAATGATCAAAACCATATTGGTGCATTAGTACTTGCCGGAGGTTGGGTGGAAAGTTTATACTTTACCACTAATAGTGCAGAAATGACTTCTAATAAAGAAATTATTAATAGAGTAGGAGAACAAAAAAATACAGTTTATAACTTAATTAAATTATTAACTCCTTATTATGATCAGCCTGAATTTTCTACTTTGGTAGATGATTTAATGGAGTTGAATGATATCTTTGAAAAGGTAGAAATAACCTATACTTTTGTTGAGCCTACTGTTGATGTAGCTAAAAAAACGACAACTATAAACAGTACTACAACAGTTAATATTTCTCCTGAAGTATTGAAACAAATTACTGAGAAGATTGGAAAAATTAGAGCAGAACTAATCAGTTAATAAAATTAAGTTAATAAACAAACGATATTAAATGGTTAACGCCATTTCAACCATATAAAAACGACAAAAATGAAAAAAGCAGGTTTCAAATTATTAGTAGTAGCAATTACCATTTTCTCTTTTAATTCAGTGTTTGCTCAATCTCCGTGTGATACTGTTGCCACTTTATGTGAAAACAACATCACTAAACAATATATTTCTGACGGACAAAACTACAGAGCACTATTGTTAGATGATGAAATTGCTGAATTCAACATGGTTCTTTATGGAGGTAGTACTTACAGATTTGCTGCTTGTAGCGGTTTTTCTAATGGAAATTTGATTTTTTCTGTTTACGATAGAGAAAGAAATTTAATTTTTACTAATAAAGAACATAGTAATGCTCCTTACTGGGATTTTAAAATTACTAACACGTTAGATTGTATTATTGAAGCTCAGTTAGATCCTAATGTGTCAGCTTCCGGTTGTGCAGTTTTACTAGTTGGGTTTAAACAATAAATAAAGTTTTCATAAAATTTAAAGGCATTGTTTGGATATAAAATAATGCCTTTTTTTTTAAAAAATTATAGATGAGCGAACGAATACTCAAGGCGTTAATGCAATTGTTTTCAATTGTATCTGAAGCTACAGATACATCAGAAAAAAGTAGAGCAATTGTAATTTCATTTTTAACTCAGCAACTTAACCAACAATTGGTTGAGGAGTATTTAGCTCTTTATGATAAATTTATTGAAGAGAAAACTCGAAAAGCAGATGGCTCTAAAAAACAAAAGAGAACTTCAGTAAATTCTGTAAAAATTCTTTTAATCTGTACTCAAATTAATGAAGAACTTGCTCAAAAGCAGAAAATTATTGTGCTTATTCGTTTGTTAGAGTTTATTTATGCTAACAATAATCCATCAGAGCAAGAACTAGAATTTGTTTCTACCGTATCAGAGACGTTTAATATATCTAAAGAAGAACATGAGTTGTGTTTACAATTCATTAAAAACACTATAGATGAACCAATAGACTCTCCTAACTTATTGGTGGTGGATAATCACAAAGAAAATAAGCTGCAAAAAAGCAAACATATTTTTTCTGATGGTTTGCAAGGAGAGTTAAGGATAATAAAAATTGAAAGTGTAAACTTATTTTTTGTTCGTTATTTCGGTAAAAATGAACTTTATCTTAATGGAATTATTTTAAGAAAAGCTCAATCTAGCTTGTTAAACCAAGGTTCTTCTATAAGAAGTTCTAAAGTTCAACCTATTTATTATAGCGATATTATTACTAAGTTTTTTGATAATGATGATGCAGAAAGAATAGTATTTAGTGTACAAAATATTACCTACAGGTTTAAGGGTGGTAATATGGGAATGCACCATTTCAGTTTTAATGAAGAGTCGGGGAGAATGGTAGGGATTATGGGAGCCAGTGGAGCAGGAAAGTCTACTTTGTTAAACTTGTTGAATGGAACTTATGCACCTACTACCGGAAAAATTTGTATCAATAGTATAGACATACATAATGAACCTGACAAGATTGAAGGGGTAATTGGATATGTATCTCAAGATGATTTATTAATTGAAGAGTTAACCGTTTTTCAAAATTTATATTATAATGCTCGTTTATGTTTTGCCGATTTATCTGAAGATAAACTGGTAAAAAAAGTGGCAGATGTGTTAATAAGTATCGGGCTTTATGAAGCCAGAGATTTAAAAGTTGGTAGTCCGTTAGATAAAACTATTAGTGGTGGACAAAGAAAACGATTAAATATTGCATTAGAACTTATTAGAGAGCCATCTGTATTATTTGTTGACGAACCAACTTCGGGATTATCTTCTAGAGATTCTGAGAACATAATGGATTTACTTAAAGAGTTAGCACTTAAAGGTAAGTTGGTATTTGTGGTAATTCACCAACCTTCGTCAGATATTTTTAAAATGTTTGATAACTTGTTGATTTTAGATACTGGAGGATATCCAATTTATAACGGAAACCCTGTAGATGCTGTAATTTATTTTAAAGAGCAGGTACATCATGTAAATAGTAATGAAAGTGAGTGTATTACTTGTGGTAATGTAAATTCCGAGCAAATATTTAATATTATAGAGGCAAGAGTGGTAGATGAATACGGCCATGCTACAGAAAATAGAAAAATAACACCACAAGAATGGTATAAAAAATATCAGGAACTAATAGAACCTAAAGAACTAGCTGAACAACCTAAAGAAATTGTAACGGCTCCAAAAATTAGCTTTAACATTCCTAATAAATGGAATCAGTTTAAGGTTTTTATTATCAGAGATGTGCTTTCTAAGTTAACCAATCAGCAATATTTAATGATTAACTTTTTGGAAGCACCTGTTTTGGCTTTCATTTTAGCTTTTTTAGTTAGGTATTATAATACTGATAACAGTAATGAATTAGGCTATATTTTTAGAGAAAATGAAAACCTTCCGGCATATATGTTTATGTCGGTAATTGTTGCTTTATTCATAGGTTTAACGGTTAGTGCTGAAGAAATAATTAGAGATCAAAAAATAAGAAAAAGAGAGAAGTTCCTTAACTTGAGTAAATCGAGTTATTTGTTTTCTAAAATAACGATAATGTTTGTTATTTCAGCCATTCAAACACTTTCTTTTGTATTAATAGGAAACTATATTTTAGGCATACAAGGAATGAATATTGCTTATTGGTCGGTACTTTTTACCACCGCTTGTTTTGCCAATATGATGGGCTTAAATATTTCAGCAAGTTTTAATTCTGCCGTAACCATTTATATTTTAATTCCATTTTTAGTTATTCCTCAGCTTTTGTTAAGTGGTGTAATTGTAAAGTTTGATAAATTAAATCCTGTAGTCACTAATCCAACTCACGTTCCTTTAGTAGGAGAGGTAATGGCATCTCGTTGGGCTTATGAAGCAATTGCGGTACATCAGTTTAAAGACAATGAGTTTGAATCCAGATTTTATGAGTTGGATAAAGACCTTAAACAAGCCGAATTTAAAAAGAACTTTTGGTTATCAAAATTGAAAGAAAAGATTAGTGGAGTAGAAAACAACCTTAATAATGCTGAGAAGAAAGAATATATTGAAGAAGCTTTGATATTGTTAAGGAATGAAATAACTAAAGAAAATGCTAATAATTCATTAGTTCAATTTAATTTGGTAGATAACCTTTATCCAGAAAAAATCGATGCATCAGTAATTCAAAAAACACATAACTATTTAAATGAATTGAATAGTCATTTTTTAGAGATATTTAAGAAAGCGAATAAAAAGAAAGATGCCTTAGCAACTAAGTTAAATGCAGATTCTACTTCAAAGGCGTTATTTATTGAAATGAAAAATGATTACACTAACGATGCCTTATCTGATTTTGTTAAAAATAAAAATGAACTGAATAGAATCTTAGAATTTGAAGGTAATTTATATCAAAAAATAGATCCTGTATATTTAGAACCGGATGGTGTAAGAGCACATTTTTATGCTCCTGTAAAAAAGATTTTTGGATTAACAATAGATACTTTTTGGTACAACATCATTATTATTTGGTTAATGTCAATAGCCCTAATAATTACCTTGTATTACGATGTATTGAAATTCTTTATTTCTTTTTCAGGAAAATTAATCGAAAAGGTAACAAATAAGTCGGCTAGATAAAAACCAATCTTAGTATTATTCGTAAGAAAGCGTAAGTTTTCATTATGCTTATTTTATGATTTCAATTTTAAAATGATTCGGAAAATAGTTTTTTTCTTTCCAGTTCAACTCTTTTTAGTAAATCTAAAGAGAAACCATTTGTTACTGTTGTTTTGGATAATACTTTTTAGTATTGTTAGTGAATCTTTTGCTAATAAATATGGCATTCCTTATCTTTTTTTAGCTCCTGAATACTTAAATACTATTAGCTTTTGGTCATACATGATTATGGGGTTTTCCATTGGTGGCTTTGTTATGACTTACAATATTACCGGCTATATTATCAATAGTGGACGGTTTCAGTTCATAGCTTCGCTTAGAAGACCTTTTGTGGTGTATTGTATTAACAATTCACTAATTCCGCTTATTTTTATGCTTTATTATATTTACAAAGTGATATTGTATCATATTGAAAATGAAAGTAGTACGGCAACAGAAATATCCATTTATATTTTAGGAATTATTATAGGTTATACACTAAATGTTATTGTTTCATTAACTTATTTTCTTTCCACCAATAAAAATATTTTTGCCTTATTAGGGATAAAACCGGATCAAGAAAGTGGAAAACCTGTAAGCACACTTTTTCTCAGAGATGAAAACCTTTATAATTTCTTAAGAAAAAGAGAAAAATGGCATGTAGAATCTTATTTAAATACCCCATTTCGTTCTAAACCAGCTAAAGATATTTCTCATTACGATACAGAAATGCTACGTTCTATAACTAAACATAATCATTTAAACGCTTCTTTTTTTGAGATACTAGTTTTCATCTCTTACATTGTATTGGGGCTTTTTCATGAGAATGCTTTTTTCATTATTCCGGCAAGTGCTAGTGTAATATTGTTTTTTACCATGATTTTGATAATATTAAGTGCTTTACACACTTGGTTAAAGGGATGGACCACTTTTGCATTTATAATTTTATTGGTAGTTATTAATCTATTGTCAAAAAACCATGTGTTCTCTTATGCTAATATGGCTTATGGATTAAATTATAATACGGAAAAAGCTGAATATTCGCTCAAAGAGTTAAATAAACTTAGATTGAATGAAGAACACATTAAAAATGATAAAGCAAATAGCATAGAAATTTTAAATTCTTGGAAAAAGAATACTAATAAAAAAAAACCAAAATTAATCTTTTTAAATACTAGTGGAGGTGGTTCTAGAGCGATGATGTGGACTTATTTTACACTACATCATTTAGATAGTATTTTCGAGAATAATTTCTTCAGAAATGTCCATCTTATATCAGGTTCGTCAGGAGGAATGATAGGTGCAGCTTATTATCGTGAGTTGTACTTACAAGAAAAAGAAGATAAAACAAACTTTAAAAACAGCTATGAACATGTTGAAAATATGGGTAGAGACCTGTTAAATCCTATAGCCTTTAGTATTGCAACAAACGATTTTTTTATAAGAATGAAAACATATAATGATGGAAAATATACTTATTTAAAAGATAGAGGATATGCTTTTGAGCGTCAGCTATTAATCAATACTAATAATGTATTAGATAAAAGAATGAGAGATTATATAGCCCCTGAAAAAGCTGCGGAAATTCCGATGATGATATTTGCACCAACTATTACTAATGACGGAAGAAGGCTTCTGATTGCTAGTCAGCCAATATCGTATTTAAGCTATAATTTACCTAAAAACAATACATTAAACAATCCTATTGTTGAAAATGTAGAATTTACCAGATTGTTTAAACAACAAGATGCCATGAATTTAAAATTTACCAGTGCAATCCGAATGAGTGCTACCTTTCCGTATATAATGCCAAGTGTTACCCTTCCTACAAATCCACAAATAGAAGTAATGGATGCAGGGGTGAGAGATAATTATGGAGCTATAACTACTTTTAAGTATATGCATACTTTTAAAGAGTGGATAAATGAAAATACTTCAGGTGTTATTATTATTCAAATTAGAGATAAGGAAAAGAATAAAAGAGTAGCCGATAGTCCTTTAAGAAGTATTGCAGAGACTTTTTCTACACCAATAGGAAGCTTTTATAGCAATTTATTTACCATACAAGATTATAATTTAGATGATATGGTGCAATATTTAGGGAATGATATAGAACAACAAATTCATATTATTGATTTTGAGCTAGAAAATGAAGAGAGTAGGGTTTCATTAAGTTGGCATTTAACACCAAGAGAAAAGAATGCTATTCTTAAAGCTATGAATACTAAAAATAACGAACAATCGTTAGAGCGATTAAAAGATTTATTGGAGTAGACCTAATTAACATTATTTAAATCTTGCAATAGTAGAAATACCACCTTTTACTTTATCATTTAATTTTACATTTAACTCAACATCTAAAGGTAAAAGCAAATCTACTCTAGAACCGAACTTTATAAAACCACACTCATCTGTTTGTTTTACATCGGTATTTTCTTTACCAAAGAAAACAATACGCTTTGCCAAAGCTCCTGCAATTTGCCTGAATAAAATAGCTCTTCCTTGTTTATCTTCAACAACTATGGTCGTTCTTTCATTTTCCGTAGATGCTTTTGGATGCCAAGCAACTAAGTATTTTCCGGGATGGTATTTAAAATATTTTAATATTCCGGAAATAGGGTAGCGGTTTAAATGCACATTAATAGGCGACATAAACACAGAAACCTGTAAACGTTTTTCATTAAAATATTCCGTTTCCATTACTTCTTCAATAACCACTACTTTTCCATCAGCGGGAGAAATTATTTCTCCATCTCCTATAACAAAGTTTCTGCTCGGACTTCTAAAAAACTGAAGAATAACTATGATTAAAAAAGCAGAAATAGCATACCCTAGCCACTTAATAATGGCTATATCATTCGCGAAAAAATAAATAAGACCATTTAAAATAATTGAAAATAAAAGTACGATGATTAATGAGGGATATCCCTGTTTATGAAATTTCATGTTAGTAGATAATTGAGTTAGGATTATAATTTAATTTTTTTACCACCGGCAAACTGTTTGGCAGCTTTAGATAGTTTTTTCTTTTTATTAGAAGTATTGTTTGAGGAAGAAGACTTTATTGTAAAACCAGCTTCGTTGGCGTTGTTTTCCATTTCTTCTTGCTGTTGTTTAGCCTCGGCATCTTCTTTTTCTTTAGCTAATCGTTCTTCTTCAGCCTTAGCGTTAGCTTTGGCTTCAGCAATAGCATTTTCTTCTTCCATTTTTTTACGGTATTCTTCCATTTCTTTTTTCTTAGCTTCTTCATCTAAGCGTTTTTGTTTCGCTTCAGCTTCCGCTTTTTCTTTAGCTAGTTTTTCTTCTTGTTCACGTTTTTCGGCAGCTTCTTTTTCAGCTTTGGCGATGGCTTCTTGCTCTGCTTTAAGTTTTGCTTCTGCTTCAGCTTTTTCTTTAGCTAAACGTTCTTCTTCTTCTTTCTTTTTAGCGGCTTCGGCTTCTGCTTTAGCTTTGGCTTCTGCTTCTGCCTTAGCTTTAGCTTCTGCTTCTAAGCGTTCCGCTTCTTCTTTATTTTTTTGAGTTTCATCTATAAGTGCAAGTTTCTTTTTTGGCTCTTCTTTATCAGGAAATAGACTTGTTGCTTTTTGATATTCTTTTCTTGCATTATCAAAATCTTGAGCAAATAAAGCTTTATCACCAGCTTTCATAGCATCAGCATATTTAATCAAGTTAAGCTTTTCTTGTAGTTCTCTTTCTTCTTGATTTTTTTTGAAATTTGCTAATTCTTGATTTAGTTTTTGAGCGATAGGAGCAGTGTAGCCCATATCCCAGTCTAATTCTCTCATTTTTGGATCGTAGATGGCCTTCCCAATTGGTTTTTCAAGAAAAGCAACATTTAAATCTTTGTGTTGCTGAAAAAGTGTCATTTCTACAAATAGATCATTAACACTATTTCTTTTATCTGGTGGAATTCCTTTAGTATTTACAATAATTTTTTTGGGAACAAAGTTGGCTTTTTCATATAATACGATGTATTCTTTTTCATAATCAACCAACAATTCATATCTACCTTTTTTATCGGAAATTACATTGTGAATGTAGTTGCCGTTTTCGGTAATTTTTATACTAACTCCTTCCATGGTACTTTCACTGTAATATTCAGAAACAATTCCGGAAAGTGCAATCTTTTGCTCATCTGGTGTCTGTGCTTGTACAGTAGCTGTTAGCAGTATGAAAATGATAAATATGGCACGAAATAATGTCATTAAGTATTAGTTTGTTTTGCTTTCAACCCATTTTCTAGCATTAACAAAGGCTTCTATCCAAGGGGTAACATCATCTGTTTTTTTATCTAATGGATAAAAAGCTGTTTGCCAAGGGAAAATAGTTCTTTCTAAATGAGGCATCATTGCTAAATGTCTTCCACAGTCAGAAACTATTCCGGCAGTATTATAATCCGAGCCATTCGGATTTGCAGGATAATTAGCTGAACTGTATTTCATTGCAATATTATATTCTTTTTCGCTATCTTCAAAAATAAATTTCCCTTCACCATGAGCAACCCATATTCCGAGCTTAGCATCACTAAGTGTTGAAAGCATTACAGCGTTATTTTTAGGAATTTCTACATTTAAGTAAGCAGATTCAAATTTTCCTGATTCATTATGAGCCATAGCTTGTGTTTTTCCTTTGGAAGCAATAAGTCCTAACTCCATCATTAACTGACAGCCATTACAAACACCTAAGCTTAGTGTATCTTCTCTTTTGTAGAAATTGTCTAATGCTTCTTTTGCTTTTGGATTGTATAAAAATGCTCCAGCCCACCCTTTAGCAGAACCCAATACATCTGAATTAGAAAATCCTCCCACAAAAACAATCATGTTTACATCACTTAAGTCTTCCTTTCCGGAAATTAAATCTGTCATGTGAATATCTTTAACATCAAAACCAGCTAAAAATAAGGAATATGCCATTTCTCTATCTCCGTTTACTCCTTTTTCTCTAATAATAGCAGCTTTAACTCCTGTTGCTGTTTTTCTGTTTTGAGCAATACCATAATCGGTTAGTTTACCTGTAAAATGAGTAGGGAAGGAGAAAGTAAGAATTTCTTTCTTATAATTTTCAAAACGTTGTTTGGCTAACTCTTTTTTAGTTTGATTGCTATCTAATAAATAAGAAGTTTTAAACCAAACATCTCTCAATTCATCAATATCTAACGAAAGTTGAGCTTCTTTTAATCGAATATTTAACTTTCTTTCGTTGGTAATACTACCAATAATTGAAGCATGAATACCTTTTTTACCTAATTCAGAAACAATTTTATGCCCATCGTGATTAACCTGAATGATTACCCCCGGGTTTTCACTGAACAATATTTTAATCATTTCTGTTTCATCAAAGGCATTTAAGTTAATGTTTAAACCACCTTTCTCATTAGGAAAATTCATTTCTAACAATGCAGTAATTAAGCCTCCGGCAGAAATATCATGTCCTGCCAATACTTTATTTTCTTTTATTAATTGTTGAAGCGTATTAAATGCATTAGAAAAATAAGTAGCATCATTTACAGAAGGAACTGTTTTTCCTAATTTATTTATAATTTGAGCAAACGAGGAACCGCCTAAATCTAATTTTTGGTTAGAGAAATCGATGTAAACCAACACAGAATTTTCGTCATTAACCAAACGTGGTTCAACAATTTGTCTGATATTACTAACAGCACCTGAAGCAGTAATAATAACTGTTCCTGGGGCATAAACTTTATCGTTGTTAGGGTATTTTTGAACCATAGAAAGCGAATCTTTTCCTGTAGGAATATTAATTCCTAATTCGCAAGCAAAATCGCTAACTGCTTCAACAGCATCGTACAGACGGGCATCTTCACCTTCATTTTTAGAAGGCCACATCCAGTTGGCACTTAAAGAAATAGATTTCAAACCATCTTCTAATGGAGCCCAAACAATGTTAGTAAGGGCTTCAGCAATGGCTAATTTACTTCCACTTTTAGGATTAATCAAAGCAGGTACAGGAGCATGACCTAAAGCTGTTGCAATGCCTTTTGCACCTTTAAAATCTAATGCTACAGCTCCCAAATTATTTAGAGGAAGTTGGATTTCACCAACGGTTTGTTGCTTAGCTACTTTTCCGGTAACAGAACGGTCAACTTTATTAGTTAACCAGTCTTTACAAGCAACAGCTTCTAATTGAAGTACCTGTTTAATGTAATCTTTAATTTTATTAGATTCGTAATCTATTTCTTGAAATTTTGAAGGTATGGTTTTGTCTTCAATAATGGTTTTTGGAGGCTTCCCAAACATATCTTCAATTTTTAAATTGATAGGATGTTCGTTGGTTTTGTTATCCTCAAATTTAAATACATGGTCACCTGTAATTTCTCCCACAATATAAATAGGAGCTCTTTCTCTTTTACAGATTTCTTCTAATAAGGCAACATCTTCAGCTTTAATTACCAATCCCATTCTTTCTTGAGACTCGTTACCTACAATTTCTTTTGCGGAAAGGGTAGGGTCTCCAACAGGTAGTTGATGTAAATCGATTGTACCTCCAACTTCTTCCACTAATTCAGAAAGACAGTTTAAGTGTCCACCAGCACCGTGGTCGTGAATAGAAATAATAGGGTTATTGCTTGATTCAGCAAAAGCTCTAATAGCATTAGAAACTCTTTTTTGCATTTCGGGATTAGACCGCTGAATAGCATTTAATTCTATTGCATTGCTGTATTCACCTGTTGCTACAGAAGAAACAGCACTTCCGCCCATACCAATTCGGTAATTATCGCCACCTAAAACTACAATTTTATCTCCTTTTTTAGGAGTTTGTTTTTGAGCGTGATCTTTTCTTGCATAACCTATTCCTCCGGCAAGCATAATTACTTTATCGAAACCGAATTTTTTGCCATTTTCATTATGCTCAAAAGTTAATACAGAACCATTAATTAGAGGTTGTCCGAATTTATTTCCAAAATCGGAAGCTCCATTGGATGCTTTTATAAGAATTTCTAAAGGAGATTGGTAAAGCCATTTTCTTTCGTTCATTGCCTTTTCCCAGTTTCTATCATTTTCTAATCGAGAGTAGGAAGTCATGTAAACGGCAGTTCCAGCCATAGGCACACTTGCCTTTCCGCCAGCCATTCTATCTCTTATTTCTCCTCCAGAACCTGTTGCAGCACCATTAAAAGGTTCTACAGTAGTTGGGAAATTGTGTGTTTCAGCTTTTAGCGATAAAACGGTATCAATTTCTGAAGTTTCAAAAAAGTCGGCTTTATTTTGAGTTTTTGGAGCAAATTGCATGGCTTTTGGTCCTTGTACAAAGCTCACATTGTCTTTGTAAGCAGAAACAATGGTATTAGGGTTTTGTTGAGATGTTTTTCTAATTAAGTTAAATAGTGAATGAGGTTTTTCTTTTCCGTCAATAATAAAAGTGCCGTTAAATATTTTATGGCGACAATGTTCTGAGTTTACTTGAGAAAAACCAAACACTTCGCTATCGGTAAGTTTTCTGTTGTTTCTTTTGCTTACTTCTTCGAGATAAATAACTTCATCATCATTTAAAGCAAGTCCTTCTTCTTTATTGTATTTAGCAATATCATCTATGTATTTAACAGGCTCAGGTTGAATGTTTATGGTAAATAATTGCTGATTTAATTCTTTGTATAACACCTGCAACATGCTGTCGAAAGGCGCATTTTCATTGGTAACAATTAAAAACTCTTCCATACGGCTAATTCCGTTGATAGCCATATTTTGCGTAATTTCAACTGCATTGGTACTCCAAGGCGAAACCATTTCAGCTCTAGGTCCGATAAAAAAACCGGAAATACTAGTTTCATTGATTTTTTCTGCTGCTAATAACCAGTTAAGCTTTAAAATTTCTTGTTTGTCTAACTCATTAGCACATTCAACAGCTATTATGGTGTTGAATTTAGTTTTAAAAAATAAAATCATAAATCTGTCTCTTATACACATCTCCGAGCCCACGAGACCGAGGCTGATCT
>OJFR01000541.1_pt1 | contig 12380 bp, 10 predicted proteins | sample 1594121 | NCBI WGS metagenome assembly OJFR01 (sample SAMN05416812, study PRJEB24817) | seawater metagenome | isolation source: Sea water | place: Canada:Atlantic | collected 2013-07 | reverse complement strand
GGGCTCGGAGATGTGTATAAGAGACAGGTGAAGTGATTGTCTGCCTTTAATACCAGCGGCTGCGGTTTACCGCCCACCAGATTCACGAACTGGCGATTACAGGGGTAGCCCGGATCGCTCAGTAATACGCCGTCACCGGGATTGATCAGAGCCGCCAGCGCCAATTGCAGCGCCCCCGAAGCGCCTGGCGTCACCACGATCTGAGCCGGTGACACGTTAGCGGCAAAGCGCTCCCGATAATCATCGGCAATCGCCTGGCGCAAAGCAGGCAGCCCTGCCGCTGGCGTGTAGCCGGCCCCCCGGTCACGGGTGGCGGCAGCGATGGCTTCCAGCACCGGTGCCGGGGTTTCAAAATCCGGCTCGCCCACTTCCAGATGAATCACATCGTGCCCCTGAGCAGCCAGTTGCTGAGCTCGCTCCAGCAGCGCCATAACATGGAAGGGTGGGATCTGTTCGGCGAAGTGCGACAGCGTTATCACAAGATTCCTCTTTCCTATAAGGGTGGCATGGCTATAATCGGCCAGATTTTCACCAACTGGTGACAAGACTTACCCTGACGGGGTAAGGTCAAAAGATTACATTACGCCCGTGCCTGGTGATATCAAGCGGGCCCCAGGGATAGTGGGACAGGATAGAGAGTCGAGAAGATGCTAAGGGAGTTACTCAAAATGGCCACCGGCAAAAAGAAAGCCCCGAAAAAGGCGGCTAAAAAACAAACTACCGGGTCTGCTTCCAGCAGCAAGAAAGCCACTACATCGACCGCTGCCCGCAAGGCGCCAGCCAAGAAGGCTGCCGTGAAGAAGGCTCCGGCCAAGAAAGCAGCGGCGAAAAAGGTGACTGCAAAGCCTGCGGCCAAAAAGGCCCCAGCCAAAACCGCAGCCAAAAAAGCTGCCGTAAAAAAAACCGCCACCAAGCCTGCCGCTAAAAAGGCGCCGGCCAAGAAGGCCTCTGTGAAAAAAACCACTCCCAAAAAAGCGGTCGCCAAAAAAACGGCACCGGCGAAAAAAGCTGTCACCGCAAAACCCGCAGCGAAACCCGCTGCAAAGAAAGCCACCGCAAAGAAAGCTCCGGTCAAAAAAACCGCAGCAAAGGCACCAGCCAGTAAGCCCGCCGCTAAAAAAGCGGCCAGCACGCCGGCGGCAAAACCCACCGCCAGCAAGACCCAATCCACTGCTGCCAGCGCCAAGCCGGCAAAGGTCAGCAAACCCGCTGCCAAAAAAACGGCAGCTAAAAAAGCAGCACCCGCTGCACCCAGAACAAAACTGCCTACCTCCGGGAAGGCATCGGCAGCGGCCCGGGCCGCTGCCAGAGACGCATCGAATACCGGTAACGCACGGAGCGCGACTGCCGGCAAAGGGACTTCGCCGAGCCGATCCACCTCTTCTGCTCAGGTAAAAGCAAACGTGAAAAAGAAAACCGCCTCATCCGCCTCGCAGGCTCAAATGCACGGCTTCAAGCCCTACATGCCAGCCAAGAACGAGGAGTACATGAACGAGAAGCAACGCGAACACTTCCGCCAGATTCTGCTGGCCTGGCGCCAGGAGTTGATGGAAGAAGCGGATCGCACCATGCACCATCTGCAGGACGAACAGGCCAATCTGCCCGACCCGGCAGACCGCGCCACCCAGGAAGAAGAGTTTGCCCTGGAGCTGCGTACCCGCGACCGCGAGCGCAAGCTGCTGAAGAAGATCGAGAAGACCCTGGATCTGGTGGACAAGGATGATTACGGCTTCTGCGAAGCCTGCGGCATCGAAATCGGCATCCGCCGCCTGGAAGCCCGCCCCACCGCCGACCTGTGCATCGACTGCAAGGAACTGGCGGAGATCAAGGAAAAGCAGCTGGCCGGATAAACCAGTGAACAGTTAACAGCTCGCGATAGCGGGCTGTTGTTCCTGAAACGCCTGAAGCCGCGCCCAGCCCTTGTGCGCGGCTTCTTGCGTTTAAACTCCTCACACAGGCATGGCGCGCCGCTGTTAACTGTTCACTATTCACTGTTCACTGCCTTTATGACCTATCGCGGACGTTTCGCCCCCACCCCCTCCGGCCCCCTGCATTTCGGATCGCTGGTGGCTGCGCTGGCCAGTTGGCTGGAAGCGCGCCATGCGGGCGGAGAATGGCTGGTGCGAGTGGATGATCTGGATCCACCCCGGGAAATGCCCGGCGCCGCCGATACCATCCTGCGTCAGCTGGACACCTTCGGGCTGCATTGGGATGGCACGGTGCGCTACCAGAGTCAGCGGCAATCCGCCTATCAGCAAGCGGTGGACTCCCTGCTCGACAGCGGCCATGCCTTTCACTGCCGCCTGACCCGCAAACAGCTTGCCACCCTGGATCATAACCACCCCGGCATCAGCGCCGCTGTGCCCGCTGCCAACGATACCGCCATCCGCTTGCAGGTTCCCGACCGGGAGCTGAGCTACCAGGATGGCATTCAGGGGGCCATCACCAACAACCTGCACCGTGACGGTGGCGCCTTTGTCATTCGTCGTCGCGACGGCCTGTTCGGGTATCAACTAGCCTGCGCCCTGGACGATGCGGATGAAAACATTACCCATGTGTTGCGGGGAGCCGACCTTCTCGATTCCACCCTGCGCCAGCGCTGGCTGTTGGAATGCCTGGGCAGGCCGGTGCCTGAGTATGCGCATTTACCGGTGGTCACCGATGGCCGGAACCTGAAGCTGTCCAAATCCGCAGGCAGCGAAGCCCTCGACCCCGCTCGTGCCAGCCAGCTACTCACCGCCGCCCTCCACTGCCTGGGCCTGCAGCCACCCTCAGATTTACAAGGCGAAAGCCCGGCAGTGCTATTGGCATGGGGCACGACGCACTACCCTGCTCACCACTGGCCAGCGGGACGTCAGCAGCCACTTCCAGAGGAGCTGCACGCTACAAGCTGAAAGCTGCACCGCGAATCAGGAAAGCCCCGCAACAAATGCTATCCCCGCGCTTAACGGTATAAGCGCGGAGACAACCGACCAGAACACCAATACACATCCCGTGCCTTGCAGCTTGAAACTTGTAGCTTGCCGCTGTCCCCGCTTTTACACGCCTCACCCCCTGGCGTATGCTCATCGGCCCGGAGGGGTTAAACCACCTATGTATACCGACCGACTGCTGATCATCTTTATTCTCGGCACCTACCTGCTTTCCCCCGCCATCATCGACTGGTGGAGCGAAGGTGGGCGCGCCTGGTATCGCCCCTATCTGATCTGGCTGGGCCTGATCGCCCTGAGCTACTGGATTGCCAAGAGCAAGGATGTCGATGGTCTATAGTGTCAGCGATCTGATCCTGATTGCCGGTTGCTACCTGCTGTTTCTGTTTGCGGTGGCCTGGATCACCGAGCGTGGCTGGCTGCCCGCTCACTGGGTACGTCACCCGGCGGTCTACGTGCTGTCGCTGGGCGTCTACGCCAGCGCCTGGGCGGTGTATGGGTCGGTGGGCTACGCCTACCAATACGGCTATAACTTCCTGTCCTACTTTCTGGGGATTTCCGGGGTCTTTCTGCTTGCCCCGATTCTGCTGGCACCGATCCTGAGGCTAACCACCACCTATCAGCTCAGCTCGCTGGCCGACCTGTTTGCCTTCCGTTACCGCAGCCGGCTGGCTGGTGCCATGACCACCATCATCATGCTGATCGGGGTACTGCCCCTGCTGGCCCTGCAGCTGAAGGCCGTGGCCGAGTCGATCCAGATACTCAGTGGCACCGCCGACCCCCGCGATCTGGCCGCCGGGTTCTGCCTGATGATGGTAATTTTCGCCATCCTGTTCGGCGCCCGCCATACCACCGCCCGGGAAAAGCACGAAGGGCTGGTAATGGCCATCGCCATGGAATCACTGATCAAGTTGCTGGCCTTCGGGGCGGTGGCATTGCTCGGCCTTTACGGTGTGTTCGATGGACCTTCAAGCCTGAATGCCTGGCTGGATGACCATCCGGAAATGCTGGCGCGGCTCTACTATCCCCTGCAGGACGGCACCTGGCATTCCATGATCATGGCGTTCTTTGTCTCGGCCGTAGTGTTGCCACACATGTTCTATATGGCCTTTACCGAGAACATGAACCCGCGCGCCCTGATCACCGCCAGCTGGGCCCTGCCGTTGATGTTCCTGCTGATGGCACTGTGCGTACCGGTCATCCTTTGGGCCGCCGCTGCCGGAAATGCCCCCACCCCGCCAGATTATTACGCCTTGGGCATCGGCATGATTACCGGTGGCCACGGCGCGGTGCTTGGCTATATCGCCGGGCTTGCCGGGGCCAGTGGCATGCTCATCGTGGCCACCCTGGCCCTGTCCGGCATGTGTCTGAATCATCTGGTACTGCCCGCCAGCCCGCTGCAAGGCCAAAACCTGTATCGCAATCTGCTCTGGACCCGGCGCATACTGATTGCCGCCATCCTGGCTCTCGCCTACCTGTTCTATCGTTTTTCCGGCACCGAACACACCCTGGTAGAACTGGGCGTACTCACCTTTGTGGCCACCCTGCAATTTGTTCCCGGGCTGATCGGCGCCCTGTTCTGGCCGTCCGGCAACCGCAACGGCCTATTCGCCGGGTTGCTGGTCGGCTTTATCCTCTGGGTAATGCTGCTGCTGGTACCCATCGCCTACCCGAACTGGCAGTTCCAGCCGCTGATGGAGCTGCTGGGCATGCGCTTCCAGACTGGCGCCAGCCAATGGCACAACGTGGCCATCGCCTCGGTCACTGCCAATGCGCTGGTCTATGCCATCGTCTCCATCGTCACCCCCATGTCCCGGTCGGAAAAAAACGCCGCCGAAGCCTGCGCCGTGGACAGCCTCCGCCGTCCCTATCGCTGGGAACTGGAAGCGAAGAGCGTGGACGATTTCATTGATGCCATGAGCCAGCCGCTGGGGCCGATCACTGCCACCCGGGAAGTGGAAATGTCCCTGCGGGATCTGCACCTGCCGCGCACGGAAACCCGACCCTATGCCCTGCGGCGACTGCGCGACCAGCTGGAAACCAATCTGTCGGGCCTGCTCGGCCCCTCGGTGTCCCACCAACTGATCGACGATCACCTGCCTTACCTGCCGGAGGAAGAGCAACACTCCAGCGAAGACATCCAGTTCATCGAATCCCGTCTGGAACAGTACCGGGATCGTCTGTCCGGGCTGGCGGCGGAACTGGATGGCCTGCGACGCTTCCATCGTCAGACCCTGCTGGAACTGCCCATGGGGGTCATTTCCCTGGGCGCCGACCGGGAAATCATCGGCTGGAACCGGGCCATGGAAAGCCTCACCGGCATTACCGCTGAAGACACTATCGGCTCGCGTCTGGCAGACCTGGATCCGCCCTGGGGCGACTTCTTTACCCGCTTCAGCCACGACGACAACGCCCATCAGCCCCAGCAGTCACTAGAAGTGGAAAACCAGACGCGCTGGCTGAGTCTGCACAAGTCCGAGGTGATGGGCGCCGGCACTGCCGAGCAGGCTGGTGGCCAGGTACTGGTGATCGAGGACATTACCGAACTGCGCCACATGGAAGCGCACCTGGCCCATAACGAGCGACTGGCCTCCATCGGCCGACTGGCCGCCGGGGTGGCCCACGAAATTGGCAACCCGGTCACCGCCATTGCCTGCCTGACCCAAAATCTCGATGAAGACAGTGACCCGGAGGAGCAACAGGAAGCCTGCGACCAGATTCTGGAACAGACTCGACGTATCACTCGTATCGTGGAATCCCTGGTAACCTTCAGTCATTCCGGCGGTATCAAGCTCAGCGAGCAAGTACCGGTGAACCTGTGCGATACCGTGGACGAAGCCATCTCATTGCTGCTGCTGGACCCGGATCACCGCCAGCAACCGTTCGAGAATCACTGCCCGGCCAGCTACTGGGTCAAGGGCGATCCGCAGCGTTTGCTCCAGGTATTCATCAACCTGCTTGGCAACGCCGCCGATGCCAGCGAACACCAACAGCCGGTCACCGTGCACTGTGAACCGCGCGGTGACTTCCTCGATATTCTGTTGGAAGATCAGGGCCACGGCATCCCGGATACCTTGCGCGACGCCCTGTTCGAACCCTTCGTCACCAGCAAGCCACCGGGCCGCGGCACCGGTCTTGGCCTAGCTCTGGTGTACAGTATTATCGAAGAGCATCAGGGCAGCATTCGGGTAGAAAGCCCCCTGAGCGAAGACGGCGGCACCCGCTTTGTGGTCAGCCTGCCCGTGCACCGGCAAGCTTCGGCGGAAGAGACGCAAACGTAGTATCCTGCTCAACTCGACAGACAGTAAGAGCCATACATGAGTCACATCCTGATTGTTGAAGATGAACCGGTGATTCGCGGCGCCCTGCGCAAACTGCTGGTACGCCACGAGCACTCCGTGGCAGAAGCCGACTCCGTGGAGCAGGCCCGGGAACAACACCTCAATCAGTTTGATCTCATCATCAGCGACCTGCGCCTGCCCGGCGAGCCCGGCACCGCCCTGATAGACAGTGCCGGCGCCACCCCGGTTCTGATCATGACCAGCTATGCCAGCCTGCGCTCCGCAGTAGACGCTATGCGCCAGGGCGCGGTGGACTATATCCCCAAACCGTTCGATCACGATGAAATGCTGCTGGCCGTGGAGCGGGTGCTCAAGGAAGGTCGACTGAACAGGGGCAATCGCGCTCTGCGCCGGGATATGGAACGCAGCTACCCGGTACACAACATGATCGGCGACAGTGATGCCATGCAGGAGCTCAAGCATCGTATCCACCGGGTAGGCCCCACCAATACACCAGTCTTGATCATGGGCGAATCCGGTACCGGCAAGGAACTCACCGCCCGTGCCCTGCACGAACAAAGTGAGCGGGCCGGCGGCCCGCTGATCTCGGTGCAATGCGCCGCCCTGCCGAAAAACCTGCAGCTGACCGAACTGTTCGGTGATGAAGACAGCGCCGGGCGCATCGAGGAAGCCGATGGTGGCACCCTGTTTCTCGACGAAGTGGGCGAACTGAACAGCGACGTGCAAAGCCGTCTGCTGACCCTGCTCACCCACCACGAGATCCACCGCCAGGGCTCCCTGTCGCCACGCAAGGTGGACGTGCGCATTCTTGCCAGCAGCCAGCTGGATTTACCCGGTCGGGTAGCAGAAGGTCATTTCCGTCAGGATCTTTACTACCGGCTCAATGTCATGGAGCTGACCCTGCCTCCCCTGCGCGACCGTCAGGACGATCTGCAACGTCTGGCCAACGCCCTGCTGGCCCGCGGCTGCGAAAAGCTCAACCGCCACGACCTCTACTTCACCGACGCCGCCTGGCAGGCCATGGTCGGCTATAGCTGGCCGGGCAATGTGCGCGAACTGGAAAACGTGATCGAGCGGGCCATTATTCTCACCGAAGAAGACGGCATCGGCCCGTCACAGCTGGGGCTGAATCCCAACCGCACCCCCCAGCGGGTCAGCCGCGCCAGCCTTGATCCCAGCGAGGATCTGTCCCTGGAGGATTATTTCACCCGCTTCGTGATGGAGAACCAGGACAGCATGACCGAGACCGAACTGGCCCAGAAACTGGGGATCAGCCGCAAAAGCCTGTGGGAACGCCGCCAACGGCTTGGGATTCCCCGCAAAAAAGCCGGTAGTCGTCGTTAATGCCCCGCCTGTCCTTGTTGGACGACCGGCGAGACGGCTTTTTGATCCAGGCTATGTAAAAAACTTCTGACCTTGGCAGGAGGAAAACAACGCCCATTGCTCTGCAAAAGACCTCAGGTGGGAACAAGTGTTACCACGCTACACAGGCAGGTAACACCAGGGTTACACATTTTCGGATACTATTTACACTCATTTTAGATTTCAATCTTAACTTGTTGTTTTAAAAGAAGTTCACTCTTTGTTGCATTGCCCCAGCGGGACGGGCACTATGAATCCCACGCCAGCAAACAATAAAAACAGCGGCGTAACAGGCTCAACAATAACAACAAGAAAGAAGAAGAATAATTTCACGAGCCGATGCAATGCTGCTGCAACTGATGATTGCAGCGACAAGGCAGAAAACAACACAAACAATAATAACAACAGAATCAGCGCAAAATATGGGAGTCACAACTTCGGTTGTGGCTCCTTTTTACTTTCTGGGCCAGGCCAACGTCGGCCAGTATCTCAATGAACCAGAAAAAGTGCTACTATCGCCGCTTTATTGCACACCTTTGAGGCTAATACTGACGCATGCCCTGCAAGTTCCTGGAACGTATGACTGGCTGGTTTAAGAAGGGTTCCCTAAAAAACCGCAGAACGTTCGAACCGCGAGTCATTCCCCGCGACCAACATCCCATTTCCCGCAAACAGGTGTCCCGCGCCGCGCTGGATGTCCTTTATGGCCTGCACAAGGCGGGCTTTGAAGCCTACCTGGTAGGCGGCTGCCTGCGGGATATTCTCTGTGGTCGCGAGCCCAAGGATTTCGATGTGAGCACCAATGCCACGCCGGAACAGGTCAATCGCCTGTTCAAGCGCAGCCGCATCATTGGTCGCCGCTTCCAGATCGTGCATGTGCGCTTTGGCCGCGAAGTCATCGAGGTCTCCACCTTCCGCGCCATGAATCGGGAAGACAACCCTGACCGGGACCAGCACCACGCCCACGAAGAAACCGGCCTGGTACTGCGCGACAACACCTGGGGCAATATCGAGGAAGATGCCCTGCGGCGGGATTTCACCATCAACGCGCTGTACTACAACATTGCCGATTTCACCCTGCATGATTTCGTCGGCAGTCTGGATGACATCGACGAGCAGGTCATCCACCTGATCGGCGACCCGGAAACCCGCTTCCGCGAAGACCCGGTGCGCATGCTGCGCGCCGCCCGCTTCGCCGCCAAACTGGGCTTTCATATCGATCCCGCCACTGGCGACCCGATACCCGACCTGGCGGAATTGCTGTTGCAAGTCCCCTCCGCCCGCCTGTTCGATGAAGTGCTCAAGCTGTTCCTCAGTGGCCATGCCCGGGATTCCTATGAACAGTTGCAGAGCCTTGGCCTGTTCCGCTTTCTGTTCCCGGAAACCCAGCAGGCCCTGGAAGGAGAAAAAGGCCAGATCTGGGAAGCCATGCTGCTGGCCGCCATGGACAACACCGACAAGCGACTGGCCGATGGCAAACCGGTCACTCCCGCCTTCATCTACGCGGTACTGCTGTGGCCGATCATTCAGGAACGCATGGGCCATTACCTGTCCAGCGGCCTGCCGCCGGCCCAGGCCCTGCACAAGAGTGCTACTCGCGCCCTCAACACCCAGATCAAGCACACCGCGATTCCCCGCCGCTTCTCCACCGTGATGCGTGAAATGTGGGAGTTGCAGCTACGTCTGGACAAACGCGCCGGCAAGCGCGCTGACGCCATGATGGAGCACCCCCGCTTCCGCGCCGCCTATGATTTCCTGTTACTGCGTGAACAGGCAGAAGAGATCAAACCCGGGCTCGGCGACTGGTGGACCCGCTATCAGGAGCAGGATGAGCAGGGCCGCCGCCAGATGATCAGCGAGCTGGGCAATCAGCCCGGCGGTGGCGGCAACAAGCGACGCCGCCGCCGGCGCAAGAAACCGGCAGCGGAAGGCTGACAAGACGACTCAAGTGACGAGGCGCGAGTTTCGAATGACAACCGGTTCTGGTTTTCGAAACTCGTTCCTCGTCACTCGTAACTTGCCCCTCCCCTGATCCGAACCGGGAGCCCTGATGCACGCTTTTATCGGCCTTGGCAGCAATCTGGACCACCCTTCGCAACGGCTGATCTCGGCCTTGTGGGCACTGCAACGTCTGCCCGGTCTAACCCTGCGCCAGCACTCCCGGCTCTACACCAGTGCTCCTGTCGGCCCCCAGGATCAGCCTGACTATGTCAATGCGGTCGCCGCAGTCGACACCTCTCTTGCCCCCCACGCCCTGCTCCACACCCTGCAGGCCCTGGAACTGGCAGCAGGCCGCCAGCGCCTGCGCCATTGGGGCGAACGCACCCTGGATCTGGATATCCTGCTAATCGACAACCGCGCCATCGATAGCGATGACTTACAGGTTCCTCACCCGCAAATGACCCGGCGGGCCTTTGTGCTGCTGCCATTACTGGAAATTTGCCCCCACGCCCTCTTGCCGGATGGCACCGCACTGAGTAGCTTTCTGGGGCAGGTAACTGAACAACCGATTTCACCGCTGGCAGAGCTGGATCGAAATGCACTCATCGAATGAGAAAACACTGACCGAACGCATTGAACAACGCCGGCAGGCCCGCACCCTGCCGCGCTTTATTGCCGTTGAGGGCCCCATTGGTGCCGGCAAGACCAGCCTGGCGAAACGGCTCGCCATGACCTTCGGTTACGATCTACTGCTGGAACAGGCGGATGACAATCCTTTCCTCACCCGCTTCTACCAGGATCCGGCCCGCTATGCCCTGCAGACCGAGCTGTTTTTCCTTTTTCAGCGCGCCGACCAGCTACGCCAGATCCAGCAGCAGGACCTGTTCGCCGGACCTCGCATCGCCGACTTCCTGATCGACAAGAACCGCCTGTTTGCCCAGGTCACCCTGGACGAGGATGAATTTGAGCTATACCGCAATGTGGATGACCACCTGACGCTGGACGCCCCGCAGCCTGACCTGGTGATTTATCTACAGGCCCCCGCCCAGGTGCTGCGTCAGCGTATCAGCCGTCGCGGCAACGATTTCGAGCAAGGCATCCAGAGCGATTACCTGGACCGACTCAGCGATGCCTACACGGAATTCTTCCATTTCTACGACCGGGCCCCGCTGCTGATCGTCAATGCGGCGGAAATTGATCTGGTCAACCACGACCGGGACTACCAGCAACTGGTGAGCGAGTTGCTGGACATCCGTTCCGGGCGCCACTATTTTAACCCCCGGCCGCTGGTCGGCTGAATGATAGCTGCAAGCTACAAGCTACAAGCTGCAACACGACATAGCTCTGGCTGTTTCTGCAAGTCTGGAGCCCGCGCCTGAATCGGTGCGTGGGCTCCGGGGTTTCAAAGCCAGACAGCCTGAGACCGTGTTGTAACTTGTAGCTTGCAGCTTGCCCCCTGAATTTCCCCGGGAGGTTTCCCATGTCAGTCACCATCCGCACCCTGCACAAACGCAAACAGGACGGCGAGAAGTTTTCCGTGCTCACCGCCTACGACGCCTGTTTTTCCCGGCTGATCTCGGAAGCTGGCGTGGACGCCATTCTGGTAGGCGACTCTCTGGGAAACGTGATCCAGGGGCAGACCAGCACCGTGCCGGTGACCCTGGAGCAGATGGCCTACCACACCGAATGCGTGGCCAGGGGCAATCAGGGCAGCCTGATTATTGCCGACGTTCCCTTCATGGGCGCCGCCACCGTTGAGCGTGCACTGGAGACCTCCACCGCGTTGATGCAGGCCGGGGCCAATATGGTCAAACTGGAAGGCAGCGCCTGGCTGGCAGAAAGCATCGAGATTCTCAATCGCAATGGCATCCCGGTCTGCGCCCATCTGGGCCTCACCCCCCAGGCGGTCAATGCCCTCGGCGGCTACCGGGTCCAGGGCAAGGATGATGCCGGCGCCAACGAGTTGCTGGAAGCGGCCAGAACCCTGGATCACGCCGGCGCCGCCATGCTGCTGCTGGAGTGCGTGCCCCGGGATCTCAGCGCCCGCATTACACGGGAAGTGAGCGTGCCGGTCATCGGCATCGGCGCGGCCCCGGAATGCGACGCCCAGGTATTGGTGATGCACGACATGCTCGGCATCAGTCCCGGCAAACCGGCCCGCTTCGTCAAGGATTTCATGGCAGAAAACGGCGACATCCGCGCTGCCTTCAAGGCCTATGACCTGGCCGTGAAAGACGGCAGCTTTCCTGCCGACAAGCACTGCTTCTAAGACATAGTAACGAGTGACTAGAAGCGAGTTACGAAAAACGAGAACAATCCGTTTTCCCGGTTTTCGTAACTCGCTTCTCGCAACTCGTCACTCACTGAATTCCCCGAGGTTCCCGATGCAAACCGTCCATACCGTCTCCCAGGTTCGTGAATATGTGCGTGGCTGGCACCAGAAAGGCCTGTCCGTAGGTTTCGTACCCACCATGGGCAATCTTCATGACGGTCATATCAGCCTGATCAAGGAGGCGCGGGCTCGTTGCGACGTGGTGGTGGTATCCATTTTCGTCAATCCGACCCAGTTTGGTCCCAATGAGGATTTTGATCGCTACCCACGCACCCTGGACGCGGATGCCGCCGCCCTGGTGGATGCGGGCACCGATCTGCTGTTTGCTCCCTCCGTGGAGGAGATGTATCCATTGGGCCAGAACCAGACCTGGGTGGATATTGATGGCCTTGGCGACTATCTGTGCGGCGCCAGCCGGGCAGGCCACTTCCGGGGCGTCACCACGGTGGTATCCAAGCTGTTCAATATCTGTCTCTTATACACATCTCCGAGCCCACGAGACCGAGGCTGATC
>OJFR01000540.1_pt1 | contig 12385 bp, 9 predicted proteins | sample 1594121 | NCBI WGS metagenome assembly OJFR01 (sample SAMN05416812, study PRJEB24817) | seawater metagenome | isolation source: Sea water | place: Canada:Atlantic | collected 2013-07 | reverse complement strand
TCTACACCTCTCTATTCGTCGGCAGCGTCAGATGTGTATAAGAGACAGTGGTACACCTGAAGATATTGAAATCAAAGAAGGTGAAATGTTTTTATTACCTGCTCGTATTCCGCATTCACCGCAACGACCTGCGGACACAATAGGTTTAGTTATCGAGCGATATCGGCGAGATAAGGAAGAAGATAAATTAATGTGGTTTTGTGAAAACTGCAATAACAAATTACATGAAGCAACATTTGAAATGAGTGATATCGTCAATCAATTACCTCCTGTGATGAATCATTTTATGAATTCAAAGGAACTTCGAACTTGCGATAAATGCGGGACGGAAATGGAGAAGGTTTAGTAGACTGACTTTCCAAGTCAGGTATTTAGGAATAGGGACTTGGAAAGTCCCTCTACGAAAAAGCATAAATGCAAGGGAAAAAAATATACTTCGCATCTGACTTCCATTTGGGAGTCAATGCGAAATTGACTAGTCTAGAACGAGAGAAGAAAATAGTGAGATGGTTAGATTTTATCCAAAATGATGCGCACGAAATATATTTGGTGGGTGATGTTTTTGATTTTTGGTTTGAATATCGAAATGTTGTCCCCAAGGGTTATGTTCGTCTTTTCGGAAAATTAGCAGAGCTTCGCGACCAAGGAATTCCTATTTTCTTTTTTATTGGAAATCATGATATGTGGATGTTTCGGTACTTCGAAACTGAATTTGGTATTCCAATTATTCGAAAACCTATCGTCAAAGAATGGAATGGGAAAAAGTTTTTCATTGGACATGGAGATGGTTTAGGCCCAGGAGATTATGGTTATAAATTTATCAAGAAGATTTTTGCTAATCCAATTTGTCAGTTTTTATTCGGATCAATTCATCCTACTTGGGGAATGGGTTTAGCTAACTTTTGGTCGCAAAAAAGTCGAGCAGTTAGTCCTGCTGATTTAAAATTTCTAGGTGAAAAAAATGAATGGCTATTGCAATTTTGTAATGAAAAAATTGATAAGTTGGATGCTGATTATTTCATTTTTGGACATCGGCATTTACCTATCGACTACACGCTAAAAAATGGGACAAGTCGTTATATCAATATCGGAGAATGGATGCATGCCTGTTCTTATGCTGTTTTTGATGGGAATGATGTGAAGATTCATTTCTTCGAAAATGAGGAAGGAGAAGTTTTTAAACATTAAATTAAAAAGAATGAATTTCGACTATCGATCAAGAACCACGGATTTGAAAAGGAAGGATCACGTTAGTTCGTTAAACTTCGTAATTCCTAGTTTGATATTTAATCTTCGATATTCATCATTATTCATTCTTTCCTTTTTCTTTTTTTCCTGTTCTGCAAAAACTACTCCTCCACCCACAGATACTTCTGCCTACGAATTGATCAAAAAAATCGACATCAATGCCAAATGGATGGCTACCGATAAATTGCAGCAACTTTACATCATCACTACCGAAAACGAAGTCATCAAATACAGCCCTGAAGGCATTGAGTTATTTCGTTTTTCCAACAATACGCTAGGAGATTTAACGCATATTGACATTACCAATCCGTTTAGCGTTTTGTTGTACTATCCAGATTTCTTAACGATTTATACTTTAGATCGAACGTTAAATAAAACGGGCGAGTTTAATTTATTAGATCTAAATTTGACAGATGTAGAAACAGTTGGAATGTCGAATGACAATAATGTGTGGCTCTACGATTTTGTTTTTTATAAAATAAAAAAAGTAAATCGTAATGGAGAAGTACTTAGGGAGAGCATCATTAATTTAAGTAACGAATTTGAATATCCGCTGCAACCAAACTTCATTCTGGAAAGAGAAAATTGGTTGTATGTCAATGATCCAAATTTAGGAATTTTAGTTTTTGATATTTACGCTCAATATCAGAAAACGATTGAAATTAAGAATCTAACTTATTTTCAAATCATCGATAATCAATTAATTTATAAAGAAAAGGAACAATTAAAATCTTTTCATTTGAAATCTCTTTCTACCCAAATCATTGATCTTCCCGAAGGAGTTTCCCTCGAAAATCAAATTGCTATTCAGAAAAGTAAATTGTTTGTGAGAAAAAAGGATGGAGTGGAAGTCTATGGTTTTTAGGTAATCAGGTAATCAGATGAACGAAAGTATAAAATTTAATTTCACTCCCAACTGATTACCTGACCCTCTAAATTATACAGTCATAATATCTTTTTCTTTTGCAGAAACAAGTGCATTAATTTTATCCCCATAACCATTCACCGTTTTTTGCACATCTTCCTCAGTACGTTTTCCAGCATCTTCAGGGAATCCCTCTTTGACTTCTTTTTTGATCGTTTCTAAAATTTTGTGTCGAGAATTCCGAATACTAACTTTAGCGTCTTCGCCCAAAGCTTTTGCCTGCTTCACAAACTCTTTTCTTCTTTCTTCAGTCAATGGTGGAATATTGATGATAATCATTTCTCCATTATTCTGCGGAGTTAAACCTAAATTAGCTTCGAAAATTGCTTTTTCGATGGCTCCCATAATGGATTTCTCCCAAGGTTGAATCGTTAACGTTTTTCCATCAGATGCCCCTACATTAGCCACCTGAGTTAAGGCAGTAGGTGCTCCATAATAATCCACTTTAAGTCCTTTCAACATTCCTGGAGAAGCTTTACCAGTTCTAATTTTTGATAATTCAGAGGCTAAATGATCTACAGCGTGGTCCATACTTTCCTTCGCTATTTCTAAGCCCATTTCTATTGAGTCTGACATGATATTTTATTTTTAAAATTTTAATGCGGTCAAATAAAATGTTTTTTCTTAGAAAAAACAAGAATATGTCTGTCCTTATTTTTTTTTGAAAGAATAATTATGTCAAACACCAACCAAAATTCAAAAAAGGAATACCAGCTAAGGGGAAAGAAAAGTGAACAAGGAGCAGATCTCGGTGCCTTCGTATTTGGAAAAGTTCAGCCTCAAGCCACAGCGTTGGAAGAAGCGGTACTCGGAGCAATCATGCTCGATAAAGATGCCCTTCCTGTTATCATTGATATATTAAGTAAAGAAAGTTTTTATACGGAATCGCATCAAGCGATTTATACAGCGATGCTTCGTTTATTTGAAAAATCGCATCCAGTTGATTTGTTGACGGTGACAGAAGAGTTGAGGAAGTCTGCGGAGTTAGAAAAAATTGGAGGACCATATTATTTGGTAGAGTTGACGAATCGAGTTGCGAGTGCTGCGAATATCGAGTACCATGCGAGAATTATTTCCCAAAAACACATTCAAAGAGAATTGATCAAAGTATCAACGAATATTATTCGAGATGCTTATGAAGATACTACTGATGTTATTCAATTGTTGGATGATGCGGAACAAGGACTTTTTAACATCACTCAAAATCATATGAATAGTGGTTACGAGTCGATGGGAACTTTGGCTTCAAGAGCATTGAAGTTGATCGAAGAAGTTTCGCAAAAAGAAGAAGGATTGACTGGAGTTCCAACTGGTTTTACAGCATTGGATCGAATCACTTCTGGTTGGCAGCAATCGGATTTGATTATTGTAGCGGCAAGACCGGGTATGGGTAAAACATCTTTTACTTTGGCTTTGGCTCGAAATGCTGCAATGGATTTTGGAAAAGGGGTGGCGTTCTTTTCTCTGGAGATGTCAAATGTGCAATTAGTGCAAAGATTGATTTCGATGGAAGCAGAAATTTCTGGTAGTAAAATGAGAAGTGGTCAACTCGAAGATTACGAGTGGACGCAACTGAATGGCGTAATTGAAAAAATGAGTGAAGTGCCGATCTTTATTGATGATACGGCTGGTATTAATATCTTTGAATTACGAGCGAAATGTCGTCGATTAAAAATGCAACATGACATTCAAATGGTCGTGATTGATTACTTGCAGTTGATGAGTGGCGGTGGAGACAAACAAGGAAATCGAGAGCAGGAGATCAGTATGATTTCGAGAGGTTTGAAATCATTAGCAAAGGAATTGAGTGTACCCGTAATTGCACTTTCACAGTTGAGTCGTGCGGTAGAGACACGTGGAGGAACAAAGCGACCACAGCTTTCGGATCTTCGGGAGTCTGGTGCAATTGAGCAAGATGCTGATATTGTTTCGTTTATTTATCGACCTGAATATTATGGGATTTTGGAAGATGAAGAAGGAAATTCACTCAAAGGAACAGGTGAAATTATCATCGCTAAACACAGAAATGGAGCATTGGATACTGTGAAATTAAGATTTACAGATAAGTTTGCGAAGTTCTCAAATTTGGATGATCCTGATTTTAATGACATTCCCGCCTTACCACAAGAAAATATTATTACTCGATCTTCTCGAATGAATGATGAAGATATTCCGTTTTAGGAAATAGATTAGCCGCTGATTAACACAGGTTTTTTTATGACTTTTCACAGCCTTTTTATGATGCTGTGAAAAGTCATAAAAAAAGGCAGCATAAGTCTGTGGCAAAAAAATAAATATGAAGAAACCATTTAAAAAAGATTTTTTTTCTAAAAAGAAAACTCCCAACTCTACCAGCTTTCCTACCGATATAAATCTCGACAATCTCAGACTGAATAAATTCATGGCGCATTGCGGAGTCGGTACTCGTCGTGCTTGTGAAATTTATATCAAAAAAGGATTGGTAAAAGTGAATGATGAAGTAGCAACTGAAGCAGCTTACCGAGTGCAAAAAGATGATGTGATTATCTACGAAGGGAAGGTGTTACAACTCAATAAAAGATACGTGTACGTATTGTTAAATAAACCCAAGAAATATGTTCCTACGTTTGAAAAATTGGAAGATGAAAAATCATTTGCCAATATTTTTTCAGATAAAATAAAAGTAATAATCAAACCTATTGGGAATTTAGCTAAAGCATCTTTAGGGTTAGTGTTGTTAACTGACGATGAAGTTTTGCGAGATAAGTTTTCCAATCCAGAGAACCCTATTCGTTCTATTTTTCATTTGTTTTTGGAAAAACCGATGACTGTAGAAAAGCGACAAGAAGTGGAGACAAGTTTAATTGAAAAATATCCCAACATCCAAACCTTAAGTCACGTAAAAGGAAAAGGAGAAAATGAGATAGGCATTGAATTGAAAGGAGGGACAGATGAAGAGGTGAAAAAGATATTTGATGAAATTGATTTTCCCGTCGAAAAAATAGATCGAGTATTCTTGAATGGTCTGACAAAAAAAGATTTGCCACGAGGACGATTTCGATTTTTGACAGAACAAGAAGCGATATTTTTAAAACATTTCTAACGTAGCGACCAACTTTAGTCGACTACAAAAAAAGAACACAGCGATTTTTTTCTAATAAAACTAAATGAGTAAGAAAGGACACTCCGAAGACTTAGGAACCAAACCCATAGGACAACTTCTCCGCTCGCAAGCCATCCCTGCTTCGATCGGAATTCTCATTATGTCAGTCTATGGAATTGTTGATACGATTTTCGTAGGTCGATGGATTGGTTCGTTAGCGATTGGTGCAATCACGGTAGTTCTTCCCATTACTTTTTTAATTGCTTCCATTGGAATGTCGATAGGAATCGGAGGCTCTTCAGTTATCTCAAGAGCACTAGGTGAAGGAAATGAAAAACGAGCTTATCGAACCTTTGGTAATCAAATCACCTTGACTTTATTGATTGCGATTACAGTAGTAATTTTTGGATTATTTTTTCAAGAAGAAATCTTACAAGTCTTTGGAGGAAAGGGAGATATCCTTCCATTTGCCAAAATATATTTTCAGATTGTTTTATTGGGAGTGCCATTTTTAGCTTGGGCAATGATGGCGAATAATGTGATGCGTGCCTTGGGACAACCCAAAATGGCCATGTTCACCTTGATCGCACCTGCCATTGCGAACGCGATTTTAGATCCACTTTTGATTGTTTATTTTGATATGGGAATGGCGGGAGCAGCTTGGGCAACGACGATAGGGTATGTGGCGAGTGCTGCTTTTACTGTTTGGTTTTTTGCTAGTGGGAAATCAGAAATGGAATTTTCATGGGATTATCTAAGGTTACGTGGGGATATTGTTAAAGAAATTTTTTCCATTGGTGGAGTGACTTTAGCTCGGCAAGGAACGATAAGTGTTTTGTCAATCGTGTTAAATAATACGTTGTATAGTTATGGAGGAGAAATGAGTTTAGCAGTTTTTGGAATTATTAGTCGAGTGATGTTTTTTGCTAACTTCCCAGTCTTGGGAATGGTACAAGGATTTTTACCCATTGCAGGATTTAATTATGGTGCAAAAAAATATGGGAGAGTTCGAGAAGTTATCTTCAAATCAGTTGGTTGGGGAACTGCTATATCGTTTATCATCTTTGGTTGCATTTTATTCTTTGCAAAAGAGTTGAGTGCCATTTTTACCAACGAACAAGAGATGATAGATCAAACAGCGCCGGCCTTGATTGCTGTTTTTCTAGCGACACCAACCTTGGTTATGCAACTCATCGGTTCCGCTTATTATCAAGCAATTGGAAAAGCATGGCCCGCTTTATTTTTGAGTTTATTGAAACAAGGAATTTTAATGATTCCATTGATTTTGATTTTGCCAAGGTATTTTGGATTGGAAGGAGTTTGGTATTCTTTCCCAATTGCAGATGCAGGAACCGCGATTATTAATTTTTTCTTTTTGAGATATGCGTATCGGAAATTGACAATTGAAGAGAAGGAAAGTTTTGAGGATGAAGAGGTGTTGGATGCAGGTGTAAAGTTCGAGAAATAATGAGAAATTTATTTTCATAAAAAAGCCTCATCAAAATAATTTTGATGAGGCTTTTTTATATTTGGGAGTAATTATTTTTTTCTACGCAAAAAGGTTGCGCACTTGTAATCTACCTTTGGTTTAAATTATTTCAAAAAGATAAAATGAAGAAGGAACATTTTATAGCCATATTTAATCAAAGCATTCAGTTCATTTCTGGAAACTGGAAAAGTCGGTGTAACAATTTGTTACATGACGAGCATTGGAATGTGATAGGAGAAAGAGTTTTTCACTACCTTTTTGATAATACCATCAACCATAATCCTCTTCCAGTTTTTATTGAAGAAATAATTTCTGACTTCCCAAGTCATTATAAGTATTTTGAAAAAATAAAATATGCTCTTGAAAAAAACGAAAATGAATTAGCTCAAATAATTGCCAAGACAATTGAAGAAACACCAATAGAATCTTTGCTCGTTATTTTAGGACAACGAAAAACACCTGCAACGATTATCAATGAAAATGGGATTCCACCATTAAAAGATCAATTATTGGAAAGCTGTTTTGAATTATATAATGAGCAAATATGCAAAGCTGCTAGAGCAAGAGAAAAACATATTTCTAGAATTGAAGGCGATACTTTTTGGGGGAGGATAGAAGGAACGCCAGACGAAAAAGAGCAAGTAGCCAAAATTATAGTTAGAAGAATAATTGATGATGAACCGGCTGATACGTTATATTCTCGTGAGGTTTTAGTTGCACTCCATTTTTCAAAATAATGGATGACTTCTAGTTTTTCTGAAGTACTCCAACTCTTTCTGTGGTTTGACATAATTCACAATTTTTTTATTAACTAAATTTACAAAAATTGTGTCCAACTATTTAGGGGGTTAGGAGGATATTTAACTGGTCGGTTTATTAAGATATTCTTAAATAACTTCATTCATTATGATTGAAATCTTAAAATAATATAAACAATTCGTTAAGCCTTTGCTTTTCAGTTTTTTTTCCCCTTATCAAATATATATTTGGAAAAAAAAACAATCATGAAAAGATCAAGTCAATATGATGTTGCTGTAATTGGTGCAGGAATAGTAGGTTTATCCATAGCCTATACTGCCGCTCAACAAAACAAAAGAGTCATCGTTTTTGAAAAAAATCCGAAAGCAGGTGGAGCATCCGTTCGGAACTTTGGAATGATATGGCCTATTGGCCAACCTCATGGTGAAAATAGAAACAGAGCATTAGCTTCAAGAGAGATTTGGAAAAAAATAACTACCGAAGCTGGGATCTGGATGGTGGAAAATGGCTCGTTACATTTAGCCTACCACGATGATGAAATGCAAGTATTGGAAGAATTCGTACAGTCAGAATCTGATAACGATTCTCTAAAATTAATCACTCCAAAAGAAGTGGACCAATATAATTCCATTGTTAAAAAAGAGGGATTGAAAGGGGCGCTATGGAGCGATACTGAAATGTTAGTTGATCCGAGAGAAGCAACTGGAAAACTACCCGAGTTTTTACAAAAAAAATATAAAGTCGAATTTCACTTTGGAACAGTGATCACTCATGTGGATGGGAAACATTTATATTCATTTGATAATCAATGGATTGCTAAAGAAGTTTATGTATGTAGTGGTTCAGATTTTGAAACACTCTATCCAGATGTTTTTAAAAATACGGAAATAACCAAGTGTAAATTACAAATGATGCGAGGTGAAATCCCTAATGAAAAAAGACATATGGGCGCATCTCTTTGTGCTGGATTAACCTTGGGGCATTATGCTTCATTTGCACAATGTCCTACCTTAAAAGAAGTCGTCGCTCGCTACGATAAAGAAAATATTTTATACAAAAAATATGGTATACACGTACTCCTTTCTCAAAATGGAAATGGAGAATTTTCTATTGGTGACTCACATGAATATGGTTGGGAGATGATGCCTTTTGATAAAACGGAAATCAATGAATTGATTTTAAATTACTTGCATAGTTTTACGAATTTACAAAATCTTAAGATTACCGAAAGGTGGAATGGAGTATATCCAAAATTGACTGGACAAAGTTTTTTAATCGAAAAACCTCAGCCTGAAGTAATCATAGTTAATGCTTTAGGAGGCGCGGGGATGACTTTATCCTTTGGATTAGCTGCTGAGATTTTTACAAAAAATTTAGTTTCATAAACTATTATTCAAACAGTATTTACATCAAATTATTTTTTTCTTATTATACTTTTTGAATCCTTTAGATTTTCTCTGCTCAACTTTGCATCGATAAAAAAATGACCGAAGCTGCTGGAACAGCAACGGTCATATTCAATTTTTTAATTCATGATTAAAAGAAAACAATTTATGGAATTTCGAATGAAAAACCAAAATCGAAGGGAACGTATATTAATCATACGTCTCTTTCCTATCGTTTTGTTGTGGTGCTTTTTTGCCATAACTACTTTCGCTCAAAGACAAATTACTGGTCAAGTTCTTGACCAAGTTGGTGAACCGTTGATTGGTGCAAATGTCAAAGTGGTAGATTCCGAAGAAGGAACATCTACTGATGTTGATGGAAAATTTGCATTAACAATTTTGGAAACTGCTAAACAATTAGAGGTATCGTATTTAGGATTTATTGATACCAAAATAGAAATGGATAGTAGAACAAATTACAGTATAACTCTTGCAGAGAGTACGAATGAATTGAATACTGTTTTAATAACTGCTTTAGGGATCAAAAGAGAGACTAAGTCATTAGGCTATGCTGTACAAAAAGTAGATGGGAAAGATATTTCAGTTGTCAAAACGCCCAACCTTTTGGATAATTTGACAGGGAAATTAGCTGGGGTAAATATTACTCAAGGTGGTTCCGGTGTAGGTTCTTCGTCTCGAATTGTGATTCGTGGAGAGTCTTCTTTGTCTGGAGATAATCAACCACTTTTTGTCGTAAATGGTGTGCCGATTAGCAACTCTAGTGGAAGTAATGGCCGATCACAAGGTAACTTGGAGGCAGATTATGGAAATGGTGCAGCTGAAATAAGTCCAGATGATGTTGAATCTATTTCTGTTTTGAAAGGTGCTAACGCAACTGCGCTTTATGGTTCGCGAGGTGCAAATGGAGTGGTGTTAATTACTACGAAATCTGGAAAAGGCACCAAAGGATTAGGCATATCGATTAGCTCTTCCACTACTTTTGAAACACCACTTCGAGTACCTAAGTACCAAAATAAATATGGTCAAGGTGCAGGTTTTAATTTTGAATTTGTTGATGGATTTGGTTCTGGAACAAATGATAATATTGATGAAAGTTGGGGGCCTGCATTAGATGGTCGAATGATGGTACAACATCATAGTACCAATGCCGATGGCAATAGAGCAGGGGATTTCATAAATCGTCCAGATGGATATACAGATCAAGACTCCTATGAAAAACTGGCTTGGAGTCCGCAAGAAAATAATATTAGAGATTTTTTTGAAACAGGTGTTTCTACCAATAATAATATCTCATTTACAGGAGCGAACGAAAATAGTAATTTCCGATTGTCCTATACGAATCAATATTCAAAAGGAATCCTACCTAATACTGATTTGAAAAGAAATAATATTAACCTTGACCTAGGGCACAAAATGTTGAATGATAAATTAAAATTCAATGCGAATTTTAATTACATCAATTCAGGTTCTAAAAACCGAGCTAACAATTCCTACGGTACTGAAAATATTATGTACTTGTGGGTTTGGTTTGGGCGACAAATTCCAATGGAGTCATTAGAAAATTACTGGCAGACAGGTCAAGAAGGAACGCAACAATTCAACTACAATTATAACTGGCATGACAATCCATATTTCACGATGAATGAAAATACCAATGGATTTAATAAAGACCGACTTTTAGGAAATATCAATATGACTTACAACCTCACCAAAGATTTGACTGTGATGGTGAGAACAGGTACAGATGTTTCTAATGATTTGCGACAAGGAAGAAGAGCATGGAGTACTCAACGATTTCCTTTAGGGCAATACCGAGAAGATAAAATTTACTTTCAGGAAAGAAATACAGATTTTTTAATCAATTATAAGAAAGATATTTCTGCTGATTTTAACTTTAGTGTTTCTGCTGGTGGAAATCAAATGACTCAAACGAATCGCTTCAACCAAGTGTCTGCCAACGAGTTGGCTGTTCCTGGGATTTATAGTTTTAATAACTCTAATATTCCATTATTGCAAAATAGTTTTAATAGCGAGAGACAAATTAATTCACTTTACGCCAATGCATCTTTTGGTTTTAAAAATGCGATTTACGTAGATCTTTCTGGAAGAAATGATTGGGCTTCTACTTTACCAGAAGCAAATAATAGTTATTTCTATCCTTCTGCTTCGCTTTCTTTTGTGGCGAGTGAATTATTCAATATGCCAGCCAATATCTCTTTTGCAAAACTAAGATTAGGATATGGACAAGTAGGAAATGATACGCAACCATATTCTTTGCAACCCTATTTTGAATTCCTTTCTAATCCATACGGAACTCAATTATTGGGGACGGAGGGCAATGTATTACCTAACCCAAATTTGAAACCAGAAAGAGTATCAACGCTCGAAGTAGGAGCTGATGTACGATTGTTTCAAAATAGAGTAGGCTTAGATTTGACCTTGTATAAAAACAATTCTACGGATCAGATTATCTCAATTCCAGTTTCTCAAACTTCTGGATTTGGTTCTAAATTTATCAATGCCGGTGAAATTGAAAGTACTGGTATTGAAGCATTATTGAATATTATTCCAGTAAAATCTAACGACTTCCAATGGGAAGTAGGTATTAATTTTACTAGATCAAGAAGTAAAGTAGTCAAGTTGACAGATGACTTGTCGACTTATGAAATTTCCAATAATTACTTGAGTGTTCAAGCAAGAGAAGGGGGAAGAATGGGGGATGTTTATGGGACAGGTTTTGTATTAGTGAATCCTTCAACTAACGAAACGGTTACAGTTGATGATATTGATGATATTGAAGAAGGATGGGGACATTTGTATAGCGGAGGTTTTCCAGTACGAGATCCTAATATGAGAAAATTAGGAAACTATAATCCTGATTTTATGCTTGGTATGAACAATACATTTACCTATAAAAATTTCAGTTTAGGATTTCTTTTGGATTGGAGACATGGGGGAGTAGTGCTATCTAGAACTTTGTTGATAGGAGGAACTTCAGGTTTGATTAATGAGACAGCAGAGTACGATAGAGAAACACATACTTACATTGGTGGTCAAACAACAGTTGCAGGTGTGAGTACTTTAGATCGACCTGGTTATATGCAAGATGCTGATGGGAACTATGTAACTAATACAGAATCCGTTTCTGCAAGAGATTTTTATTGGTCTCATTTTAATCGAGGAAATGAAGAAGTAGGCATTTATGATGCTTCATTTTTAAAATTAAGAGAATTAAAAATCGGTTACACTTTTGGAAAAAATATCGCTTCAAAACTAGGAGCTGAAAAACTTTCTTTGAACATCATCGGAAGAAATTTATTTTTAGTTACCGAAAATCCACACTTCGATCCTGAGACTTTTTCTTACAATGGAAATAGAATTGTTCCAGGTGTAGAAGATATGGCAACGCCAAGTACTAGGAGTATTGGCTGTCTCTTATACACATCTCCGAGCCCACGAGACCGAGGCTGATCTCG
>OJFR01000538.1_pt1 | contig 12397 bp, 2 predicted proteins | sample 1594121 | NCBI WGS metagenome assembly OJFR01 (sample SAMN05416812, study PRJEB24817) | seawater metagenome | isolation source: Sea water | place: Canada:Atlantic | collected 2013-07 | reverse complement strand
TACACCTCTCTATTCGTCGGCAGCGTCAGATGTGTATAAGAGACAGGCATCAAAAGCTTGGGATTTAGATGATTTGAAAATATTTGGAGGAAATTGTACAACTAATACAAATACAAATACTCAAACTATTACGGCTGTTCAAACTATTACAGTTGAAGATAACAATGCTCCTACATTTACAGATTTGCCTGCAAACTTAACAGTAAATTGCGAAGATAACCCACCAGTTATTGCACCAGTTTTTACTGATGCTTGTGATACTGATTTGGAAATTGTTTATGAAGAAGAAATGCAATTAGGATTGTGTGAAGACAATTATTCTATTTTGAGAAAATGGACAGCTACTGATGATTGTGGAAATGCGACTACTGCTAATCAACTAGTTACTTTCATTGACACAACTAATCCAATCTTTTCAAATTTTCCTATAAACATGTCTGCAGAGTGTGATGCAATTCCTGCACCGGCTACTTTGACTGCAACTGATAATTGTGATGATGATGTTTTAGTTTCTTTTAATGAAAATAGAATTAATGGAAGTTGTGAAGATAATTATCAATTAGAAAGAATTTGGATTGCTACGGATAACTGTGGGAATACAATTTCTCATACTCAAATAATTACAGTTGCCGATCAGACGCCACCAGTTTTCGAACCATTGGCTAATGTAACATTAGAATGTAGTGATGACTTGTCTGCACCAAATCCAGTTGCAAATGATAACTGTGATACTGATGTAATGATTATTTTAAATGACGAATTTACAACTGCTGGTTCTTGTGCTGATAATTATACGATTACAAGAATTTGGACTGCGACAGATAACTGTGGAAATCAATCAACATTGACTCAAGTAGCAACTGTTCAAGATACACAAGTGCCAACAATTTTTGTTCCTGCTGATCAAACAGTTTCATGTGATGCGATTCCAGCAATCCCAACTCCAACTGTAAATGATAATTGTGATAACGATGTTTCGGTGAATTTCAACGAAGCATTTGTTCCAGGAGCTTGTGATAATAATTTTACTTTAATCCGAACTTGGAATGTTGAGGATAATTGTGGGAATTCTGCAACTGCTACTCAAACGATTACAGTTATAGATTCTCAAGGGCCAGAAATTTTAAATGTGCCTGCAAGTGTAACAGTTGAGTGCGATGCAATTCCTGCACCAGCAAGTCCAACTGCTTCTGACAATTGCGACAATGATGTAATCATTGAATATCAAGAAATTTCAAATCAAACAACTAATGGAAATTGTAGTGATAACTCTTACACTTTAACTCGAATTTGGAAAGCAACTGATAATTGTGGAAATGTTGATATTCAACAACAAATGATCACCGTAGAAGATTCGACTGATCCGATATTGGAAGGAGTACCTGCAAATCAAACAGTTGAGTGTGATGCCATTCCAAGTCCTGCGAGTCCAACAGCAACTGATAATTGTGATGCAGATGTAACAATTGCTTACGATGAAGTTCGAACTGATGGAATTTGCGATGATAATTATACCTTAACTCGAACCTGGACTGCGACAGACAACTGTGGAAATACAGCTGTTCAAGTTCAAGTAATTTCAGTTCAAGATACTACTGATCCAGAAATAATTGGAGTACCTGCAGATGTAACAATTGAATGTGCTTTAGTTCCAACTCCTGCTACACCAGTAGCAATTGATAATTGTGATACAGATGTAACGATTGATTTTGTAGAAGCTCGAACTGATGGAACTTGTGAAGATACTTACACCTTAACTCGAACCTGGACTGCGACAGACAACTGTGGAAATACAGATGTTGAAGTTCAAGTGATTACTATTCAGGATATTACTGACCCAGAATTGTTTGGAGTTCCTTCTGATGTTACCGTTGAGTGTGATGCAGTTCCTTCGCCAGCAACACCAAATGCATCTGACAATTGTGATGTTGATGTGAACATAACTTTTCATGTGGAAATCATTCCTGGAACATGTCCAGATAGTTACACGATGATTAGAACCTGGACTGCGACAGACAACTGTGGAAATGAAGATGTTCAAACTCAAAACATCACCGTTCAAGATACAACTGATCCAATTCTTTCAGGAGTACCTGCAAATGTTACAGTTGAATGTGATGCAGTTCCTGCACTTGCTGAACCAACAGCAACCGACAATTGTGATCCAACTCCAATCGTCACTTTTAACGAAGTGAAAATTGATGGAGTATGTGTTGATTCTTATATTTTGGAAAGAACATGGACAGCAACTGATGCTTGTGGAAATGATTATTCAGAAACTCAAATCATTACAGTTCAAGACACAACTGATCCTGTGATGGCTGGAATCCCTGCAGATTTAACTGTTGAATGTGATTTAGTTCCAACACCAGCACAACCATTTATTTCAGATAATTGTGATACTGATGTTGACTTATATTATGCAGAAGTTAGAACAGATGGTTCTTGCGATGAAAATTATACTTTAACTCGAACTTGGATTGCAACTGATAATTGTGGAAATGAAACAACGCAAATTCAAGTAATCACCGTTCAGGATACAACTGATCCAGCGCTTTACGGAGTACCTGCAAATACGACAGTAGAATGTAATGAGATTCCTTTACCAGCTTCGCCTACGGCAAATGACAATTGTGATACTGATGTTGATATTTTACTTTCGGAAATTATCACACCAGGAGCTTGTACTGATAATTATACAATTACTCGAACCTGGACAGCAACTGATAATTGTGGCAACACAACAGAAGGAGTTCAAATAATAATAGTAGAAGATACAACTGATCCAGTTCTTTCAGGTGTACCTGCAAATGTAACAGTTGAATGTAATGCAGTTCCTGCACTAGCACAACCAACTGCAACTGATAATTGTGATGTGGATGTTACGATAGATTATACAGAAGTAAAAACTGATGGAGCTTGTCTCGATACTTATACGTTAACTCGGACTTGGACTGCTGCAGATAATTGTGGAAACACAGATATTCAGATTCAAGTAATTGAAGTTCAAGATATAACTGATCCAATCTTATCAGGAGTACCTGCTGATGTGACAATTGATTGCAACAACATTCCAACACCAGCACAACCAACAGCAACTGATAATTGTGATATTGATGTTACGATTTCTTTTGATGAAAATATTACAGACGGAAGTTGTGCAAATAACTACACGATCACTCGAATATGGATAACAACTGATAATTGTGGGAATTCAATTTCACAAACTCAGGTTTTAACTGTTCAAGATATTATAGATCCAATTATTGCAGGAGTTCCTACCGATGTAACCGTTGAATGTAATGCAATTCCAGTAACTGCAAGTAACATTACTGTAACAGATAACTGTGATACGAATCCTTCAATTTCATATGAAGAAACTAATACACCAGGAGCTTGTACTGATTCATATACTTTGACTCGAACATGGACTGCAACTGATGCATGTGGAAATGAGGCTTCTGAAAGTCAGATTATTACTGTTCAGGATACTCAAGATCCAATAATTGCAGGAGTTCCAAATGATGTATTTGGATTGCCATGTGATTTAGTTCCAGCGCCAGCTATACCATTTGTCAATGATAATTGTGATACAGATGTGGATTTAGATTTTGATGAAATATCAACTCCTGATGTTTGTGGATATACTTTGACTCGAACATGGACTGCAACAGATAACTGTGGAAATATTGCAATTGCTACACAAATTATTACTGTAGAGTTTGATACTCCAGTTTTATCAAATTTACCAGCAGATGTTACAGTTGAATGTAATAATATTCCATCAGCTGGGACTGTAACTGCGACATCAAATTGTTTACCAACTATCCAAGTTGATTTTGTAGAAATGATCATAGATGGAGCTTGCGCAAACGAATACACAATCGAAAGAACGTGGACAACAAATGCAGGATGTGGAACTGCGGTTTCTCATACTCAATCCATTACAGTTCAAGATAATTCTGATCCTATATTGATAAATGTACCTTCAGATGTAACGGTTGATTGTAATGTTATTCCAGCAATAGAAACTAATATTACTGCGACAGATAATTGCGATACGAATCCGCTAGTTTCATTTGAAGAAATTTCAACTCCAGGGGCTTGTGAGAATTCTTACACTTTAACTCGAACATGGACTGCAACTGATGATTGTGGAAATGAGGTTTCTCAATCTCAAATCATCACAGTAGAAGATAACCAATCACCAATTTTAGCAGGAGTTCCTGCTACCTTAAATGTTGGTTGTGGAAATGTTCCAGCACCTGCTCAGCCAGTTGCAACTGATAATTGTGATACAGATGTGGACATCATTTTTAATGAAGTTCAAACACCTTTATCATGTGGATATGAATTGACTCGAACATGGACAGCAGTTGATAATTGTGGAAATGAAACTTCTGCTTCACAAACAATTATCGTTGAAGATACAGAAGGCCCGATTTTGATTGGAGTACCTGCTGATGAAACAGCAAGTTGTGATAACATTCCTTTAGTAAATGGAAATATTACCGTAACAGATAATTGTTCGGCAAATATTACAATTGATTATACAGAAACGACAACTCCATTACCTTGTGGTTATATAATAATTCGAACATGGACTGCAACTGATGATTGTGGTAATATAAGTTCTGCTTCGCAAAATATTACAGTAGTAGACAACACGCCTCCTACTTTGATTGATGTTCCAGCAAACACAACAGTTGAATGTTCATCTATTCCAGGAGCACCTTATGTAGGAGCAACAGATAATTGTGATTACGATGTGGTAGCAATTTTATCAGAAGTTGAAACACCTTTAGCTTGTGGATATTTAATCACAAGAACTTGGACGGCAATAGATGATTGTGGAAATGTAGCAACTGCAACTCAAGAAGTAACAGTTACTGATTCTCAATATCCATCGCTTTGGGAAATTCCTGCTGACGTAACTGTTGAGTGTGGAAATATTCCAGCGATAGACCAAGGAGTAGGAGTACTTGATAATTGTGATCCGAATGCGACTTTAGACTTTACAGAAAGTTATATAGCAGGTTCTTGCGCTGATAATTATACTATCGTTCGAACATGGACTGCTACAGATAATTGTGGAAATACAATTTCTGATTCTCAAAACATTACAGTTGAAGATACACAGTCACCAGTCTTGGCAGGTGTTCCAACTGACTTAACAGTTGATTGTAACAATGTACCTACGGCAGCTCAACCAGTTGCAACTGATAATTGTGATTCAAGTGTTGATATTGATTTTGATGAGATTTCAACAGCAAATGGATGTGGATATATTTTGACTCGAACATGGACTGCAACTGATAATTGTGGAAACTTTACGGAAGCATCTCAAACGATTATCGTTACAACTGATGCACCTATCCTTTCATCTACCCCAGCGGATGTTACAGTTGAATGTAATAATATTCCAGTAGCAGCAACCGTGACCGCGCAGTCTAATTGTGCAGGAACTGTTCAAGTAGATTTTGTTGAAAATATCATCGCTGGAAGCTGTGAAAATAGTTACACGATCGAAAGAACTTGGAGTATAGCAAATGGATGTGGAAATGGAACTTCTCAAACTCAATTGATTACAGTTGAAGATACACAATCACCAATCTTGGCGGGAGTACCTGCTAACTTAGAGGTAGCTTGTGGAAATGTACCATCACCAGCTCAACCAGTTGCAACCGATAATTGTGATATGGATGTAGACATCTCATTCAATGAAATTGAAAATCCATTAGCGTGTGGTTACGAATTAATCAGAACATGGACTGCAACAGATAATTGTGGAAACTTTACGGAAGCATCCCAAACGATTACTGTTCAAGATAACTTTGCACCAATTTTGGTTGGAGTACCTGCTGACGAAGTTGTGAACTGTGGAACAGTTCCAAATCCAGCAGCGGTAACTGTAATTGATAATTGTGATACCGATGTTGATGTTTCTTTCTCTGAAACGTCAGTTGTTGATGGTTGCCAAACAATCATTACTCGAACATGGATTGCAATTGATGATTGTGGAAATGAAGTTTCTGAAAGTCAAACGATCACAATTAATTCTGATCCAGCGACACTTTCAGCAATGCCAGCTGACATCACAGTTGAATGTTCTAACATTCCTGTTGCGGCTGATATTTCTGCTTTCGATGGTTGTACAGGAAATCCTACATTAATTGATTTTGCAGAAAATATTATTATAGGATCATGTGAAAATTCATTTACAATTGAAAGAACGTGGAGTGTGCCAAGCGGATGTGGAAATGGAGTTTCTTATACTCAATTGGTAACAGTTGAAGATATCACCAACCCAACTTTGATTGGAGTTCCTGCTGATGTAGATGTGGAATGTGGAATGATTCCAACTGCTCCAATCGTAACAGGAATCGATAACTGTGATACAGATGTAGAGGTTTCATTTAACGAAGTGGAAACTCCAGCTACTTGCGGATTTACTTTGACAAGAACCTGGACAGCGACAGATAATTGTGGAAATTCAGTTTCTACTTCGCAAACGATTAACGTAGGAGATAACACTCCTCCAGTAGTAGCAGGTACACCTGCTAACTTAACTGTTGAGTGTAACAATATTCCAGCGGTTGCAAATAATCCAATAGCTACAGACAACTGTGATGCGGATGTGGATATTTCATTTAGCGAAACTAACACTCCAGGAGCATGCACAGATTCTTATACATTAACTCGAACATGGACTGCAACAGATGATTGTGGAAACATAACAGAAGCAGTTCAGACAATCTTTGTTCAAGATACTACAGACCCAACTTTGATTGGTGTACCAAGTAACTTGACAATTGATTTGACTCAAGGACAAACTATTCCAACTGCTCCAATTCTAATTGGAACAGATAATTGTGATACAGATGTAGAAATTACATTTGAAGAAACTCAAACAGGAAGTGGTTGTTCTTATACATTAGAAAGAACATGGACGGCGACAGACAACTGTGGAAATACAGTTTCTGCTACGCAAACAATTGAAGTGATTGGAGGATTAAATGTTACTGAAACTCATGTTGATGCATCTTGTGGTGAAAACAACGGAAGTATTGATTTGACGGTTTTAGGTGGCGTTGCACCGATCACATATATTTGGTCAAATGGAGCGGGTAACATCGAAGACCAAACTGATCTTGCTCCAGGAATTTACGAAGTAACCATTACAGACGGAACAGGATGTGCTGCTAATTTATCAATAGAAATTATTGGAACAGGAGCTTTACAAGTTGACATTTCAGCTAACATGGTAAGCTGTTATGAAGGAAGTGATGGAAGTATTATTGTGACTATGGTAAATGGTTTAACTCCTTTCACTTATGATTGGACAGGTGGAATTGGAAACATTCCAAACCCGACTAACTTGACAGCAGGTTCTTACAATGTAACTATTACTGATGCTAATGGATGTGCAGTTTCAACAGGTGCAAATGTTAACCAACCTCAAGAATTGAATTTAACTATTGATTCAAATAGTGGAGGATGTGCAGGTGGACTTGGTTCAGCAACTGCAATTGTTGGTGGAGGAACCATGACTTACCAATATGCTTGGTCAAATGGTCAAACAACTTCAACGATCAGTAATTTAGCTGAAGGAACTTACACCGTAGTTGTTACAGATAATAATGGTTGTACCATTGAAGATGAAGTAACGATTTCTTCAAGTTCTAACTTAATTGTTTCGATTGATAAAACTGATGTAAGTTGTTATTTAGGTACTGATGGAACAGCAACAGCAAGTGTAATTGGTGGACAACCTAACTACACATACTTATGGAGTAATGGTGAAACGAGTGCTACCATCATCAACTTAGAAGCTGGAGATTACAACGTAACAGTTACTGATGGAAATGGATGTATCGGTGTTCAAACGATCACAATCATTTCACCTCCAGAATTGCAATTGACTACAGTTTCAACTGAGGTAACTCCAATTGGAAATGATGGAACTGCAACAGTAACTGCTACAGGAGGAACACTTCCTTACCAATACGTTTGGAGTAATGGTCAAATGACTCAAACTGCAACTGGATTATCTGTAGGTAGTTATTCAGTAACGGTGATTGATGACAATGGATGTTTCGCAATAGATCAGGTAGAAATTAATTCTTCGACTCCAACTGGAGATGTAAATATTGGAGATTATGTTTGGTTCGATATCAACCGAGATGGAATTCAAGATGCTAACGAAGTAGGATTTAATAATGTGATGGTGAAATTATTGACCGCAGGTCAAGATGGAACTTTCGGAACATTAGATGATGAAATTGTTGCTACTGAAACCACTTCTAATAATCCATCATTGACAGGTGCAGGTTACTACTTATTTGAAAATGTAGCGGCAGGAACCTATCAAATTGAATTCATGCTAAGTAGTTTACCAAATGATTATATGATCACATTGGCGAACCAAGGAATGGATGACAATTTGGATAGTGATGCTAATCCATTGACTGGAAGAACTTCAACATTTACAGTTGTTGCAGGACAAATGGATGACCTAAGTTTTGATGCAGGTGTTCACCCAGAATGTAACAATGTTAATACAGGTGGAGCAATCTTAGCTACGCAAACAATTTGCGCAGGAGGAGTTCCAGACTTATTAGTGAATAGTGTTTATCCAACAGGCGGTGGTGGAGATTTGGAATATATCTGGTTGACAAATACAACTGGAAGTCCATTCTCTAATAACGACCCTACTTGGACAATCATCCAAGGTGCAACAGATGAATTCTATCAGCCTGGACAGAGTTACTCGACTACTTACTTTGTTCGATGTGCAAGAAGATCAGGATGTACAAACTATACTGGAGAAAGTAATATTGTTGCGATTTTGACCACTCCTATACCAAATGTCGAAATAGTGCAAGCTCCATCTAGTCTTTGTTTAAGTGAGACAGCAAGTTTTCAAGCAGCTTACGCAGGTGTGGTAGCAACTTACTTATGGGATTTCGGAGTAGGTGCTTCACCTCAGACTTCAACAGAAAGAAATGTTTACAACTTGACTTACAGTTCTGCTGGAATCAAGACGGTTACATTGACCGTTGAAAATATGGGTTGTTCACTTTCAATAACCTATGAACTCGAAGTTGTCAACTGCTTAAATAATTTTGTGTTCACGAGTTTCTCAGCAGATCCTGAACCTAGTGGAACTGAAGTACTTTTAAACTGGACAACTCAGTACGAAGTAAATGGTAGTCGTTACTTCTTAGAGCATTCTAAGAATGGTGATGACTTCCAATCTTTCGAAGTGAGAAATGCTAAAGGAAGTGCTCAAGAGTTTAATGGTTACCAAGCAATTCATGCTGAACCATATTACGGAGTAAACTACTACAGAATCAAATATGTTTCTGCTAATGGTACAGTTACTTACTCAAAAGTAGAAGCGGTAGTTTTCGATAATGGAACGAAAGATATTCATGTATATCCAAATCCAATTGTTGATTTCGCTTATGTTGAATTCCTTACAGAATTGAGAGAAGATGCAACTATTGAAGTTGTTGATATTAGAGGAAGAGTACTTCAGACTCAAGTTGTGGTGGATGGTTTCAAAACTTACAGAGTTAGTTTGGCAGGTTACCCAGCAGGTACTTACATGATTTGGGTACGGTATAATGACTACCGAAAAGATGTAGAACGAGTAGTTAAAATAACAGAGTAGAATAGTTTTAGGAATAATAGTTTAGTTTACAGATGAAGCGGTTGTCGAAGGGGTTCGGCAACCGTTTTTTTTGTAATAAGTTAAGAACCAAAAAAAAGCGGCACCCCAATCATCAAGGTTACCGCTTTTACATATCTATTTAAAAAATCATCTTCTTTTTTAGAATCGAAACAAAACATTCCCTTTCCCCAAAATCTTGTTCACACGTTCGGAATGAATATTGGCTGTCAACTGAACTACCATTTCTCTATAAGGTGTTTGATTAGCAGGCGAATCAATTAAGTAAGCTAAATCTAAATGCTTTTCTGCCAATTCATAATTTTGCATCGCATGGAATTCCATCGCGAAACCATAGAAGACTAAAGGTAATTTTTCACTAGCTGATGCTAGGAATTTAGAATCTGATTGGGTCGTAATATGTGACACTAATTCAAGGCTTCCGAACAGTTCATTTCCCTGAGAATCTATATATGTTAAATCATTTTGCAATTCTCCATTTTCCCAAAAACTAATCATTTGAGTGCCGTCAGCAAAAACATAAGTCGCTTCTTCGACCATCAAGCCATCTTCCCAATTGCCCATCAAAGTATCGCCACTTTCCCAAACAATTAACCCTTCGCCACTTCGAGCTCCGTTCTCGCTTTTTCCAATAAATCGACTTCCATCTTTTCGAGTAAATTTCCCATTACCATCTGCCAAGCCATCTTTCCAATCACCTTCATAAATTTCGCCAGACATTAATTTTATTTTCCCAAAACCATTCATTACATCGTTTTCAAATTCGCCAGTATATTCATGTCCTCCTGGGAAAGTGTAAATTCCTTCTCCTTCTTTTATTCCATCTGACCATTCGCCTTCATAAAAACTTCCATCACTATATTCCATGACTCCACGGCCTTCAAAGGATCCTCGGAAGAACTCCCCTATGTAAAATTCTCCATCTGGGTAAGTGATTTTCCCTGCTCCATGAGGTTTTCCAAATTTGAAATCACCAACATAAGTAGTTCCATCTGCCCATTTTATTTTGCCAGAACAATTTCGTTTTAGCATTGGACAGTCTGAGTGAACTATTGCGGTAGAATCATTTTCTAATGAAAATTGGTAAGAATAACCTTCGCTAGCTATAGGCGAATTGTTGAAATTGGCAAACATCAAAAGTGGTAAGAAAGATGTCCAACCAAATGCGATTAATTTTCTCATTAAGTGCTATGTTTAATAAAATATAAGTGTAAAAGAGTTTTACTAGGTAGGTTATGTTGAATGGTTTTGTCAGGTGACAGTTGTATATTAAATATGTTAGCAAAAACCAGGCAACATAATGGAATAATATTTAAAAATGTAATTCTTTTGTGACGGTAAAAAAAACAGTTGCCCTAAGTTTTAGAACAACTGCCAAGGTCGAAACAATTTCTATAAAACCAATTTTAACCAATTTCCAATCTTCCTTTTTATAGGTTAATAAATTATCTACTAATCATCTATACAATTGAATTTACAATTAGAAGATCGCATCATTAGATTAAAATGAGTTGGTTTCTAGAATTGTCCATCGAACCCGAACAAAATCTTTTTTATTTATTTGTGAGTTAAGGGACTGTTCTGCAATTAATTTCAAAACAGTTTCTTAACTCCCGAATGTCATAATAAATCTTATTTGAGAAGTCAACTTTTATAATAATTGACCTTTTCTAACTTTGAAGTTGTATTATTTACTTAGGTGAGTCTTTCGAAAAGTGGAAGGGGTTACCTTATGTTTACTTTTAAATACTTGATAAAAGGTTGCTTTATTATTGAATCCTACTTGAAAATAGATTTCCTTAATATTCAATTTTTGATGTCCGATCAATAATCTTTCTGCTTCTTTCAATCGAAAATCATTTATGAATTGATTAAAATTCTTTCCAGATTTCTTATTAATAATTTGTGATAATAGGTGAGATGAAAAACTAACTTGATCTGCCAAAGAAGTCAACCGTAGTTCTGAATCTAAATAAGGCTTTTCATTTTCTAAATGAGTAATTAGTGTTTTATAAAAAACATTAATTGTGGAATTAGGCAGGGGAGTCTGGTCTATTTTCTTTGGTAAAAATAAAGGTTTAAAAAGTTCTCCATTAAAAATGGCAGGTTGCTTAAAAGCCATAAAGCCGATAGCGTAAATGGAAAAACTCATAGTCATGCAAATCATATAATCCCATTGTTTATTAAAAAATGGAAATTGAACTAAAATATAATAACTTAATAAGGCAAGAATAAAAAGGGTATTAAGTCTAGCTAAAATAGTCGTCCATTTAATGGTGACCTGATGGGTTTCAAGGTTAGAAGATTTTTTTCTTTGATAAATCATTCGCCATAAAATAATGGCATAAATGCACATATGGCCAATCTGTAAATAAGGATTAAAAAGTGGTTTTCGTAATTTGAAAATCCAATCTCCAGCTTCACCAAAAAGCATTGTCCCTGTTGAATAATAAAACCAAACTAATAGTTCGGGAAGGAGAATCCCAAGAGCAGGTAAAAAATGAAAGAATTGTTTTCTGTTTTTTGAAATTTTAAAAATGCTTAAAAAGTAAATGTATAATAATGGCCCAACTGATAAGTAGGTAAGAGCTGGTGCAGAGGAAGTATAAAGAAATGATTTTTGATGATTTGTCCAAAAGAGAACATATTGAAATATAGTCAAAGAAAAAAGTAGTACGACTGTCTCTTATACACATCTGACGC
>OJFR01000535.1_pt1 | contig 12423 bp, 9 predicted proteins | sample 1594121 | NCBI WGS metagenome assembly OJFR01 (sample SAMN05416812, study PRJEB24817) | seawater metagenome | isolation source: Sea water | place: Canada:Atlantic | collected 2013-07 | reverse complement strand
GGCATACGAGTTCAGCCTCGGTCTCGTGGGCTCGGAGATGTGTATAAGAGACAGCTTGAAAAGTGCACCATCATTAAGTGTTCCTGTAAAAGGAGCATCAATAAACAACTCTTGTTTCTTTTTAAGCTTGATGGTTTTATCCAAATGAATCACACCCATATAATCATCCTCAATGTACACGTCTAGATCAGATGGTTTTATTTTGATTGTGTATTTATTTGGGTTCAATATTTTAGCTCCAACGGTAAATTTCACCGACTTACCTTCAAGTTTATCAAACTTAAACTTTTCGCCTCCTTTGTATGACGGTTCCAAAAACGTGCATGCTGACACTAACATCATCATGCATAAAACGGTTATTATTCTCATATTATGATTGAGAAAGTTCTGTATAGAACTTATAGAAATAAGGAATTGTTTCAATTCCCTTAAAATAGTTAAACACACCATAATGCTCGTTCGGTGAATGAATTGCATCGCTATCCAACCCAAATCCCATCAATACTGTTTTTAATCCCAGTTCTTTTTCGAACATTGCAACAATAGGAATTGAACCTCCACTTCTAACTGGGATTGGTTTTTTATTAAACGTTTTTTCATACGCCAAACTTGCCGCCTGGTATCCAATAGAATCAATTGGAGTAACAGCTGGTTCTCCACCGTGATGTGGTGTTACTTTTACCGTTGTTCCTGCTGGCGCGATAGATTCAAAGTGGTCAACAAACAATTTTGTAATTTCCGCTGGATCTTGATCTGGCACCAAACGCATTGAAATTTTTGCATAAGCTTTAGATGCAATAACCGTTTTGGCCCCATCTCCAGTATATCCGCCCCAAATACCATTTACATCCAAAGTTGGTCGAATTGAACCGCGCTCCATCGTTGAGTAGCCTTCTTCACCCAACACGTCATTTATATTTAATGCTTTGCAATATGCTTCCTTGCTGAATGGTGCTTTTGCCATTTCAGCTCTTTCTTCATCCGTTAAATCAATCACTTTGTCATAAAAACCCGGAATTGTAATGTGGTTGTTTGCATCATGAAGTGAAGCAATCATTTTAGCTAAACTATTAATTGGGTTGGCAACACAACCACCATAAAGACCAGAGTGTAAATCTCTATTTGGACCGGTCACTTCGACTTCAACATAGCTTAACCCTCGTAATCCAGTTGTTATCGAAGGAACATCATTTGCCAACATTCCAGTATCTGAAACCAAAATTACATCTGCTTTCAATCGCTCGTGATTATTCTTTACAAAAACACCCAAATTCTCGCTTCCTACTTCTTCTTCACCTTCGATCATGAATTTCACGTTGCATGGTAAAGAATTATTTTTATTCATTGCTTCAAACGCTTTAACATGCATGAACATCTGTCCTTTATCATCACATGCTCCACGGGCGAAAATTGCTCCTTCAGGGTGAATTTCAGTTTTCTTAATAATTGGTTCAAAAGCAGGGTTCGTCCACAACTCAATCGGATCAGCAGGTTGCACATCGTAGTGACCATAAACTAAAATCGTAGGCAAAGAATTATCAATGATTTTATCTCCATAAACAATTGGATAACCGGCAGTTTTACAGATTTCAATGTTTTCTGCCCCCGCTTTACGAAGATTGTCAGCGACCAATTCGGCTGTTTTATTAACATCCGCAGCAAACTTTGGATCCGCCGAAACCGATGGAACTTTTAATAATTCCATTAATTCATTTAAAAATCGTTCCTTGTTTTGAGAAATATAATCGTTTACCGCTTCCATCTTTAATTGCTTTATTTTCTTCAAAAATCGTAATTTTATTAAAATTAAATGGGTTAAATAGAGATAAACTTTTTTTACACGCAACCTTTTTCTACAAACAAGGGTCTATACCTGTAACGAATAAAAATTTTATATGAATATTTTCAAGACAATTCTCTCAATTTCTTTTCTTGCAATAAGTAATTTTAGTGTTAATGCACAAATTGCTGTCAATGCAACTCCTACTGCTGCTCAATTAGTAACGAATACTTTAATAGGTAATGGAGTAAGCGTATCGAATATCACATTTGTGGGTCAATCATCACAAAAAGGGAGCTTTACAGCAGGGACATCTAATATTGGAATGCCAAATGGAATCGTACTTTCTTCTGGAAACGTGGTTGACTGCGTGCCACCTGCTCAACCAAGTGTTGGTCAATTCGGAGGGCCAGGTGACGCTGATCTTTTGGCTACAGCTCAATCAGTAACAAGTAACCCTTCTTCTTCTCAAATTACGAGTACAAATGATGCGGCAGTATTAGAATTTGATTTCGTGCCAGACGGTAATACAGTGACATTTAATTTTGTATTCGCCTCTGAAGAATATTTGACATACGTTAATACACAATTCAATGATGCCTTTGGATTTTATCTTACTGGTACAAATCCAGCCGGTGGAAATTATGTTAATCAGAACTTAGCGTTAGTTCCTGGAACAAACGAACCAATTACAATTTCTACTATACACCCAGGTTTAAACGGTCAATACTACATTGGTACGCCTGTTGGTCACAGCTTCAATGGATTCACAGTTCCAATTGAAATCTCTTTTGATGTAGTTTGTGGTGAAACATATCACTTTAAATTTGCCGTAGCTGATTGTCAAGATGATTGGTTAGATACTGGTGTATTTTTAGAAGGTGGAAGTTTTACATCCGTACCAGTTGAAATTTCATTTAATACAACAATTCAAGGTGGAAATGTTCAGAACGACTCTACCGTTTATGAAGGGTGTAATCAAACTACAGACATTACTTTTACGCGACCAGGGTGTCAATCTTTCGATTCATTAACTGTAGATCTTGCCATAACAGGAACCTCGACAAATGGTGTCGACTTTGCCTTGTTAGCTGACACTATCTTTTTCCCTCCTGGAGTAAACAACATAACTTGGGATCTAGATGTATTTGCCGATGGTTTAGTTGAAGGTGCTGAATCAATTATTTTCACAATTACAGCTTTAAACCCAGCAGGCGATACCGTCACAGCCACGGGAACCTTATGGATTAATGAGCCGTCACCACTTGTTGTCTCAGGACCCGATGTATATTATTATTGTATAACGGACTCTTCTGATATATCAGGATCAGCGAGTGGAGGATTCTCGCCTTATACATATTTATGGGATACTGGAGACACCACCTCAACGATTTCAGTTTCGATACCAGGAAATGGTGTCTTTGATTACTACCTCACGGCAACTGATGCTTGCGGATATACGGATACGGATACTATCTCAATAATAATGAATCAAACGCTTGCAATAGATACCATGATGATGTGGCCATCTAACGCGTGTGATCCAACAGGTGCAGTATCTGGAGTTGCCACTGGCCTCACGGTTGCAGTTGGTCAACCTTATTACAATTGGACTGGACCAGGTACGAATCCTGGACCATACAATATTGATGCATCCGTATTACAAGATATTCCATCTGGATGGTATTATTTTACCGTAACGGATGATGTTTGTACTGTTGAAGACAGCGTTTTTGTTGAGCCTTTAGACCCGCCAATCGCACAATTCACAGCTTCACCTTCTTCTGGGTGTACTCCTTTAACGGTTACATTCACGAATAACAGTCAAAATACTTCCGATTACTATTGGGACTTTGGAGATGGTCAAACTGCTACTGTTGGAAACTCAAGTAGTCAGACTATAACGTACACAGCCAATGCAACTGTAATGTTAATCGCCTATGCTGATCCAACTTGTGCTGATACTGCATATGCAAGCATTTCCATTGTTAATTGTGGTTGCATGGATCCAAATGCCACAAATTATGATCCAAACGCTGCTCAAGAAGATGGAAGCTGTCTATACCCAGAACCAGAAGTAATTGCACCAAACGTATTTACTCCGAATAATGATGGAAGTAATTCATTTTTTATTCTCGACACAAAAAATGTTGTTCAATTAGAGTTAGCAATATTAAATAGATGGGGTAATGTTATGTATTCGGCTGATGAAGACATCACAATACTAGGTTCATTCGTAGGTTGGAATGGAAAAACAGCAACAGGTGCTGATGCCGAAGAGGGAACATACTTCTACAAATACGTAGCAACTGGAATAAACGGTTTACAAACTGAGGGACATGGTTTCCTTGAATTAATTAGAGATTAACGCTTACCACTATCACTAGAAAATAAAAAAGCCCATTCGTAAGAGTGGGCTTTTTTATTTTATCTAATTTCTAATTAATACAAAAAGTTGTGATAAGGATAACGTTCTTGAAAAATTGCCTTTACTTCTTGGTACAACAAAGACTTAAAATCTTCTAAATTCTCCTTTTCAACGGCTGAAATAAAAATACATTTCGTATCATTTAACTTTGCCATCCATGTTTTCTTTAAATCTTCCAAGGTATAATTCTCTGGAGTGATTTCACTTAAATCATCGGCATCTTTTTCAACATGTTTATAGGCATCAATTTTATTAAAAACAACAATCGAAGGCTTGTCCCTTCCATCTATTTCCATCAATGTTTGATTCACAACATCGAATTGATCTTCGAAATTTGGGTGAGAAATATCTAAAATGTGTACCAACAAATCAGCTTCTCGAACTTCATCCAATGTTGATTTAAACGATTCGACTAATTGATGGGGCAATTTACGTATAAACCCTACAGTATCTGTCAATAAAAATGGTAAGTTCTCTATTACTACTTTTCGAACTGTTGTATCTAAAGTTGCGAATAATTTATTCTCGGCAAACACTTCAGATTTACTCAACATGTTCATTATTGTACTCTTTCCAACATTGGTATACCCAACCAAAGCAACACGAACCAATTGTCCACGATTACCACGTTGAGTTGCCGTTTGCTTATCGATACTTTTCAGTTTACGTTTCAGCAAGGTTATTTTATCCTGAATGATTCTTCTGTCAGTTTCAATCTGTGATTCACCGGGACCGCGCAATCCAATTCCACCTTTTTGTCTTTCCAGGTGCGTCCACAAACGAGTTAAACGTGGCAGTAAATATTGTAATTGCGCCAATTCGACTTGCGTTTTTGCGTTGGAAGTTCTAGCTCGACTAGCAAAAATATCCAATATCAAATTGTTTCGGTCAAGAACTTTAAGTTCCAGTTCCTTTTCAATATTTCTCAACTGTGATGGGGAAAGTTCATCATCAAAAATGACCAACTCAATATCATTGGCTTTGACGTACTCTCTCACTTCCTCCAGCTTCCCTTTACCAACATACGTTCGGTTATCTGGCTTAGACAATTTTTGAAAGAATTTCTTTTCCGTGATTGCCCCAGCTGTCAAAGCCAAAAACTCTAACTCATCCAAATACTCGATTGCCTGTTCTTCGTTAACGTCACCTGAAATAACGCTGACAAGTACGCATCTTTCTTCCGTCGCATCTACTAAAATATGTCCTTCATCCATTTACTCTCTCAACGATTTAACGTACTCTATTAATTCAATTAATGTGCTATCTGATTCTATGGAATGCCCAAATGGCGGCATAGCACCTTTTCCATCTTTTATAACTTCTTCAATTTTATTATTTGACAATGTACTTATAGATAAGTCTTTGGCCTCCGAAACACCTAGCTTACCGTCAGGTCCATGACAAACAGAACATCTTTGCTCGTAAAACTTACCGCCTTCAATATGAGTTTTCTCGTCTTCAAGAACACCATTTTCAACAGAATCAGTACAAGATACCAGTCCTAAACAAAGGAAAAAGAGTACTCTTACATCCATTTTCCTCCTAATGCTTCTCTAAATGGCCATGGAATTGAAGCAAGAATCAAAATCAAACCTATTGTATAGAAAACCATTATCTTTCTATGTTTATCTCGCGTTCCCGTTAATTTCTCTGCTTTTTTGCGACCAATTGTCACGAGTACAATTGCCAAAATCATTCCCAAAACATGTTCTAAGCCGAAAAAACGGAACATTGGTTCCTTCATCCATCCTTCACTAAAACTAACTTTAGACATGTCATTAATGAAAAACAACCCAAGCCCTATAAGCAATTGAATATGTAGAAACACCATTGCAAAAAGATTAATCATTTTATCCTTTTTCTCGTAACGACCAGAAGTTTGATTTTTTACAGCGTTAAAAATCGCAAACAAAAGTAAACCTAATGCAACCCATCGAAGGCCAGAATGTGCGTGAACTAAAGCATTATACATATCTCTAAATTTTATGTCGTAAAAATACAAAAAAGGAACCTCAATCTTCAATTCGGCCAGTTTTAATGCTATGTCAATCCATTTTTATAAATTCACAGAATTATCAAAGAATATATATGAAACTGTACTCATTCATTTTTGCAATTTGTTTTTTATCGCACCTAACAGCTCAAATCAATCCACTAAACGGCGTTAAAGAATCAAAACCAACCTATTACGCCCTGAAAAATGCAACAATTTATGTCTCGCCAGACAAAATTATCAAGAACGGGACGCTTCTAATAAAAGGTGATAAAATTGAAAAATATGGTACACTCATCTCTATTCCAAAAGAAGCTGTTGAGATCGATTGTTCAGATAAAGTTATTTTCCCTTCGTTTATTGAGTTGAATACGGACATTGGCTTGCCAAAACTTGAAAGAAAAGGGAGGGAAGAACAACCTCAAATTGATTCTGAAAAGAGCGGTTCAGGATATTGGAACGAAGCCATTCATCCAGAGGTAAAAGCGAGTGAAATGTATAAAGTAGATGCTAAAGCAAACAAAGAACTAATTGAAAAAGGGTTTGGCTTTGCGCTTTCTCGTCAAAAAGATGGAATTGCTCAGGGAACCGGAATTTTTGTATCGCTCGGTTCGACGGATTTTACAGCGTTAAAAATGAGTAAAGATCTCAGCTTTTATTCTTTTTCGAAAGGGGTTTCACGACAATCTTATCCTTCTTCCCAAATGGGTTCAATTGCACTTTTGCGTCAAGCATTTTACGATGCTGCGTTTTATGCTTCCCATGCACAACGAGAAAACAATGCATTAAAAGCGTTGAATGATCAAAAATCAGGAGTACAATTTTTTGATACAAGAGACAAACTAGAAATTCAACGTGCTCAGAAAATAGGTGAAGAATTCAATATTCAATTCGTTTATCTTGGTTCTGGAAATGAATACGATATTGTGAACGAATTAAAAATTAAAAAGCCTACACTAGTTCTTCCAATTGACTTTCCGGAAGCTTATGATGTAAAAAACCCTTATGTTTCACGTCAAATTCCTTTAAGCCAATTGAAGCATTGGGAACTTGCTCCAATGAACCCTTCCATATTAGCTCAAAACAAAATTCCCTTTTCAATTTCATCAAATGGAATTAAAACGAGCGCCGATTTTTGGTCAAATCTTAGAAAAGCCATCGAACTCGGTTTATCAGAAAGTGATGCGTTGAAAGCGCTCACAGTTACACCAGCTGGAATTGCAGGTTTTTCATCTCAATTGGGAACTCTTGAGGAAAACAAATACGCATGTTTCGTTATCTACTCTAAAAATCCACTTACTGAAAAAGCCGAAATTTTAGAGTCATGGTCAATGGGAGAACAAACCATCTTAAAGGCTTCCTCTCCTGAGTCCATCGCAGGAAAATATAATTTACTTATTGACAACCAAAAATTTAAGATTGATATAACAGGTGATCCAGATAAATACAAAGGAAAATTAACATATTCTACAACAGCATCCGAACTTATTAAAGATTCAACAACGAACTTATTTGTTGATCAGATTGGAAATGATGTGACATTTCAATTCAACATTAAGGATTCAAATTGGAATGGAAGTGTGACTTTACAAGGTAAAGCAAACTCCAAACTTGGAATTTTTGAAGGTGATGGATTACTTCCAACTGGAAAATGGGTAAAATGGTCGGCTATTAAACTGGAGAAGGCGAAAGCTGAGAAGGAAGACGTAAAAGCTAACGTTTCAGACACCGCCAAGCACCTTTGGTTTCCAAATATGGCATTTGGTTTAGATTCTCTGGCCAAAAAGGAAAACATCGTTATTAAAAACGCAACGATATGGACAGGTGAAGAAGTAATTCAAAATGGATCAGTTGTCGTTCAAAATGGAAAGATTGCATTCGTGGGAGATGGAAACTTTAAAACACCGACAAACGCGCGTATAATTGATGCAAATGGTAAATATGTTACAAGTGGAATCATCGATGAGCATTCACATATTGCTATTTCAAATGGCGTTAATGAGGGTGGACAAGCCATTTCTGCTGAAGTTAGCATTCGCGATGTAATTAATCCAGATGACATAAATATTTACCGCCAGTTGGCTGGAGGAGTTACTACTTCTCAATTATTGCATGGTTCCGCAAATCCTATTGGTGGGCAATCGGCAATTATCAAGCTAAAATGGGGTGAAACAGCTGAAAACTTGTTATTGGACAATCAGCCTAAATTCATCAAGTTCGCTCTTGGTGAAAATGTGAAACAGTCCAATTGGGGCGATTACAATACCATCCGTTTTCCGCAAACGCGAATGGGTGTTGAGCAATTGTATTACGACGCTTTCTCCCGAGCAAGAGAATACGCTAAGAATAAAAAATCCAATCCAAATAAATACCAAGTCGATTTAGAATTGGAAACGTTATTGGAAATATTGGATGGGAAACGACACATCACCTGTCACTCCTATGTCCAATCAGAAATCAACATGTTGATGCATGTAGCCGATTCAATGGGATTTAAAATAAATACCTTCACGCACATCTTAGAAGGATATAAAGTTGCTGACAAAATGAAAGATCATGGAGCAGGTGGTTCAACATTTTCAGACTGGTGGGCGTACAAATACGAAGTAAACGATGCGATTCCTTATAATGCTGCAATAATGCATAATCAAGGAATTACTGTTGCAATTAATTCAGACGATGCTGAAATGGGTAGACGCTTAAACCAAGAAGCAGCCAAAAGTGTTAAATATGGGAAAATGACGGAATTAGAAGCCTGGAAAATGGTGACTTTAAATCCAGCAAAATTATTGCATATCGACGATAGAACTGGTAGTTTGAAAGTTGGAAAGGATGCGGACATCGTTGTATGGTCTTCCAATCCTCTTTCTATAAATGCAATCGTTGAACAAACTATTGTTGACGGGGCTGTTTATTACGATAAAGACACAGATGCATTGTTGCAACAAAAAAATCAAGCCGAAAAAGCTCGAATCATCTCAAAAATGCTAGATGCAAACTCAACTCCAGATGCGAAAACGCAACCATTTTTCAAACGGAAAAAAGGACATTATCACTGCAATACATTAGGAGAGGAATTATCAACTGAAGAAAATCACCATTAATATGAAAAATAGTTTATCATTCATTCTTATTTCTCTAATTGCTTTCTCGTCATTCGCACAAGAAAAAGTATTACTTGTAAATGGTTTTCTACACGTTGGCAACGGAGAAACGCTACAAAGTGCTTTAATCGGAATTGAAAAAGGAAAAATCACTTTGATTAAAAACTCTTTGGCATATACTGTAGACAAAAACGAATGGGATACGATTATTCAATTGAACGGAAGACATATTTATCCTGGATTTGTTGCACCAAATTCAACCTTAGGAATTACCGAAATTGATGCGGTCCGTGCAACTAGAGATTTTAATGAAGTTGGATCCTTAAACCCACATGTTCGTTCACAAATCGCTTTCAATACGGAATCGAAAGTAATTTCAACTGTCAAAACGAATGGTGTTTTGCTTACACAAGCAACTCCACGAGGTGGAGTTATTTCAGGAATGTCTTCTGTTATGGCACTAGAAGGTTGGAATTGGGAAGACGCAACAGTAAGACAAGATGATGGAATTCATTTAAATTGGCCAGAAAGCATAGACCGAGGAAATCGTTGGGAATCGAATGCGAAAATTGAAAAAAGTAAAACGTACGAAGAGCACAAACGAGAAATTTACTCCTTCTTTGAAATGGCGAAAGCGTACTCTAGCACAGACAAAAACGACAATAAAGATGCGCGATTTGAAGCGATGCGCCAATGTTTCAAAGGAAAACAACGGGTGTATATTCACGCAAACGAAATTCAACAATTGGTCGATATCATCGATTTTTCAAAAGCATTTGATTTGCCATTCCCAGTTATTGTGGGTGGTTATGACGCCTATTTAATTCCACGCAAACTTGCTGATGCGAAGATTCCTGTAATGTTATTGCGCCCACATAGTTTACCAGAGAACGAAAATGATGCCGTTAATTTGCCTTACCAACTTCCGTTTTTATTAAAACAAGGAGGCGTAAAATTCTGCCTTCAAAATGAAGGAGATATGGAGGCTATGAATGCACGAAACATACCTTTCTTAGCGGGAACTGCTATGGCGCATGGTTTAACAGAGGAAGAAGCTATTAGCTCTGTAAGTCTTTGGGCGTGTGAAATTATGGGAATTGGAGAAAATTATGGTAGTATTGAAAAAGGGAAATCGGCTACACTTTTTGTTTCAGATGGAAGCGCACTTGACATGCGAACGAACAACCTGTTTTTAGGAATGATTGATGGGAAATTCATCACATTAAATAATACGCAGAGTGAATTGTTTGAGAAGTATCAAGGGAAATATAAGTAAGACCTTAAGACTAAAAGATACAAGATGTTAAGACTTGTTCTTTTGAACGATTTAATTTTCTCGCGTATTTATACCTGTTTTTAGCGTATAAGTGCTGAATTTTCAAAATTACTTGGACAATTCATTTTTTTTTTTTGCAAATTGGCGGTGTATTTAAAACCCAACTATGAAAAAACTATTCACTACAATTTTCGTGTGCGGTGTCGCATATCTTTCTTTTTCTCAAGACAATACACTCCCCACATCTGGCAACGTAGGAGTCGGAACACTCAATCCAACAGCACGTTTAAATGTAAACGGAAATGTAAAAATTGATTCCTCTTTGGTTATTAATGATTCGTTACGCGTTAACAAAACGATTCGCGTTATGGATAAGGTTTATATTGAAGGAAAAACTGTCATGGGTGATAACGCAGTTGTTAAACAAAATTTCAAAGTTTTAGGAAACACGAATTTCGACGGAAATGCGACAGTTGATGGTAATTTTAAATTACCCAACGCCGAAACACTTTCAACGAGTAACTTCACAAATGGAAGTTTTTCTTTTTTGGTATTAAATGATAACGGTGTAGCCAAAAAGGGAGGTCCTGATGACCTATTAAATGCAATTTACAGCCCCGTTAATAAACAATGTGTTGAAGGTCAACTAATAAATCCTTCATGGAGTAACGGTCCAAACAAAATATATGTAAATTGTCCTCAAGTATTTGTTGGCGTTAATACAATACAGCCTCGATCTTCATTGGATGTACGTGGAACAACTTTTACAGAAAAATTGGCCGTTGGTATACATCCAGACCTAGCGGAAGGAAATGTTCATATTAAAACAGGTTTGGTAAACCCCTTGGCTAAGTTGTTAATTATTGAAAATGACACACGTAAACTTTTATCACTGGACAACGCTGGCCTACTCCGTGCACGAGAAATAAAAGTTGACACAGAAATTTGGCCAGATTACGTATTTGAAAAAAATTATGCACTAATGCCTTTGAAAGAAGTAGAAACTTACATTGAACAAAATGGTCATTTACCGAACATTCCTTCTGCAGAAACAATGGTGGAAGAAGGAATAAACCTTGCGGAAATGAACCGTTTGCTTCTGGAAAAAGTAGAAGAATTGACGCTTTATATGATTGAGCTGGATAAGAAAAATAAACAATTAGAAAAGGAAATGAACACATTAAAAAAGTAAAATGAAAACATTAATTAATTCCTTTATTGCTTTAATAATTGCATCCAGTTATGGAGTTGCACAAACAGACTCTATAAAGCCAGTTAAGCGAAACAGCGATTATAAGTTTGGTGTGTTTGCTGGGTTGACGGTTAATACGACCAAAAACCTTAATACAACATACAACCCGATGCTAAACACTGGCATAAATCCTTTAGTTGATTACAAAGATAAAATCTATTTAAACTCTTTCTCTAATAATTTTTTGATACCATACATCGGTTTTGAGCTTAAACAAAACAAACAATTTGTACATTCTTATAGCGTGAGCTATCTTCAAAAGAAATTGCCTATGAATGCCGTTCAAGTTTATGCCTCAACAAGAAAAGAGCGAGCTGTTTTTCATGAATATAATTTTACTACTTTTTTTTGGCAAAAAAGACAGAAAAAATATTGCCGTTTATTGGGGCAACACTTTCTTCTTCTCATAAAAACATTGATGACAACTTAAATTATTTTTATAATTCAACAGTCAAATACGATATTCATGATAAATCACACCTTTTTTTACTTCAAATACCTATAGGCATTAGATATTCTAAAAACCATTTTTTCATACATGCAAATACCTGTCTCTTATACACATCTCCGAGCCCACGAGACCGAGGCTG
>OJFR01000533.1_pt1 | contig 12446 bp, 12 predicted proteins | sample 1594121 | NCBI WGS metagenome assembly OJFR01 (sample SAMN05416812, study PRJEB24817) | seawater metagenome | isolation source: Sea water | place: Canada:Atlantic | collected 2013-07 | reverse complement strand
AGATCAGCCTCGGTCTCGTGGGCTCGGAGATGTGTATAAGAGACAGGTTTTGCCTTTCTTTAGTTTGTCATTGAAAAAACTCCAATCGAAATCGCTACCAACACCTTTTACAACAACACCATAAATCTCTTCTTTGGTTTTAATAATACCTGCTTTGGTAGCAAAAACCTGTATATGATTAACTCCTTCCACTTCTTCTATTTCAGGATAAAAATCTTGGTCTTTATCAATAGGACTTGCTTCGTAGGTATTGTGCGAATCGTAACTGGTAATCTGAATATGGCTTCCAAAACCGATAATTTTATTGCGAATTTCCTCCTGAAATCCTCTAACGATGCTCAAAGAAGTAATCATCACTATCATTCCCAACGAAATGGCAATAATGGCTATTTTTATTATTGGTTGTGTAAATTTATTGGACCTGCTGTCTCCCTGTATTATTTTTTTAGATATGAAATACTCCAAATTCATAATGGCGTTTTAAGTCTTTCTGTTTGTAGGGATGAGCAATTTAATTAACTTTACATCTTAAAGTAATAAACAAAAATAGTAAAACTTAGTTGATGTCTGTGAAACTAGCTACAGAAGTTGTTTAAAGTCTCTATAATAAATTAAAATAATCATGAAACAAACCTTTTACATACTGTTTTTTATCTTTTTTTATTCTAGTTGCGATGCTCAGCAAGATAAAAAGATGCCCGAAAACATGCAGGCAGTAACTATACCCAAAGCTATTGTAGAAAAACCCGATTTGCCAATTATTACCGGAGCTACCCAAATAGCAAGGTATTTGCCTTTATTGCAAAACAAAAAAGTAGGAATAGTAGCTAATCATACCGCTGTTATTAATAAAACGCATTTGGTTGATAGTCTTTTAACCTTAAAAATAAATGTGGTAAAAGTGTTTAGTCCTGAGCATGGGTTTAGAGGAAAGGCTGATGCCGGAGAAAAAGTAAATTCAGCAACTGACGAAAAAACAAAACTTCCTATTGTTTCGCTTTACGGAGGTAATAAAAAACCTACTAATCAGCAAATGCAAGGCTTAGATGTAATTGTTTTTGATATTCAGGATGTTGGAGCAAGATTTTACACTTATATTTCTACCATGCACTATGTGATGGAAGCTTGTGCTGAAAATAATATTCCGCTTATCATTTTGGACAGACCGAATCCTAATGGGCATTTTGTTGACGGTCCAATTTTAGAAGAAAAATATAAATCGTTTATTGGGATGCACCCTGTGCCAATAGTTCATGGAATGACGGTAGGAGAATTCGCTCAAATGATTAATGGCGAAAAATGGTTGCAAAATGGCGTACAATGCGATTTAACCATCATAAAAATGAAACAGTACGACCATTTAAGTGCTTATGAATTGCCTATAAAACCCTCACCTAATTTACCGAATATGAGTAGTGTTTATTTATATCCTTCTTTGTGTTTATTTGAAGGTACACCTATAAGTGTTGGTAGAGGGACAGCATTGCCATTTCAGGTATTGGGACATCCAAAAATTAACTCAGAAAAATACAGTTTTACTCCCAAAAGTATGGAAGGAGCCAAAAAACCAAAGTTAGAAGGGGAATTGTGTAAAGGTTATAATCTATCGGAATATGGAATAACCTGTATGCGAGGACTAAAAAAACTAAATTTATTTTGGTTGTTGGATATTTACCAAAACTTTCCTGAGAAAGAAGGCTTTTTTACCAGTTCATTTAATTTGTTAGCAGGAACTAACCAACTACAAGAACAAATTAAAGCAGGCAAAACCGAAAAAGAAATTTATGCCTCTTGGCAAGAAGATTTGAAACAGTTTAAAAACATCCGAAAAAAATACTTGCTGTATAGAGATTTTGAGTGAGTTGATTTAAACTCTTACGCCTATGATGCAAACATCATCCACTTGTTCTTCGTTACCTTTCCATTTATCAAAGGCTTCGTTTAGTAATTCTTTTTGTTCGCTCATGGTATTTTCTTGTAAACTTAAAAGCAATTGTTTTAGTTGTGAAGTTTTAAATTTCTTGCCCTTTTCACCTCCAAACTGATCTTGATATCCATCAGTAAAAATATAAAGGGTGTCATTTTTAGTAAGGTTGATTGTATGTGTAGTAAATGGTCGAGGGTTATCAGTTTTTCCGATAGGTTGTTTATCAGGTTTGTATTCTAAAAGTTCATTATTTCTAATTATCCATAATGGGTTGTTGGCTCCTGACCATTGAAGAATTGCTTTGCCTGAATTATTCTGAAAGTTTGTCAGGTCTAATTTACAAAGTGATATATCCATCCCATCTTTTACATCTTCTTCACTTTTTTCAAAACGTTTTACTACTAATTCTCTTGTCCGGTCTAATAATTTTCCTGTATCAGAAATGTGTTCTTCTAACAATGCTTTAGATAAAGCATTAGAACAAACCACCGAAACCAGTGCCCCCGGAACACCATGGCCGGTGCAGTCGGCTGCTGCAAAATATACAATAGCTTCTTTATTAGAAGGATTAGATAAATTTTCTAGCCAATAAAAATCTCCACTAACAATGTCTTTAGGTTTAAAAAATACAAAGCCATTTTTGAGGTTATCTGAAATTGAGTAACGAGAAGGGAGTATAGCTTCTTGAATGCGTTTAGCATATTTTATAGAATCTGATATTTCTTTGTTTTTTTCTTCTAAGACTTCTTTTTGGTAAGTTATTTCAGTATTTTTTTGGTGTAATAATTTATTATGTTTTTTTCTTTGTTGGCTACTTTTAAAAATAATTAGTACTAATGTTAATAATATCACCCCTAAACCTAATGAGCCATAAAGTTGTAATGATTTTCTTTTATTTTCTTCATCTGCTTTTGCCAATTTCACATCTTTTAATGCGTTTGTTTTGTTAAGTAATTCAATTTCTTGTTGTTTCCTTTCGTTTTGATATTTTTTCTCCATTTCATTAATTAACGCTGTATTTTTAGTATTAGTAACACTATCATTTAATGCGAGGTATTGAGATTGGTGATAATAAGCTTTATCAAAGGTTTTTAAGTTTTCATAAGTTAACGATAATCCTTTGTGAGCTTTTATAGTATAGTCTACATATCCCGTTTCTTGTGCGTTACTCAAGGCATCTTGGTACAAAGCTAATGCTTGGCTATAATTTCCTTTTTTATTATAAATTTTTGCTGCAGCAATTTGAGAAATAGCTAGTTTGCCATGAGCTCCTATTTCTTTTTTAAGTTTAATTGACTTTAATGCATACTCTAATGATTTGTCATCGTCTCCTGTTAGTTCAAAATTGACACTAAGATTATTGTAACACTGAGCAATCATAGGTTTATCTCCTAGTTCAATAAGAATCTCCAATGCTTCAAAAAACAATTTTCTAGCTTTTTCATATTCGCCTAAATAATCATACGCAGTACCTAAGCTTGTTAAAGATATACCATATTGTTTTTGATCACCTATGGTTTGAGCTTCATTTTTTTGTCTTTCATAAATTTTTATAGCCTCATGGTAATTTTTTTGCCCCGAATAAATTAGCCCTATGTTAGACAATGTACCTATTGTCATTGAGGTGTCTTTTAAATTTTCGTATATATTTAGTGCTTGCAGATATAATTTAAGTGCTTCCGTTGGATTACCTGCAATATCATACATAATTCCTGTGTTATTGTAAGATTGACCAGCTCCTAAGCTATCTCCTATATCTATTCTTATCTTACCTGCTTTTTTAAAATGCTCACCTGCTTTTTCATAATTTCCTGAATAGTAATAAGCTACTCCTATGTCATTATAGCCTTCAGCTATTCCATTTTTATTTTTTAATTCTAGATGTACCTTTTGAGCTTTTTTATAATAATCAACAGCTAATGGGTAATTTCCTATTGACTGAGCAGTTAATGCATGCTCACGATAAGCCTCTGCTAACCATTTTTTTTCTTTATGGTTTTTTGCTAAGGCTATTGCTTGGCTATTAAAATAATAAGCTGTATCTGGATTTTCTTTTCGATAAAATATTGCTAATTGTTCGTATGCAATAATCTTTGAAGTATCTGACTCTGTTGTTTGTATGAAATTATAAAGACTATCTGATACATTGTTAGCATTACACCAAAATGGAATAGTTAGTAATACAATTAAGAGGTTTTTCATGGGGACTAAAATAGACATTTTTATTATTTTCTAACTAAAAACGGAAATTCTATAAAATTTTTATACTGTTGAACATCTCTATATGTTTTTATTTACAATTTCATAACACACTGTTAATTCTTGCATTACATTAAAAAAGGTAGTCTGTTAGTAGCTTTGAAATAAAAAAACAATGGACAAATTTGAAATTAAAGAGGATACCAATACTCCCTTAGTTTTAATCAATTTTAAAACGGGAAGCATCAAGTTAATAGGTTCTTCTACCCATTCAAGACCGGAAGAATTTTATCCTACAATTTTAAAAATGCTTAAAAAGTATTTTGAAAATCCGGCAAAAAGTACCAAAGTTTTAATCGACTTAGATTATTACAATGATACTTCTTTCAACTATATTTTTCAATTGGTAGAATTAATTGTTGGTTTAGAAAAATTCAATAGAACACAACTTAATTTAGAGTGGTATTGTCATCCCGAAGATAGAGGAATATTGGATGATATTAAGATGATTAGTTATCAACTTCAATATCCTATAAAAGTGTTAACCTACGAGTTGGTTGGATAAAGTGCCACCCCAATCCTCCCAAAGGGAGGGAGTTTCCATGCTTTGGTGTGGATTAAGTAAGAACTTAGACCTCACCCTATAAACTCATAAATTTTTAATTCAATAACCTGGCTATCAAAATTTCCAGTTGTAAGTATTGATTTCCAATAAACAGTTAGAAAGTAAATCGATACTTCCTTGAATATCGTCTTTGTTTGCCATTTCAATTACTTGGTGTATATGTCTGGTTGGAATAGAAATAGCTCCTGAAATAGCTCCTCCGGCACTCATTCGTTGTATTCCGGCAGTATCTGTTCCTCCAGCCGTTAAAATTTCTTTCTGATAGGTGATTTTATGTTTTTTAGCAACACCTTCCATAAATTTCACCATTCTGTAATCGCAAATGGTAGAGCTGTCCATTACTTTTATGGCTGTTCCATCACCTAATTTGGTAATCATTTCTTCAGCTTTAGCTCCCGGCACATCATAAGCAATGGTGGTATCTAATCCAAATCCAAAGTCAGGTTGAATTTTTAATGATGCTACACTTGCGCCTCTAATACCAACTTCTTCTTGAACTGTGAAAACACCATACACATCATAAGGAACAGCTTGTTTTTTTAAGTCTCTTAGTGATTCAATAAGAATAAAAACTGCTAATCGGTTATCCAACGATTTGCAATTAACACAGTTGCCCATTTCTATCAGGTTTCTGTCTCTTGTAATTGGGTCGCCAAGACTTACAATTTTTTCTACTTCTTTTTTGTTCATTCCTAAATCAATAAAAAAGTCGGTAGTTTTTAATTGTTTGGTTTTTTCTTCAGACGTCATAACATGAATAGGCTTAGAACCCATTACACCAATAACATCTTTTTTCCCATGAATGATAACTCTTTGTGCAGTTAATGTTTTCGGATCGAATCCTCCTAAGGTATGAAAACGTACAAACCCGTTATCATCAATATGGGTAACAATAAATCCAATTTCGTCCATGTGGGCGCCAATCATTACTTTTTTGGATTCTTTTCCTTTTTTAATAGCATAAACGTTTCCCATATTATCTACAGAAACTTCATCAACTAAAGGAGTTACCTCTCTAATTACAATTTCTCTAATACGTTGTTCATGTCCGGGAGCTCCGGCAGCTTCGGCAATTTCTTTAAGTAAGGTTATGTTTAATGACATACTATTATTTTTAATGTTTTTATTTTTTAATCAACAATGCTTAATTTCATCATGTTTGTTTGTCCTTTCTCACTAATAGGCATACTCGCTAAGTTGATGACTAAGTCTTTAGATTTAATTCTTTTTTCTTTCTTTAAGATGTATTTGATATCAGCAATAGTATGGTCGGTGCTTACAAACTTATCATAGTAAAAAACTTTTACTCCCCAAACTAAGCTTAACATGTTTAAGATGTCTTTATTTCCAGTAAAAACAAAAACACCGGCTCTTGGTCTAAAGCTCGATATTTTAAAACCTGTATAACCGGAAAAAGTCATGGTAACAATAGCCGCAGCATTTGTTCTGTGAGCTAATCTGCATGAGTTAAAACAAATAGAATCTGTAATGTATCTTTCTTCATTATTTTCGTCTGGCGGATATTCGTAATGATAAAGCGAATCGCTAGTTTCTACATTTTCGATAATGCTTGCCATTGCTTTTATTACTGCTACAGGATGCTTTCCAACGGAAGTTTCTGCACTAAGCATAACTGCATCAGCACCATCTAACACTGCATTTGCCACATCGTTAACTTCTGCTCTGGTAGGCGTAATGTTTTCTATCATGCTTTCCATCATTTGGGTAGCAATAATTACAGGCTTGGCAGCTTGCATACATTTTTTCACTATCATTTTTTGGGTAAGTGGTACTTTATGGAAAGGAATTTCTACACCTAAATCACCACGAGCAACCATAATGGCATCCGTTTCTTTAATGATGTCGTCAATTTCGGCTACCGCTTCAGGTTTTTCAATTTTGGCAACAATTTTAGCATTGCTTTTTGCTTTAGCAATAAGGTGTCTTAACTCAATAATATCTCTGGCATTTCTCACAAAGGATAAACCTATCCATGAGATATTCATTTTTAGGGCAAATTTTAAATCTTCTAAATCTTTTGCTGTTAAACTTGGTAATGAAACCTTGGTATTAGGTAGATTAACACCTTTGTTGGAGGATAATTTTCCGCCATGGATTACTTTGGTAATTACTTCGTTTTTTCTGTTGGTAGAAACCACTTCTAACGCCAACTTCCCATCATCTAACAGTATTTTTTCTTTTGGTTTTACATCTTTAGGAAAGTTTTGGTAGCTGATATATGCTTTTTCGGCATTTCCTTCACATTTAGTTGTAGTAAGAATAAATTTACTACCATTTTTAAGCATTACACCATTGTTTTCAATTTTCCCTACTCTAATTTTTGGACCTTGTAAATCGGCTAAAATAGCTGTGTGTGTACCTAGTTCGGTGTTTATTTCTCTAATGTTATGGATTACTTGTTCGTGATCTTCATAATTTCCGTGAGAAAAATTTACCCTGCAAACGTTAACTCCTGCTTTAATAATTTTTTTAAGCATTGCTTTTGAGGAGGTAGCAGGACCAATGGTCGCAACAATTTTTGTTTTTCTGTAGTTCATTAAAATAATAAGTTTTGTTTCGATTTAAGTTCTTTTACATCTATTCTGTGAGCAATAATAACAACATCTATTTCTTTAACTTTTTTGGTTAAATTTTCAACAAGTTTGTCGGTAACACTGCCTTTTAATACAAGAAAATAATCAATACTTTGTTTTTCACTAACTAAATAACCTTCGCTACTTTTGTTGGCTATTACAAAATATTCTATGTTGTTGTCTTCGTCAATATATTCAAAAAACGGAAAGTTAATGATTTCGTTTTTTTTTTGTATTTCGTAATCTTCAATTCTTTTAAAGTTTGTTTTTAGGGCATTGTTTAATGACCAACAAATTCTATAATCTTTTGAATGACAACTAATTCCAATCAATTCAAAGTCGTATTCATTTTCAAGGCTAAACGTTAGTTTTGACATCGCTTTTTCCCTCTAATTTTAGATGTAAAGGTAGCAAATTTATGGGTTAATTCAGTATATTGTTATCGATTTTACCCTTATTATTTGAATGCAAAACCTACGTTGAAAGGTAAGTTTTAAGGAAGTTTTTTTGAAAATTTTCCCCCCTAGAGTTTAATAATTCTTTAAGTAAGCTATACATTTTAATTCTATGGCAATGGGAGAGGGAAGAGCACCTACTTCAATAGTAGTTCTACATGGTTGATTTTCTTTAAAGTATTCAGCATAAACTTTGTTATAGGTTTTAAAGTCTCTTTTCATATCAGTAAGAAAAACAGTAACATCTACTAAATCGTTCCAAGTAGCACCGGACTCCTCTAAAATTAGTTTTACATTATCGAAAACCGATCGACACTGAGCCTCAAAATCGAAAATTTCATAATTTCCGTTTTTATCGAATTTTAATCCCGGAATATTAGCTTCTTCGCTACCCGAACCGGCAGCTCTAGGGCCAACACCCGATAAAAAAAGTAAATTACCTGCTTTTTTTGCATGAGGATAAAGCCCCATTGGTTTTGGGGCTTTATCTGTATTTATGCTGTTATTCATTACTATCTATAATTTTTTGTAATTCTTTCAATTTGGTATTTTCTTTCTTAAGCTTTTCAGTCATTTCATTGATTTTGTTTTCACTATTTTTTATAGCTTCATCAACTTTATTGTCATTATTGGCAGGGTCATTTTTTTGAGCTTGGATTTTTTCTAGGTTCTTTTCTTCTTTTTGAATTTCTTCAACCATTGTTTGTATATTTTTTTCAACTACTTCTTTATCTTTTTTAGCTTGAACTTTAGCATTGGCAGCTCTATCTTGACCAAACTCTTTGCCTTCTAGATCTCCTTTATTCTTCCCATAAGCATTTCCGTTATTGTTTTTTTCTTCATTTTTATTGGTTGTTGCTTCTTTCTGTTTCTTTTCTTTTTTTATCTTAGTTTCTTTTTTTTCAACCTTTACTTCATTTTTAGAGGTTTTGTTTTGGGCATTAACATTCATAGTAAGAGAAAAAATTAATGCAGTTGCAATTACAATTGTTGTTTTCATATTGTTGTGGATTTAGTTTATAATTTGATTTCTAATTTTGGTTACTTTATTAGCAATATTAATAAAGTCTTCTTGATTTTTAATTATAAAAATTTCATCTAATTGTTTTAATTGATTGTTTAAGTTGGCAATATTATCACTTTTAAAACTTTCTAATAAGTTAATTAGCTCAACTAAAGATTGTTTTTGGGCGTTAATTTTTTGTTTAATTACACTATTATCAATATCTTTCGCAGATTGACGAGTTCCTAAATATAAACCTTCTATCCAACCTCCTGCCAATACTAAAGCAGCTAATTCTTCTTGTTGCGTTGTTTTTAGGTAAGCATCTGCTTGTCTGTAACTTTGCTCTGCAATGAATAGTACAGAGTCTTTTGTTTCTATGTTGTTTTCAATTCTTTCAATAGTAGCAACATCAAAAACATTGGTTAAACCTAACTCTTCAGCTAATTTTTTAGAGCAATTAATATAAAGCATGCAGGCTTGTGTTTGGTCGAAAATGGTTGCATAACTTAAATCAACACCATAAATACCAAAGTTTAGTGCTTTTTGAGTGCTGGTAGTGTAGCTATTTACATTTTCTACTGCATTAAGATAATTCTTATCATAAATAACACCTTCTGTTTTAAAGATTTCAGCAGCTTCTAAAGGTAGAGGAACTGTAGATAGTACTTTGTTTGAGGCTTCAACTCTTTTTTCGGTTCTAATTTCTATAGCTTCTTTATTTTCTACGATGCTTGTTTCTTCATCAGCACATGACGTTAGTAGTAACAAAAATAAAGTAGGAAGTAGTAGAAAATAGTAACGCATAGTTTTAGTGAAGTTTTAAACCATAACAAAGATAAAAAATTAAATGACGTACACAAATTTTGTTTTTAGGGATATAAAATAACAAAGCCCATTAATAGCTATTAATGGGCTTTGTATAATTTGTTAAATTAAAACCTATCGGCATTCATCACTTTTGTCCAAGCATTTACAAAATCGTGTACAAATTTCTCTTTGTTATCGTCTTGAGCATAAACTTCTGAATAAGCACGTAATATAGAGTTAGAGCCAAAAATTAAGTCTACTCGTGTGGCAGTCCATTTGGTTGCCCCTGTTTTTCTGTCGACAATGTTGTATAAATTATCATTAACGGGTTTCCATGCGTAATTCATATCGGTAAGGTTCACAAAGAAATCATTGCTTAAAACGCCAGGGTTATTTGTAAAAACACCATGTTTGCTTCCTCCATAATTTGTTCCTAAAACTCGCATCCCACCAATCAATACTGTCATTTCAGGAGCAGTTAAGCCCATTAGTTGAGTTCTGTCTAATAACAATTCTTCCGCTTTTACAGTGTAGTCTTTTTTCAACCAGTTTCTGTAGCCATCGTGTAGTGGTTCTAGTGCCTCAAACGATTCTACATCGGTCATTTCTGCTGTCGCATCTCCTCGTCCAGCATTAAAAGGAACTTTGATGTTTACTCCGCCTTGTTGAGCAGCTTTTTCAACTGCAGCAGTTCCTCCCAATACAATTAAATCGGCAATGCTCACTTTTTTAGATAACCCTGCTTGAATTTCAGTGAGTTTATTCAACACTTTTTGCAGTTTTTCCGGTTCGTTTCCTTCCCAATCTTTTTGGGGTGCTAAACGTATTCTGGCTCCGTTTGCTCCACCTCTGTAATCAGATTTTCTAAAAGTTCTTGCACTATCCCAAGCAGTAGTAATAAGTTCAGTCTGGCTTAATCCGCTGTTTAGTAATTTAGTTTTTAAGTCTTCAATTTCTGCATCAGATAAGGTATAATCAACTGTTGGAACAGGGTCTTGCCAAATTAGGTCTTCCTTTGGTACATCTGCTCCTAAATAACGACTTTTTGGGCCTAAATCTCTGTGCGTTAATTTAAACCATGCTCTTGCAAATACATCTTTAAAATATTCAGGGTCTTTATAAAATTGCTCTGAAATTTTTCTATACTCAGGATCCATTTTCATTGCCATATCAGCATCTGTCATTATTGGGTTTCTGCGGACATTTGGTATATGAGCGTCAAAAGGTTTATCTTCTTCCTTCATGTTGACAGGTTCCCATTGCCAAGCTCCGGCAGGGCTTTTTTTCAATTCCCATTCGTGATTTAATAATAAGTGAAAATAAGTGTGGTTCCATTTATTGGGAGTCGTAGTCCAAGCACCTTCTAATCCACTAGTAACAGTATCTTCAGCATTTCCTTTGCCTTTTGGATTTATCCAGCCAAAACCTTGCTCATGAATTTCTGCTCCTTCAGGACTTTCTCCTAAAATAGATGCATCACCATTTCCGTGTGCTTTACCAACGGTATGACCTCCGGCTGTTAGCGCTACTGTTTCTTCATCGTTCATAGCCATTCTTTTAAAAGTCATTCTAACATCTTGAGCTGTTTTTAGAGGATCTGGATTTCCATCAACACCTTCCGGATTTACATAAATCAATCCCATTTGTACGGCAGCCAACGGGTTTTCTAAAGACTCTCTGTCGGCATCGCTTGAATAACGATTTTTAGTTGCTGCCAACCATTCTTTTTCATTTCCCCAGTTAATGTCTTTTTCAGGATGCCAAATGTCTTCACGACCACCGGCAAAACCAAATGTTTTAAATCCCATAGATTCGTAAGCCATATTTCCGGCAAGGATGTATAAATCTGCCCAAGAAATTTTGTTACCGTATTTTTTCTTAATTGGCCATAATAACCTACGTGCTTTATCTAAGTTGCCATTGTCGGGCCAGCTGTTTAGCGGTGCAAAACGTTGGTTTCCTGTGTTACTTCCACCACGACCATCAGCAATTCTATACGTTCCTGCAGCATGCCAAGCCATACGAATCATCAATCCACCATAATGCCCCCAATCGGCAGGCCACCAATCTTGATTTTCGGTCATGAATTTTTTTAAGTCGTTTTTTAATGCCTCTAAGTCTAGTTTTTTGAACTCTTCGGCATAGTTAAATTCATTTCCTAACGGATTTGTTTTGGTATCGTGTTGATGTAAAATATCTAAATTGAGTGCTTTTGGCCACCATTCCATTGTTGTGTTACTTGTTTCTGTGTTTGCCCCATGATGAAAGGGGCATTTTCCTGTTGATTTGTCCATAATTTTGTTATTTAAGTTAGTTATTAAATTTCCCTGTTATCTGAAGTTTAACTTCTTGAATGTTAAAGTTTTTTATTTTATGTGTTTTAAAATAATTTTCAATGAGTTTGTTGAGTTGTTCATCTTCATAATCTTCAATACGGTCTGTTTCTGTACAATATAAATGATGATGGTTGGTTAAAACCGAATCGTAACGCATAATGTCTTTCTCTGTTTTTACTTTGCTTAGCAGCTTGTTTTCAACAAAAGAATCTAACACTTTATATACGGTACCAACTGAAATGTTAGGATGATTTTTTTTGATGTATGCTATTATATTTTCAGCTGTTGGATGATTTTTTAAATGGGTAATGGCCTCAAAAATAGCTACACGCTGAGGAGTTACTTTTAGTCCTTTTTCTTTTAATGCTTTTCTGAAAAATTCACTCATGATATTCACTAGTAATTATTCCTCAAAGATAATAATTCTTATTTAGGAATAGACATTATTAACCTGTCTCTTATACACATCTCCGAGCCCACGAGACCGAGGCTGATCT
>OJFR01000532.1_pt1 | contig 12465 bp, 6 predicted proteins | sample 1594121 | NCBI WGS metagenome assembly OJFR01 (sample SAMN05416812, study PRJEB24817) | seawater metagenome | isolation source: Sea water | place: Canada:Atlantic | collected 2013-07 | reverse complement strand
ATTCAAGGTTAAATTCAAAAGTTGTTTTATTTTTATTCTGATAAAAATAATTCTAATTTGTCCAACCGTTCCTTTAATAAAAATTGTCCTTGTTTAAATTCCTCTCCAAATTCCAAAAATGCCTCATCTTTTTCAGTCCATAATTTCCATTCTTTTAAACTGTCTCCATTTGGATTTCCAGTTTTTATAAAGTTAATCCAATAGTCAGAAACCATATCTGAATATGTATGGTCTGATTCAGAAATAACTCCAGAACCTATTGACCCAGGATCATTTTCCAAATTATTTAAAGCATACACAATTTCTGCACCGTGGAAAGCACCATACTCTTTCGGGTATCTTTCAGAAGGTGTTTTTGAAAAATAATACATAAAAACTCGGTTACCTCCTTTGCTCATTTCCTTTGCCCAATTTCGATTATGTAAATGAAAATTTTGATCACTTTGAAAGTCAACATATGCCTTGGCGATGCTTGCAGAATCCTTAATCGGATAAGTATTAAAAAATAATTCAGATTGACCGGGGTATTTTTTTTCTATTTGTTGCCGATAAATTTCAGGGTTAGTTGGGAGTGACTTTGGTACCCATAGTGACCATTCATCAGAGTTGGCACCAGTGATGACATCAACTTTATTATGCTTCGATTTGGCGTAAATATCTTTAACATCTTCGGGAAAAACGTAGCCGTCCACCATCGGTTCACTACTCAGATTATTTTTATTGGAAAAAAACAATTGGACAATAGAGTCCGAAGGAACAGTTCTAATTTCTTCAATCGTATTAGCATTTAGTTTTGACATAAATTCTTTGCCTTCTTCTTCCCCTGACACATAACCATTTTTGGCTTCTTTCAAATGTGGTCCTCCCCAAAGGTAAGCGCCACTTTGAGCAATCGCTTTATGGAATAATCCTTTAGTTAGAGGAGAAGCCGTTAATAAGGTAACTGACCAACCACCTGCAGATTCTCCTCCGATGGTCACATTACCGGGGTCACCACCAAAGGCGCCAATATTTTTTTGAACCCAATCCAATGCGCTGATTTGGTCAAGCATTCCGTAGTTGCCAGAAATACCTTTTTCGTTTTCGGCAGATAATTCGGGATGTGCTAAAAATCCAAAAGCATGTAACCTGTAATTAATACTAACATAGACGATTCCTTTTTTTGCTAAATTTTTTCCCAAATATTGAGGATGAGTTCCTCCTTCGCGAGTAAGACTTCCTCCATGAATCCAAACGAAAACAGGCATTTTTTTCTTAGGAGAAATAGTTGGTGACCAAACATTCAAATACAAACAATCTTCCGACATCTCCTCTGGAGGGATTTCGTAAATAGATTGTTCACCATATCCTGTTGAAGGACAAATGTTCCCATATTTTTGAACTGATTTAATTCCTTGCCACGGTTGAAGTTGTTGTGGTGATTTCCATCGTAAATTGCCAATTGGAGGTTGTGCAAAAGGAACACCTTTCCAAATTAAAATACTATCTTCTTCCAATCCTTGTAAATTTCCATTTTCAATGGAGACGAGGGTTGGGTCGGAAGATTGACAACTTTGTAACATAATAATTGTAAATGTTAAAAATGCTAGAATTTTCATTTTAGTGTTTTCACTTGAAACTAATGAATGATTATTTTTTGCAAAGGGATATTTTCTAATTCTAAAAAATAAACTCCAGATGGATATTTCTGAACATTTATTTCCTCAGGTTCTTCAATTTTTCCATTTAAAATCAATTGGCCAAAAAGGTTGTAAAAATTAAATTCACCAATATACCCTTCGATATGTAAATATGTTGTTACAGGATTTGGGAAAATTTTAAATGGAATGGAGGGATTGATAATAGTATCGGGTAATTCACATAAACTCAAATCAGGATTAATCTCAATTGGCTCTTGTGGAAGAACATCTTTTCCAATAAATGCAGAATAGGATTTTGGAAATTTCGTCGCTCTAAAAACAGTATTTGTTCCTTCCCCGATAGGATTGACCACCATATTACCTTGAGTAGCAATTCCAAATATGGTAACTGGATTCACATATTCCCATACTTTTTCTTCATCTTTATTTATTTCAAAAAAAGTACCATGAGCACCATCATTGATTAATATATTTCCATTAGATAGTTGTTGAGCGCCAGAGATAAATCTGGAATAAAAATTTGTAGGAATATTGTTATTTAAAACCCAGTCATAATCTTCTGGAAGAAATTTACCAGTACTATTTTTTTTATAAAAACCATTTTCAATTATTGGGTCAATTTTTACAACATTTGAAAATAGACTATCTGTTCTTCCAGCACCATTATTAAAAATCATAATTTTCCCTTCGTCTGGAAATCCTTCTTCAATCCAATGGGCATTGTGTTGTCCAAATAATTTTTTATCTAAATCATCTCCTTGCCGATATGTTTGAGGATTACCCCATCGAAATAGTAAATCTCCTTTTTCAGTTTGGGCTTCTTGGATTGTAGTGTTATGATCAATAATCCAAACTTCATCAAAATATAGGACACTTAATAAAATTTGGTCAAGGGAAGAATTATAATGAATAGAGTTAGCGTGTTGCCAATCTCTTCCATCTCTACCTGGACGAATATAATTAAGGTCTATTTTTTCTGGGTGTAGACTGACATCTCCATAATTATTTTTACTCGAATCGAAGTCTTGAATTAAGTGATCCCAAGCATGCCACTCCCAAACTATTTTACCTGAATCAACTCCAATAGGTTCGATTTCGACAATATGTTCCGGCCATAGTTTTTCATCACTTAATATGGTGGTATCTCTACCATTTGCAATTACTTCGTTTTTTTCTTTCACCTCCCAAGCCAACAATAAAACATTCCCATTTGGTAAAACCTGAAAATCATGATGAGCTCGATAACTTGGGGAATTATATGTAAATGACCACATTAAATCATTATCCCAATTGTATTTTTCTATTAATCCTCCCGCTCCACCTTCATGAATTTGTTGATTGATTAATTGTCCAGCTCGGAATAATGAACCATCAGGTTGCAAGTAAACTGCATTACCTGGTTTGTTGGAGCATTCCCAAGTGTTGATTAATTTTCCACAATTATCGATGAGGTAAACGGTGGAGTTAGCTGAGGGAGAAAAGAGGGTAAAGCCTTCAAAAGTTTCTTCTTCGTGCAAGATCAGCCCAACAGTATTTTGAGAGTAATTTTTATTTCCCAAAAGTGAAAAACAAAGGATGCAGAAGAAGATTTTTTTAAAAAACATTAAATGATAAATTTATTTATTTCCAAAAATACCTTTAAAATCATAGGGTTTTTAATATGGATAATCCAAACATAGGGGACAATTTGTTCATTCGCCTCTAAGCATGTAAAGGACTTTAGATATAATTTTATATTAGTTCTACAGAATATATTATCTCCAAAACGGGGTAAGAGTTCTTTTCAATTCAAAACTATAAAATCAAAAAACATGATAAAAGTCCCACCTAACTTTTTGTCAATTCTTATTACGCTGTCAATCAGTTTATTGAGTTTTACTGGAATGTTTGCTCAAGAACTGAATATTTCTGGGAAGGTTACAGAAGCGAATGGAGATCCTATGCCTGGGGTTACTGTCTTGATAGAAGGTACTAATCAAGGTGCATCAACAGATATAAATGGCATTTATAAGCTTACAACTTCAGACAGAGAAGGCGTTCTTATATTTTCTTTTATAGGCTTTCAAACTCAAAAACTAAATATTGAAAACCGTGGAATTATTGATGTAGTGATGGTAACTGATGATTTCAAATTGAATGAAGTCGTTGTGACTGCTCTTGGAGTAAAAAAGGAAGTTAAATCTTTAGGTTATGCCGTTACCGAATTTAATGGTGATAATATGGTGAAGGCAAGGGAATCAAATCCTGTAAGTACATTAACTGGAAAAGTTGCAGGACTGAGTATCCAAACCCCGACTGATTTTTTTCAAAATCCAACTATTACAATGCGTGGAGGTACTCCGCTTATAGTAATAGATGGTGTACCAAATCCAAATTCAGATTTTTGGGAAATTAGCTCGGATGATATTGAAAATATTAGTGTACTAAAAGGTGCAACTGCTTCAGCATTATATGGTTCGTTAGGTAGAAATGGTGCGCTTTTAATTACGACTAAAAGAGGTAAAAATAAATTAACTATTGAATTTAACTCAACCTCTCAATTTCAAAGTGGTTTTTTAAGAGTACCTGAAATACAAACAACCTATGGAACTGGTGACCAAGGAGAATATGAATATGTAGATGGCTTTGAGTATAGCGGTTATGTTTGGGGGCCGAAGTTAGATCAACCTGCTAATACTCCAAGTGGATTTTGGGAAACGCCACAATATAACAGTCCAATTGATCCACAAACTGGTGAAAGAATGCCAACTGCTTTTATTAGCAAGGGAAAAGATAATATGAAAAACTTTTTCCGAACAGGTTTGATTCAAACTAATAACTTAAGTATCACAGGCGGAAATGAATCTGGCAACTTTAGAGTTTCTGCATCAAATAGTTATCAAAAAGGACAAGTGCCCAATACTGATTTAAATATTTATGGATTGAATGTTTCAGGTGGATACAAGTTGTCTGATAAAATATCGGTAGATGCGAGTTTAAATTATGGGCGGCAGGAGTCTGATAATTATCCCAACTTAGGATATGGATCACAAAGTTATTTGTACAGTATTATGTGGCTTGGTGCAAATGTAGATTTGAATGAAATGGAAGATTATTGGGAGCCAGGACAAAAAGATTTCCAGCAATTACAATACAATAAGCAATGGTTTAACAATCCTCATTTTATGGCCAACGAATATAATAGAGGATGGTATAGAAATTCTTCTTTTGGTCAAGCGGGGATTAATTACAATATCGCTACAGGTTTAGATTTTAAAGTTAAATCAGGTTTTAGTTACTATTCTGTTTTATCAACAGAGAAAGAACCGAAGAGTTATATTCGAGGATTTAATGATTATTCAGATGGAAATTATTTTATCGGAAATGAATCTAATTTTAATTTTAATACTGATGCTGTTTTTTCATACAGTAAAAAAATTAATGATAATATTTCTTTAAGTGCCAATCTTGGAGGTGCAATTCGGAATGCTCAATATCTACAATCAGGAATTTATACTGATGGATTGACCGTACCAAATTATTATAATATTGCTAATTCTATTAATCCTGTAATTGGAGAAAATCGACAAACCGAAGAGCGGGTGATATCTTCTTACGCTACTTTGGATTTGGAATTATACCGAGCATTTTATCTTGGCTTTACTGGAAGAAATGATAAAGTTTCAACTTTGCCAATTGATAATAATTCATTTTTCTATCCATCAGTAAGTGCAAGTATTGTAATTTCTGAGTTATTGGATTTACCTAAACAATTATCATTTCTAAAATTTCGGTCGTCATGGGCACAAGTGAGTGATGGGTTTATTGCAAATAACAATGGATTAAGTAATCAACCTTATAACCATATTGGGGCATACAATCAAGGCTCCACATGGAACAGTATAAACTCTGTAGATTTCCCTTCCATAAAAATTAATCCAGATATAAAACCTGCAACTTCCAACACCTATGAAGTTGGATTGGACGCTCGATTATTTAAAGGAAGATTAAATGTAGATGTAGCATACTATAACATATTAGATTTTAATAATATTATTTCAGTACCTGTAACACAAGCCTCAGGATTTTCAGCTCGATTAGAAAATGGAGGAGAGTTTAGAAGAAAAGGAGTTGAGTTATTGATAAGTGGAACACCAATTAAAAAAGGAGATTTCTCTTGGAATGTATCCACCAACTGGACACATTATCGAAGGTATCTTGAAAAGGCTCCAGATGATTCTGGAGAATTAAACAATATAAAAGAGGGTAATCGGATGGATGAAATTTGGGACGGCGTATTTTTAAAATCTCCAGGTGGACAATATATTATTGAAAATGGGACTCGTGTTACTGATCCGTTTGTAAGAATGCTTGGGCACAATGATTCAGATTGGGCATTTGGAATTCAGAATACTTTTAGATATAAAAATTTCAGTTTAGGGATATCTGGAGATGGTCGAATCGGTGGTTTGATTTATTCCATTACAAATTTTGAAATGCATTGGGCAGGGACTCACCCAAATACTGTTCGTCCAGAACGTGATGATGCTAATGCTGGAATTGCTTCCTATATTGATCCGGGATTGGTAGTTGTAGAAGGTAATGCAACTTATGACCTTGATGGAAATATAACAAACGATACACGGGTTTTTGCGCCGAATAGTACAGCCGTAAATTATATTTCATGGGCTAAAGATATTTATCAAAAAAATGAAGAAGGTGAAAATTTTTACTACGATGAAACATTCTTTAAAATCAGAGAAATTATTTTGACCTATCAGTTACCTAAAAAAGTCATGGAAAATAATTTCTTATCAGATGCTTCTATCTCATTCGTCGCGAGGAATATGTTCTTGTTTACAGATGTTCCTCAAATAGACCCTGACCAAGGGTACGATGACCAATTTCAAAGCCCAAGTACTAGAAGCTTTGGTTTCAATATTAATGTAAAATTTTAAAAAAGATGAAAAAAATAATATCCGTATTTATATTGTTATTTGGTTTGTTTGCTTTTTCATCATGTGAATTTGAAGATTATCAAATAGACCCAAATAGAACAGTTGAAGCTACTCCAGGATTAGTTTTGACAAATTTGATTGTAAATTCTTTTAACATTGTGGATGCCTCACCCATGTTGGCTTCTCGGATGATGGTTTATACTGATGGTTTAGACTTGAGCCAATATTATGGTTGGACAAGAGCTGGATTTGGAGGATATGACCAGTTACGACAAGTTGAAAAAATGATAGAAGAATCCGACCGAGTACAACAACCTAATTATTCAGCATTAGCTAAATTTTTTAAAGCCTATCATTATTATGGTTTAACCATGAGTTTTGGAGATGTTCCTTATAGTGAAGCTCTTGGAGGATTTGATGATGATTTTCAACCAGCTTATGATTTGCAAGAAGATGTCTTTAAAGGTATTCTTCAAGATTTAAAAGAAGCAAATAATGAGCTAGATGATTCAGAACCTTCATTACTTGGAGATGTATTGTTTAATGGTGATTTGGTGAAATGGAGGAAAGCAATTAATAGTTTTCGGCTGAGAGTTTTGATGACTTTAAGTAACAAAGAAGGGAATAGTAGTATTGATATTAAAAATCAATTTAACGAAATTATTTCTGATCCAACTATCTATCCTCTGATTAGTTCAAATGACGATAATTTGGCATTAGAATATTTTGATGTGGCAGGCAGTCGATACCCTTATTTCGAAAATCAAAACCTAACCTCAGCATATTTGATGGAACAAACTTTCGTTGATTTCATGAAAGAAAGAGAAGATCCTCGATTGTTTACAATTGGTTCGATAACTCCAGTTGCGGTTGCTGACGGTTTGTCTAGTGACGATTTTAATGCCTATGGAGGTTTGGATGGAAGTGCTTTTTTTGATGATTTGAATACTCAAAAAGCATCGGGGGTTGGTTCGTTGGTCAATGATCGATATCATATGAACCCAACTGTTGAACCTAGTGTAATTATGAGTTATTCAGAAGTACAATTCATTTTAGCAGAAGCATCTGCTTTGGGATGGCTAGCAAGTGATCCTCAAGTTTTTTATGAAAATGGCATTCGTGCAAATATGGAATTTTATGGTGTTGACCAAAGTTCAATTGATAATTACCTATCTGGAACATTGGTAGCTTACGATGGCTCCACTAATATCGAACAAATAAATATTCAAAAATATTTAACCTACTTTTTTTCTGGAGGATGGGAATCATTTTATAATCAACGTCGAACTGGATTCCCTAATTTTTCCGCAGATGGTGGGACATTAAATAATGGGAGTGTTCCAAAAAGATGGATGTATCCTGAATCAGAATCTAACTTAAATCAATCTAATCTTGAATCTGCATTGCAAAGACAATTTGGAGGGCAAGATGGTGTTAATGCAATTATGTGGCTTTTAAATTAAGTTTAATATGAAAAATATAAAATTCTTTCTTTCTCTAATTATCCTTGTCATGTTTGCCTCTTGCAAGGATGATGATAATTTACCGACTGATATTGTTTCGGAATTTGTTTTTTTGACAGAAACTTCATTCTCTATGAATGAGTTGACCAATAGCATGCAAGGCAATGAAATTGAAATTCACGCTCAAATGCTTGCAGATGCTAGAGCTCAAGATGTGGTAGTCAACCTAGAAATTACAACTACTAATGCTATGGAAGGAACAGACTTTGAAATAGTTTCTTCTGCGAAAACTATTGTCATCCCTGCAGGTTCTTTCACTTCAATTGAAGGTTTTAAAATCAGAGCCATTAATAATATAACTTCTAGCACCGATCAAAGATTTATCAATATTTCAATAAGTTCGGTTTCGGATAGTGCAATTAAAATTGGAAAAGGAATCACTAATCCAGCAGATGCAGTTGCCATTATTGAAATCATAGATGATGAATGTAGTGATGATATTTCCATATTTAATAATGCGGAATGGGAATTTTCTGGTTCTAATACGTTTTACTATTCCGATTACACAGGTAGTTTTACAACAGGAGTTAATGGAGATATGATGACTATAACAGGGGATATTGGAAACTACGATGTAGGCATTTCTGTTATTACAACCTTAGTTCCAAATCCATCTGCTCCTACAACTGGAACAATTATTTTTACAGATACAAGTACTATCGGAAATGATGGAACTTATGATTATCGATGGGTTCTTGCAGAAGAAGGAACTTATGATATTTGCGCTAGAACAATTCAATTATCAGTAAGATTGGAATACATTGATATTTATGGCCCTGATCCAACAGCATGGGTAGAATGGTATATTTCTAATATTAATGCAACCATTACAACTCCTGGAGGATCTGGACCTGTAGCTCCAACAGGAACAGTTGATGGAGTGTTGACTTCAGCTCCAGATGAGATGATTACAATTTCAGGGACATTTATGGATATACAAGGTTTATCTGAAATTACCATCAATAATATGGATTTAGGAATTGATCAGACTATTCCTTTAGCTGGCGAAATGACTTATGCCTTAAGTGAAATGTTTACCATTCCAAGTGCCACGGTTGATGGAGATTATAATGTAGAAATTGTAGCTACTAATATTGAAAATTTATCTACCTCTTTTACTGTAGTTGTTAATGTTAGTTCTGTTGGTTGTACCTTGGATTATAATGTTTTTGATAATGCTAATTTGACCGCCAATGCCTCTATTACTGAAACCGATGGGTCATTCGCTCCCTACACTTTTTCTATGTCGGTTACTTCTACGATTGTAAACGACTCTATTAAGATTCAAGGTGACTTTCTAGATTTTTTTGAAACAGAACTTACTGTTCAATTGATTCCAGATATGAATGATTCTACTATTGGTACAACTACTTTTACTGAAGAAGATTTGGGGATTCACACGGATGGTTTTCATTACAGATTAATTAACCCAGCGGATGGTACTTATGATGCTTGCGAAGGAAAATTGATTATTAATTATACAATTGAATATGAAGATTCTGGAAGCTGGGTTTTTTATTACAAAACAGAAACGGAATTTGTTTTTTAAAATGAAATACACATTAATCTTAATTACGTTTTTATTTTCTTTTTGCTCTAATGGGCAAGTGTCGGTTACGCCTGACAATGAGAATATTTTGTATACAGGACGATTTGCTTTTACAAATGTTCAAGCTCCAAGTTTTAGTATGAATGGAGCAAGTATTAAAGTCAATTTTAATGGAACAAAAATAATTGGACGTTTTTCAAATAGTGGAAATAGTTCATATCTCTATGTGATTATTGATGGGCAAGCTGATGTATATAATCGACAAGTTTTAGAAATATCTGGGAATTCAGAAAATGAATATATTATCGCAGAAAACCTTTCCAATACCCAGCATACTTTAGAGTTGGTTAAGCTAAATGAATCAGAAGGGAAAGTAACATTTTATGGACTGGAAATAGAAGGCGCAGGCTTGACGACTAAACCTTCTCGTCCACCTTTGCAAATAGAATTCATTGGTGATTCAAATACTGCCGGTTGGTCAGCCTGGGATGCTAATGACCAAGGCGGGAGCCATAGTAGTGGTGCCTATTATACTTTTCCAGGAATAACATCTAGACTACTCAATGCTGAGTATAGTCTGATAGGAGGAAGTGGTTCTGGAATTGCAAATCAAGCATCGTGGAACTTGACACAATACTATAATCGAATTCATATTGGAGATCCTATTTCGACAAATAACACTTGGGATTTTTCCAATAATTATTGGAATTTTCAACCTTCGGCAGTAGTCGTAAATTTAGGAGCAAATGATTATTACGCGAACACATCAAAGCAGGTTATTAAGGAAAGTTGGAAAGATTTCATAACTAACAACCTTCGAGTAAAGTATCCAAATGCACATGTTGTACTTGCCAACTCGTATGGTTGGGCCTATAATGAACCTGCTGATTATGTGGACGAAGCAATTACAGAACTGCAAAATGACGGAGAGCAAAATGTTTCTTATGTTCGGTTCCCATGGTTATGGGGACAAACTCATGCAGTCATTAATGAACATGCTGGCTTTGCGAATTTGTTAGCCAAACATTTAGCAACAGTTTTAAACTTGCCAATTCCAACACACTCTGACTTAAGCTCTTTTGTTGGAAAAGGAGAACTTTATAATGGGAGTTTTGAGAAAAGTATTCTACCTAATGTAGCAGATGGTTGGCGACCTCACGGTAGTGTTTCTTTGAAAGTTGATGCAGCGAATGCTTTGAATGGAAATAATTATTTGGAACTAAAAAATGGAGCATGGGTTAATTTTCCTACAGAAGTAGATCCTGGAGATTCTTTAGTTTTGACAGGTTGGGCAAAAGGTGCTCAAGAAAACTCTTCTGGATTTTTTAAAATTGAAATCAAAGACCAGTCTCAAAATACTATTCAAACTCAACAAATTCAACCTGATTTTACAACAGAATGGAATGAGTTTTCTACTTCCATAAAAGTACCAGATGGTGTTTGGAGTGCATGGATAGTTTTGGCTGCTACAAATACTTCAACTCTTTACTTTGATAATATTCAATTAGGTTTCACCACCACCTTAAATGAATTGCCAGAAAATTCTAAAAAAAAAATTAAGATTTACCCAAACCCTGCAAAGCACTTTGTCCAGATAGAATCTGAAAATGAAAATCCTATAATTGAAGTGTTTGATAATAATGGGAAAAATGTTATTCATTCGAAAAAAATGAATCAATTAGATATCAGTAATCTTTTGCCTGGGATTTATTGGGTGAGGATAAAAGAAGAAAATAGAGTGGGAAGTTTTATAAAGCAATAAGATTTCAAAAATAGAAAAGACCTTCCAAATTTTAATTAACCTTTCAGGTCTTTTCTATTTTTAACTATTGTTTCACGACTTTTAATGTTGCATTTTTTCCCTCTGAAAAAACACTCAAATAATAAACTCCTTTCGGGAAATTCATATCTAATTCAATTTTGTCAGTTTCTAAATACGATTTGGAAAGAACAACTTTTCCTAACAAATCTGTAATTTCTAATTGTGCTTCAGAATACATTTGTCCTAAATCTACATTCAAATTTCTGTTCGTCGGATTTGGGAAAACCGATATTTGATTTTGAAAATTAAGATCGACAGTATTAACAAAATTAGGACAAGACCAAGTAGGATCATTGTCGTCAACATCGCCAGATGAACCTACCGTTAGCGTTAAATTTCCACCATCAGAAGTTACACTTTGTCCCATGCATTCATCAAAGTGATAATAGGCAACTGTATTGGCATCCGTTGCCCATGGAGGCGATGGAATGGTAACCATGTCTCCAGTATAACGAGCAACATCTGATACTCGAAATTCATCGATAAAGCCTTTGAAGGCATAAGTATCTGTTCCATAAAAAGTAAATCCTATACTAAATATACCATCAGGTGTGGTTAATTGAGTAGTTTGGGCATCTACTTTTATTCCATCTACATAAAGTCGACCTTCTGTTCCATCCCAAACATAAGCAACATGATAAGTTGAATCAGGGATCATTAATCCTGATTGAGAGGAATAGTAATAGTCATCATAATCAAAAATTGTTACTGTACTATCATAATATGTACCAAACCATGGAGTAAAATTTTCATCATCAAAATTCCAAATTGTTCCTTCTGTAGAAAAATCAGAACGCATATAACATTCAAATGTATAGGCTCCATCTAATGCAGGAAAATCAGCTAATTCTAGATAATCATCAACGCCATCAAATTCCATTTCTGAATCAGTAACTTGAGCTTGAGTTAAGTTTGAAAATGCAAAAAAACAAAGAAGGCAAAAAAGCTGTCTCTTATACACATCTGACGCTGCCGACGAATAGAGAGGTGTAGA
>OJFR01000530.1_pt1 | contig 12499 bp, 4 predicted proteins | sample 1594121 | NCBI WGS metagenome assembly OJFR01 (sample SAMN05416812, study PRJEB24817) | seawater metagenome | isolation source: Sea water | place: Canada:Atlantic | collected 2013-07 | reverse complement strand
CCTCTCTATTCGTCGGCAGCGTCAGATGTGTATAAGAGACAGGATTTAGAATCTAGTTTTTGTTAAAAAAACTTTAATAAAACAGCAACGCAATAAAGTTGCGTTATCAATGCAGTTGTTTAGAAAAATGTAGTTTTTGTTAATTCAGCAAACATTTTAAACAACTTTAATTCGAAAATATATTCTGACAACCTAACGAGGTAATTATTGTCTATTTGTAATTGAATCGCCTTTTTGAAAAATCGAAGCAATTACATTTCAATTTTTTCCTTCCCATCCATTTTAGCTGCACATGGGCAGCACTTTGGAATAGGCCAAAAATCTCCCATGAAGAAATTATGAAAAACGTAAACTTACTACTTAGTTTTTTATTTGTATTTGGATTCTTTTCTGCCTCACTTGCTAATTTTGGAGGAGGTTCTAATTTAGACGATCCATTTGCTCCAGAGATTATAATTAACAATGATACCATTCCGTTCAACGAACGATATGATGACTTCATTAATAATCCAAATTCCAACCCTTTCGATCTTGCCGACCCAAGTGTCATTCAACAAACTGTTGAGTATGACCCAGCTACTGGAATGTATATTATTTCCGAAAAAATTGGTGATGATTATTTCAGAATGCCTTCCTACATGACTTTTAACGAGTACATGGATTGGCGAGCGAAAAAAGAAGAACAAGAATACTTTAGGCAACTCTCAGGACTGAGTAGTAATACAAGTGTCAATGGAAAAGTAGATCCTTTGTCTAAAATGGATTTGGACAAAGATTTAATTAATCGATTGTTTGGGGGGACGGAAGTAGATATTCAGCCTCAAGGAAATATTGATTTGACTTTTGGAGTAGATTTTCAAAATATCGAAAATCCAATTTTGACCAAAAGACAACAGAAGCAAGGTGGGTTTGATTTTGATATGAATATTCAATTGAATGTGCAGGGATCGATTGGAGAAAAATTAAAACTATCTACCAATTATAATACTCAAGCGACTTTTGATTTTGATAATCAATTGAAATTAGAATATGATGCGGATGCATTTAGTGAGGATGAAATTATTAAGAAAATCGAAGCGGGAAATGTGAGTTTACCGTTGCGAAGTAATTTGATTCAAGGAGCGCAAAGTTTGTTTGGATTAAAAACAGAATTACAATTTGGAAATTTAAGAGTGACGGCTATTGCCTCTCAGCAAAAATCGAAACGAGAATCAATTGAAATTAAAGGAGGAGCGCAAGTTCAAGAGTTTGAGGTAACAGGTGAGCAGTATGATGAAAATCGACACTTCTTCCTTTCGCATTATCACAGAGATCATTTTGAAGAGGCATTGGAAAATATGCCAACGATTAATAGTTTGAGTCGAATTACTAAAATTGAAGTATGGGTAACGAATGATCGAAATGAAACAGAAGGAATTCGTGATATCGTAGCTCTTGCCGATTTGGGAGAGTATGATCGAATTACAAATGAGAATATGTTTTATGGCCAACCAACGACTCCTCGAAATAGAGATGTATTTGGAGAAGATGAATTGCCTGAAAATAGTTCGAATGATATTTATCGAGATTTAACTCAAATTTCAGAATCTCGTTATTCAGACAAAACAGTTGGACTTCTAACCGGACAATTTAATTTTGCACAGACCAGAGATTTTGAAAAAGTAAGAGCGCGATTATTGAATCCTAGTGAGTACACTTATAATGCAGAATTAGGATTTGTTTCGGTAAACGTAAATCTTAGAGCTGATCAAGTTTTGGCAGTTTCATATGAATATAATTATGCTGGGAAAGATCAAGTATATAAAGTAGGAGAATTGGCAGAAGATGTTCCGCCAACTGAAGATTCGATTACTCAGAATGTAATTTTCACAAAAATGTTGAAAAGTACAACACAGCGAACAGATCTTCCTTCTTGGGATTTGATGATGAAAAATGTTTATTCGATTGGAGCATACCAAGTGAATCGAGATGATTTTAGATTAGACATTTATTATGATGATCCAGGAGCAGGGTTAAAGCGTTTTTTACCAGAAACGAATTTGGTAAATATTCCTTTACTCCGAATTTTTAATTTAGATAACTTAAATGTTCAAGGTGATCCAGTACCAGATGGAGTTTTTGATTTCGTCCAAAATGTAACGATCAATACTCGGAACGGTCGAGTTATGTTCCCTGTCTTGGAACCATTTGGATCATCGTTAGTAGATCAAATTGATGGAGCTGCGGATAAAGAAAGGTTCTCTTTTCAAATGTTGTATGATTCGACAATTGTACGTGCGAGAGAGTTTCCAGAATTTAATCGATTCACCATTAAAGGTTCTTACAAGTCTGCTATTTCCAATGAAATTTCTCTAGGTGCATTTAACTTGCCACAAGGATCGGTGACGGTAACTTCGGGAGCGCAAGTTTTGGTAGAAGGACAAGATTATGAAATTGATTATAATATTGGTCGAATCAAGATATTGAATGATGCCATCTTAGCATCAGGAAGTCCGATCAAAGTTAATTTTGAGGATAATACACTTTTTGGTTTTCAGACAAAAACATTAATTGGTCTGCGAGCAGATTATGAAGTGAATGATAATTTTACTGTCGGTGGTACTTTTCTTAATTTATTTGAAAGACCATTTACCCAGAAAGTAAATATTGGAGATGATCCGATCAATAATAAAATTTATGGTTTAGATTTTAATTATAGTTCTGAGTCAGCATGGTTGACCAAAGCAGTAGATCGTATTCCATTGATTGATACTAAAGCCCCTTCCAAAATAAGTTTGGTAGCAGAGATGGCAGCGCTCCGACCTGGTCACTCTAAAGCAGTTAATCAGGTAGAAGTAGATTCGGAAGGTAATACGATTAAGGATAAAGGAGGAACATCTTACATAGATGACTTTGAAGGGAGTACGAGTAGTTATGATTTGAGAACACCTTATACCGCATGGGTTCCAGCAAGTGTACCTCAAAATGATGCACAAAATAATAATCCACTTTTCCCAGAGGCAGCATTAATTGACACGACACTTTCAGGAGTCAATCGAGCAGCATTGAGTTGGTATCGAATAGATCCAAGTGTGAGAGATGGAAATGATGGTGATGATAATTATGCAGCGGCAATTCCGCAAGAAGAAGTTTTTAGAAATCGACAATTGACTCCTTCTGATAACCCTACGATTTTCACATTTGATTTGGCTTATTGTCCAGATGAAAGAGGGCCATATAATTTTGATAACCCGAATGGGACACCATATTCAGAAGGGGTATCTAATGTTGGAGGAAGTTTGAAGTTGAATAGTCCAGAAACTCGTTGGGCAGGAATTATGCGATCATTAAATACGAATGATTTCCAAGCTGCCAATATTGAGTTTATTGAATTTTGGATGTTGAATCCTTTTATGGATAAAGCAGATGGTTCAGCTACTTCTGGCGCTGGAAATTTATACATCAATTTGGGAAATATTTCTGAGGATATATTACGAGATTCTCGATTGTTTTTTGAAAATGGACTTCCAGGTGCAACTAATAATAGTAATCGACCAACTACAGAAACGAATCTTGCAAGAGTTCCTTTAGGTCCATTGGTAACGACTGCTTTTGATAATGATACTGACAATAGAGATTTGCAAGATGTTGGATATGATGGTTTGGATAATCAAGGAGAGAAAGCACTTTTTAACGATTACTTTAATTCCATCAATGGTATCGGAATTACCTTGGATGATGTATCGAATGATGATTTTGTTACGCCAAGTGATGAATCTTTAACAAATGATAATTTTAGTGTTGCAGATCGATATGCAAAATTTAATAACTCACAAGGAAATGCTCGAACGATTGGAAGTGTAAGTGAGATCATCGGAACTAATCAACCAGATTCAGAAGATCTTAATAATGATAATACCTTAAGTGAGACGGAAGCATATTTCCAATATAAAATTCCATTAGTACCTGACGGAGAAGATTTGGATGGGAATACACCTTTTATTACAGATTCTATTTATGATGTTGCTTCACAAAGAACTTGGTATCGATTTAAAATTCCAATTGACCAATTCACAAGTAAAGTAGGTAGTATTCAAGATTTCAGATCTATTCGATTTATCAGAATGTATATGCAAGGGTTTGATCAAAAAACTATTTTACGTTTTGCAAGATTGGAGTTGGTAAGAAATCAATGGAGACGATACAGAAGAGATATTGTAGATGGTAATTTTATTTCATCAGGAATTCCTTCCGAGGCACTATTTGATGTTAATGCTGTAAACGTAGAAGAAAATAGTAGTCGTCAACCATTTAATTATGTATTGCCATTAGGTATCGAAAGAGAGCAGTCGCTGGGAGCATTTCCAAATGCACTACAAAATGAGCAATCCCTTTCGATGAATGTTTGCGGATTGACCGATGGAGAATCCAAGGCGGTCTTTAAAAATATAAAATTAGATTTAAGGGTCTATGAACGAATGAGGATGTATGTCCATGCAGAGGCACCTGAAGAAGTGGAGAATGGAGACATGAGTATTTTTATGAGAATGGGAAGTGATTTTGAAAAAAATTATTATGAATACGAAATACCATTAACGTTTTCTGATTCTACTGTCACAGCCGAATTTAGCAGTACCGCTAATGAATACAAACTCGAAGTCTGGAGAGAGGAAAATGATTTTGACTTTCCATTAGAATTATTGAAAGAAGTAAAAGTACAACGAAACGAGGCAGGAACTGCTCCAGAAATTGTCGGGAAAGCATTTGCAATTCAAGATCCTGATAGATTACAAAATACGGTTAGGGTAAAAGGAAACCCAAATCTAGGTAATATAAAAGGTATAATGATTGGGATTCGAAATCCAAAAACTGGTGTTGAAAATAATACAAGTGATATTTGTGGAGAAGTTTGGGTCAATGAGTTACGGGTAAGTGGATTCGATGAACGAGGTGGTGTAGCAGGTTTAGCAAGACTTGATATACAGTTAGCCGATTTTGGAAATGTAGCTGCGTCAGGAGCCTTTAGTACAATTGGTTGGGGAGCTTTGGATCAAAAATTAGCAGATCGGCAACGAGAAAGAATTCAAGAATATGCAGTTGATGTTGATTTTGAGTTAGGTAAATTTTTCCCAGAAAAATGGGGAATTAAAATTCCTGCCTTTGCTCAATATTCTAACATTGATCGAATTCCAGAATATGATCCATACGATTTAGATATTACATTGGAAGAAAAATTGGATCTCCAAGCTTCACAAGCAGATAGAGATTCTATCCGAAGTCAAGCTCTGGATAAAACATCGATTAGAGGTTTCAACTTTACGAACGTCAGAAAAGAGCGAACGAATAAGGACAAAACTCCAATGCCTTGGGATATTTCAAACTTCACATTTACCTATGCCCAAACTCAAACTAAGCATAGTGACCCAATCATTGAGTCAGATGTAATTGATCAAAAACGAGGGCAAGTGGATTATACTTATTCTCGAAAAGCAACTTACATTACTCCATTTAAGAAGTTGACTAAAAAACCAAAATTGAAAAAACATCTTGGGTTAATTACTGGATTTAATTTTAATCCACTTCCAAATACTTTTTCATTTAATACTATTGCTAATCGTCAAAAAGCGGAAACTAAATATCGATTTGCTAGCGAAAATCCATATTACAATACCTATGTCAATAAGCAATTTGTATGGATGCGTAATTACGATATGAGATGGGATTTAACGAAAGGCCTTAAGGTCGATTATTCTGCATCGAGTCAATCTGTAATTGATGAGTTAGCGGAGTTCGATGATGATACACAACAAAGAAGAAGTGAAGCAGAGTTGAATTCATTTATTAAGGAAAATGTTAGGAATTTAGGTCGAGATAAAAAATTCCAACAATCGGTTAATGTAACATATAAAGTACCATTTAAGTCGATCCCCGTTTTAGATTGGATGAGTGCAGATGTAAAATATCGAGGTAGTTTTAATTGGGATGCAGGTGCATTAAATAATTACAACTTAAACGATTCTATACACTTAGGTAACATTATCCAAAATGGACAATCACGTTCGATCAAGGGAGTTTTGAATTTTGACAAACTCTATAATAAGTCTAAGTTCTTGAAAAAGATAAATAAGAAAAAATCTACTTCTAGAAGAAATGCAGGGAGCTCTAGAAACAAGAAACCGAAGGCTTCGACTAAGGATGATTCTAATGCCAAGAAGAAGAAAAAAGATAAAAAGGATGCAGAGCCAAGTAAAATGACTAGAGCATTAATTCGACCATTGATGTTGATAAGAAAGGCTAGGTTTGACTATACTGAAGACTTCTCTACAGTAATACCTGGATATACTCCGACGGTAGATTTCTTTGGACAATCCACTAATTTCTCCCGACCTGGTTGGGATTTCGTAGCAGGTTTTCAACCTAATGATGCTTGGTTTGATAAAGCCGTAGCCAATTCAGAAGATCGTTGGATTACTAAAAGTTTCTTCTTAAATCAAGAAGCCATCAGAAGTTATACTAAAAATTATGATGCACGTTTGACCTTGGAACCTTTTGCTGATTTTAAAATTGATGTTGAAGCCAATTATTCATTTACTGAAAATGAGTCGTTGTTATTCAAAAACTTAGATACTCTTTATGCCACGGCTGACCCTCTGGATCGAGATAATCACATCAATTATGGTATAGCCAATCAACGACAAATAGGATCGTATACCGTTTCTTATTTTGCGATGCAAACACTTTTCCAAGATGGATTTAATAACATGGTTGCATTGTTTGATCGTTACGAAGATAATCGTTCCCTTATTTCTAAACAATTAGGAACAGGAATTCATACCGAAGATGGTTCTGAATATACTAACGGTTTTGGAGAAGCACAAAGAGAAGTACTTGTTCCTGCATTTCTTTCAGCTTATACGAATCGAGATCCGATAGAGTTTTTAAACAGTAGAGAGGGAGATATTTTTAAAACGATCCCTCGACCAAACTGGCGATTAACTTATAATGGTTTATCAAAATTACCTTGGTTTAAAAATATATTCAAAAGTGTCAGTATCACTCATGGATACAAATCTACATTGACGGTTAACTCATTTGAGACGAATCAACAATTCGTAGATGAAGATCCTTTTGGAAGTGAGAACATAAATAATTTTGGAAATTATTATACTCGATTTGATATTCCAGGATTGTCGATCAACGAACAATTTTCGCCACTTATCGGGATAGATATCAAGACAACAAATGATATGACCATCCGAGCTGATTTTAAAAAATCGAGAAAATTGGATGCTGATTTCCAAACTAATGTACTAACTGAAAATAGAACGACGGAATATGTAGCAGGATTTGGTTACAGATTGAAAGATGTAATTATTCCATTCTTGACGGGTAAAAAGAAGAAAAAGAAAGGATCTAAAAAGAATGCAAAAAACACTCCTGCTAATCGAGGTGGACGAGGAGCTGGTGGTGCAAATTCTAATGTTCCAAAAGGAAATGATTTGAATATAAAATTTGATTTCTCTTTTAGAGATAACATTACGATCAATCATTACTTGGATCAAGATCTAGCAGAACCTACGAGAGGAACTCGAGATATTTCGATTAATCCATCGATAGATTATCAGGTTAATAAAAGGTTGAACCTTCGATTGTTTTTTGATTACAGAAAAACACTTCCAAAAACTTCAGCAGCGTATCCAATTACGAATACTGCTGGTGGAATCACCGTTCGATTCTCATTAAATTAATATGTAATGGTTTGCTTTAGCAGACCTTCAAAAATATTAAAAGCGACTAGGAATTCTTCTAGTCGCTTTTTTTATTTTTATAAAAAAGAATAACCTTTCGCCTTCTAGTTTGTTATTCAAAATCAAGGAAAATTATTCCAACATAATTATTCATTTTTCATTACTTTTGCCCTCATGTCCAACTTGCAGCGTCTATTAGACTTGTATCGAGATAGTGCGCGGACACAACAAATTGTGAATGCGCTGCAGACTCCGACTCCGACACGCCTACAAATCGTAGGTATGACTGGAGCACAGGATTCCTTTGTCCTGTCCGGAACCTACCTCGCCAATCCTCAACATCATCTTTACATTGCGGCCGACAAAGAAGAGGCGGCTTATTTGCAAAACAATGTTTCCGCATTGTTAGAGAAAAAGAAGATCCACTTTTTTCCCGATTCTTTCAAACGTCCAATGGATTTTGAACATCTCAACTCAGCGAACGTTTTGCAACGAACGGAATCCATCAATAAAATTTCCAATGTAAAGTCCATCGGTGAAATTATTGTCACTTACCCCGAAGCACTTTTTGAAAAAGTTGTTTCGCCAAAAGTGTTGAACGAAAAACAAATTTCGATTGTCAAAGATGAGAAACTAGATGTCGATTTTTTGGTGGAGTTATTTGTTGAATATGGTTTTGAGCGAGTGGATTTTGTTTACGAACCAGGACAGTTCTCTATTCGTGGAGGTATCGTTGATATCTTTTCTTATGGAAATGAATATCCATATCGGGTGGAATTATTTGATGATGAAATAGAAAGTATTCGAACCTTTGACCCGTTGACACAATTGAGTGTCAGGAAGATTGCACGCGTTTCGATCATCCCAAATATCAATACAAAGTTTTCTCAAAAACAAAAAACTTCCTTGTTTAATGTCTTGCCTGAGAACACGGTGATTTGGATAAAAGACTTGGATATGTTGATTGGTAGATTGGAAATGTGTTTGGAAGAAGCAGAGAAATTTGGGAAGACAGTTTCTTCTTTAGATGAAGGTGACTTAGCAGAAATTTTTCGAGACAGAGCTTTTATCAAACCAGAGCAAGTCATTCAAGATGTAGAAAAATACGCTTTGTTTTTTCTCAATAAAAATTTGCATTTCAAGCCTAGCGAAAAAATAGTTTTCAATAGTAAGCCTCAACCTAACTTCAATAAAAATTTCAAAATACTCATCGAAAATCTCCACGAGAATCAAGAAGCAAAATTGGAGAATTATATATTTACAGAAAACCCAAAACAGATTGATCGTTTCTACGCGATTTTTGAAGACCTCAAAGCAGATGTTCAATTTCATCCGGTGACGAAAGCTTTGAGTGCAGGTTTTTTAGATTTGGATTTAAAAGTTGCTTGCTATACCGATCATCAAATTTTCCACAGATTTCATAAATATAAATTGCGTCGAGGTTTTACAAAAGACAAGGCGATCAATTTGCGAATGTTGCGAGAGTTGGTGCCAGGAGATTTTGTCACGCATATTGATCATGGAGTTGGGCGATATTCTGGATTGGAAAAATTAAATATCAATGGGCAAACGCAAGAGTCTGTTCGACTATTTTATAAAAATGATGATGTACTTTATGTGAGTATTAACTCGCTGCATAAGATTACCAAATTCGTCGGCAAGGAAGGGAAACCACCGAAGTTGAGCAAGATTGGTTCTGATACTTGGAAGCGATTAAAAAATACGACCAAGCGAAAAGTCAAAGACATCGCCAAGGAACTCATCAAACTTTATGCGCAACGAAAAGCAGCTAAAGGTATTGAGCATCCCGAAGATGATTATTTGCAAATTGAATTGGAATCGAACTTTATGTTTGAAGATACGCCCGACCAAGCGAAGGCAGTTCAAGCGGTAAAAGAAGATATGCAAAAAGCATATCCGATGGATCGATTAATCTGTGGAGATGTTGGTTTTGGGAAAACGGAGGTCGCTGTTCGAGCAGCTTTTAAATGTGTTTTGGGCGGAAGACAAGTTGCGATTTTAGTGCCGACAACAATTTTAGCATTACAACATTTTAAGACCTTTGGGGAACGACTGAAAGAGTTTGGAGTAACAGTAGATTATATCAATCGCTTCCGGACGACGAAAGAAAAGAAAGCAATTTTCGAAAAATTGAAAGAAGGCAAAATTGACATCGTCATCGGGACGCATGGAATTTTGAGTAAAGATATTGGCTTCAAAGATTTAGGATTACTCGTCATTGACGAAGAACAAAAATTTGGTGTTGCCGCAAAAGAAAGATTGAGAAACTTAAAAGTCAATGTAGATACGTTGACTTTGACGGCAACTCCGATTCCCCGAACGATGCAGTTTTCATTGATGGCAGCTCGTGATTTGAGTGTGATCAGAACTGCGCCGCTGAATCGTCAACCGATTCATACTGAGATTCGAGTCTTTAATTTAGAGTTGATTCGAGATGCCATAGAATATGAAATTAATCGAGGTGGGCAAGTTTTCTTTGTGCACAACCGAGTGAAATCATTGCCTGAAATTACAGCTATGATCCGCAAAATTTTGCCAGACGTCGATATCGCTTCCGCACATGGTCAAATGGAATCGAAGCAACTAGAAAAGACCTTGTTAGATTTTATCGACCGACGATATGATGTTTTAGTCTCCACAAATATTATCGAGACAGGACTTGATATTCCAAACGCGAATACCATCATTATTAATAATGCGAATCAATTTGGAATGAGTGATTTGCATCAATTGCGTGGACGAGTTGGGCGAAGTAACAAAAGAGCATTTTGTTATTTGTTCAGTCCTCCGATGTCAACCTTGACGACAGATGCTCGGAAACGATTGCGAACCATCGAAGAGTTTTCAGACCTTGGAAGTGGGTTTAATATTGCGATGAAAGATTTAGATATTCGAGGTGCTGGAAATTTATTGGGAGGCGAACAAAGTGGTTTTATAACTGACATTGGTTACGAAACTTATCAAAAGATTTTAGAAGAAGCGATTCAAGAATTGAAAGAAACAGACTTCAAGGATTTGTTCAAAGAAGATTTAGACAAAGAAAAAATATACGTTCGCGATGTGCAGATTGACACAGATATCGAGATGTTGATTCCAGATGGATATGTCAAAAATACACAAGAACGATTGAGCCTTTACACCCAAATGGATTCGTTGAAAGATGAATTGGAGTTGCAAAAATTTGGTAGAGAGTTAAAAGATCGTTTTGGGAAAATTCCTCGACAAGTGCGAGAGTTATCAGATGGTTTACGCTTACGTTGGGCTTGTAAAAAACTGGGTTTTGAAAGAGTGATTTTAAAAAATAGAAAATTGCGTTGCTACTTTATTGAAGATCCGCAATCGCGATTTTATGAGTCGGATTTATTTAATCGACTGATGCAATTCTTAGCTAAGGATGGAGTGAAGTATGGTTTACATATGAAAAAATCGCAGAAACATATGATTGTGGTGAGAGATGGAGTGAAGACTTTGAAGCAGGCGCGGATGGTTTTGGATAAGATGAAGGAAGAGGTTGAAGTTAGGGTGTAAGAAGGAAAAGGGAGTTGAAATAAATTATCTTGAAGTAGTTGAAAATTACTTTCTATAGAAACCATTCATCCCGAAATCAAAACCTATCTTTACCCAAAAGATCTACACATGAAATATACAGATATATTAATTCAAATTCGTCAAATAGTTCGCTCAGTAAATTTAGAAAGTAAGCGAATTGAAAAAGAATACGGAATTAGTATTCCACAGTTATTATGTTTAGACTTTTTAGGTGGGAAAAAAAACTTCCAAGCTAGTCATAAAGAGATCAAAGACTTTTTAAAATTAAATGCTAGTACTGTTACTGGAATTATTTCACGTCTTGAATCTAAAGGCCTAATTGCTCGTTTGCCCAAGCGAGATGACAAACGAGTAAGTGTAATTGGTATCACGGCAAATGGCGTAAAGATGCTCAAAGATACTCCCGAACCACTTCATCAACAGTTATCTTCTAAATTAAAAGAACTTTCCCCCGAAGCATTAATTAAATTGCAGACTTCCTTTGAAACGATTATTGATTTTTTAAATATTGAACATGTTGATGCAGCTCCAATTATCAGCGGTGAACTGAATCTACCTAATAAATAATATTGATTTCGTTGGAAAGTGTTTTTATTTAAAATGGTTAAAATGACGTATTTTAGATGATTTCCCCATTTTTTTTTGAGTAAAAAGGTAGTTTTTAAAGAAATATAGTTTCTGTGGAAACTATTTCGTAACTTGCAGCGTTATAACTCTTGTTAAAGACCCATATATGTTGAATATTCCCGCACCAAGTTTAAACCTACTACATTTCTATTAGCTTTTTTAGCATTAGAACTTCATTGATTCTACTTCTTCGGTAATGCATTATACTGCATTTAACTTATTTTTTCACTTTGTAAAATATCACAATTATGAAAGATAAATTATATTCCAAAGCAGTAGAATGGGCGGAGAAGAAAGGGTTTAAAAAGATTAAAGACAATGCAGATGAATAAATGGGAACTAAATCATACATCGAAATAGCATTGAAAACTGATGACATGAGAGCAACAATTTCGAAATGGAAATTATTCGGAACGTTGGCTGCTCAAAAAGGAGGTAAATTATATTTACTTGCAGCGAGAGGTCATAAAAGTTTTGCGGAAAGGATTGTACAACAACACAATTTGACTAATGTAACCGTGGTGAGTATTTAATTCTGTCTCTTATACACATCTGACGCTGCCGACGAATAGAGA
>OJFR01000526.1_pt1 | contig 12539 bp, 7 predicted proteins | sample 1594121 | NCBI WGS metagenome assembly OJFR01 (sample SAMN05416812, study PRJEB24817) | seawater metagenome | isolation source: Sea water | place: Canada:Atlantic | collected 2013-07 | reverse complement strand
TACTCGGCTTCATTCTCGACTTTATCGAGATCACCTTTGTGGTGGTGCCCATTGTGGCACCGGTGCTGCTGGGCATGGGGCTGGACCCGATCTGGCTTGGTGTAATGATTGCCTTGAACTTGCAAACCTCGTTTCTGACCCCACCCTTCGGGTTCGCGCTGTTCTATCTGCGCGGAGTGGCGCCACCGGAGGTAAAAACCACGCACATTTATCAGGGCGTGATACCCTTTATTGCCATACAATTAATCATGCTGGGCATTCTGGCATTATTCCCGGAACTAGCCACCTGGCTGCCGCATACGCTCTACGGATAACAACATGACCGACCACACTGACGACACACCCCAGCCGATTGGGACCCTTGCCATCCAGACCATTGCCATGCCGCAAAGCGCCAACTGGAACGGCGATATTTTCGGCGGCTGGCTGGTATCACAGATGGATCTGGCCGGTGCCGTCACCGCCCGCAAAAAAGCCCGGGGCCGCGTGGCCACCGTGGCCATTGATTCCATGGCCTTCCTGCGCCCGGTCCCCGTGGGCGCCGTGGTGAGCTGCTACACCCAGCTACAGGACATCGGCCGCAGCTCCATGCAGATCCTGGTGGAAGTGTGGGTGCGCGAAGACACCGGCACCCTGTCGAAAGTCACCGAAGGCCACTTTACTTTCGTGGCCATCGATGACACCGGACGGACACGGGCAGTACCGAGGGACTGACTGCACGCCTCAAACTGCAAGGCGCAGGCTACGAAGCTACTGCAGGAACGGAGCGTAGCGGAGTAACGCACGAAGTGCGGCCCGAAGGGTGAGCGTAGCGAATACACCACTCGAGGTGCGAACCGCGTGCAAACGCGGAAATCGCCCACAGGGCGATCAGGGATTGCAGCGCTCGACAGATCGATCCAGGAACGGCGACAGAAACATGAGCCTCGTCGCGTTCGCACCTCGAGTGGTGCTCCTACAGCGGCTTCCAATCAGCTTTTGGCGAGCTCTGCACGCACATTCAGGTACGACTGCTCTGCCACGGCCATGGTCTGCAAGGACTCGTCGCGGAAACGGCGGTAGGAGTTGTACACCTTGCGCGCTTCCTTGTTGCCCGCCACCAGCGTTTCGATGACTTCATCGCTGGCGTCTTTCAGGGCCTTGAGCACATCGTCAGGCAGACGGCGCAGCTTCACGCCATGCTTGTTAACCAGTTCATCGAGAGCCGCATTGTTGCGGGCGGTGTACTCGTCGAGCATGTCCTGGTTTTCAGACTGGGCGGCGTAGCGGATGATCGCCTGCAGATCCGCCGGCAACCCTTCCCACACCTTCTTGTTGATGGTCAGCTCCAGCGTCGGGCCGGGCTCTTGCCAACCGGGGTAGTAGTAATACTCTGCCACCCGCTGCAGGCCAAAGGTCAGGTCGTTATAAGGGCCAACCCAATCTGCCGCATCAATGGCGCCGGTTTGCAGGGAGGTAAAGACCTCTGCCCCGGGCAGCTGTACCGGCGTGGCGCCGACCTTGCCCAACACTTCTCCGGCCAGGCCGGGCATGCGCATCTTCAACCCTTTCAGGTCCTCAATGCTGTTGATTTCCTTGTTGAACCAGCCCGCCATTTGCGTACCGGTGTTGCCGCAGGCGAACGGTTTCAGGTTGAACTGGGCATACAGGTCATCCCACAGTTCCTGGCCGCCACCATGGTGCAGCCAGCCATTCATTTCCTGGGCCGTTAGGCCGAAGGGCACAGCGGTAAAGAATGGTGTGGCCGGGTGTTTGCCCTTCCAGTAATAGGCGGCGCCGTGACCCATTTCCGCGCTGCCCTGGCGCACCGCATCGAATACCTCAAAGGCCGGCACCAGCTCTTTCGCGCCATAGACCTTGATCTTGATACGCCCGGCGGACATTTCTTCCACCCGCTTGGCAAAGCGGTTCGCCCCTGCGCCCAGGCCCGGATAGTTCTTGGGCCAGGTAGTGACCATTTTCCATTCGTAGGTCTGCTGGCTTGGCGCTTTCTTCTCGGGCTCCGGCGGTGCCGCCACCGTCTTGTCTGTCGGCGGGCAATCTTTCTGTTCGCAGCCGGCCAGTGCCAGGCCACCCAGCCCTAAACCCAGGGCAGAAACAAATTTACGGCGATCCAATGGGGTATCCTCCGATCCAGTGCAGCAGTGAGCCGCAACGTTTTCGTTCTTTTACGCGGGCAGGACGCCGAACGCCAAACGCCTGGAGTACGCATCCGGCGTCATGCATCAGGCGTCCAGCCGCTCTATATCACTTCCAGTCTCGCGTACTGGCTGACCAGCCACTTGGTGCCGGCGCCGTCGAAATTGATTTGCAGGCGCGCGTTCGGCCCCTGCCCTTCAAAGTGCAATATGGTGCCTTCCCCGAATTTCGGGTGCAGTACCCGGGCGCCCAGGCTGATGCCGTTGGATTCGGTCTCCCGAATGGGCCTGGCCGCCCCGCCCATGGGCCGACTGAAGCCGGCGCGGGCGCGGATTTCTTCCAGCGTTTCGGCAGGGATTTCGCGCAGGAAACGACTGGGCGGATTGTAGTTCTCGTTGCCGTACAGACGGCGGCTTTCCGCGTGGGTCAGGTACAGCTCGCGCATGGCCCGGGTCAGGCCCACATAACAAAGGCGACGCTCTTCCGCCAGCCGGCCCGGTTCCTCGCTGGACATCTTGTGCGGGAACAAGCCTTCTTCCATACCGGTAATAAAGACCACCGGAAATTCCAGCCCCTTGGCCGAATGCAGGGTCATCATCTGCACCGCATCCTCGTGGGCGTCGGCCTGGCCTTCACCGGATTCCAGCGCCGCATGGTCCAGAAAGGCGGTGAGGCTATCCAGCTCGGAGTCTTCATCCTCGTCACCGAATTCCCGGGTGGCGGAGACCAGTTCGCGCAGGTTTTCCAGCCGTTGCTGACCCTTTTCGCCCTTTTCCTTGCCGTGGAAATCCACCAGGCCACTGGCTTCGATTACATGTTCGGTGGTTTCCGCCAGCGACAAGCCGTCGCATTGCTGCTCCAGCTGCGCCACCAGGTTCAGAAACACCGCCAGGGCATTGGTGGCCCGGGCGGTAAGTAACTGCTCACTGATCAGCGCCTGAGCCGCAGCCCACAGGGACACGCCACGCTGACGTGCCAGCTCGCGCAGGCTTTCCAGGGTCTTGTTGCCGATGCCCCGGGTGGGGGTGTTCACCACCCGTTCGAAGGCGGCATCCGCATCGCGATGGCTGAGCAGGCGCAGGTAGGCCAAGGCGTTCTTGATTTCCGCCCGCTCGAAGAAGCGCTGACCGCCGTAAATACGGTAGGGAATACCGGCCTGCAAAAAGGCTTCTTCCAGCACCCGGGACTGGGCGTTGGAGCGGTACAGCACCGCCATTTCCCGCCGCGCGGTGCCTTCCTGAAACAGCTTTTCCACCCGCCCGGCAATAAAGCGGGCTTCGTCCACTTCATTGAACCCGGCATAGAGACGAATCGGATCACCGTCGCTGCCCTCGGTCCACAGTTCCTTGCCAAGCCGGTCGGCATTGTTGCCAATCACGGCGTTGGCCGCTTTCAGGATGGTGCCGGTGGAGCGGTAGTTCTGCTCAAGACGAATGGTGCGGGTATCCGGGAAATCGCGGCTGAACTTGTGGATATTCTCGATCTTGGCGCCGCGCCAACCGTAGATGGACTGGTCATCATCGCCGACGATGGTGACGGCATTATCGTCGTTGGCCAGCAACCGCAGCCAGGCATACTGGATGCTGTTGGTATCCTGAAACTCGTCCACCAGGATGTGCCGGAAGCGACGCTGATAATGGCCACGCAGGCCATCATTGTCGCGGAACAGCTCCAGCACCCGCAGCAGCATTTCGTTGAAGTCCACCAGGCCGCTGCGCTCGCAGGCTTCTTCGTAGCCGAAATAGATCTTCTGCATGGTCTGCACGAACAGATCGCCATTGGCGTCCATGTGCTTGGAACGCAGGCCCTCATCCTTCTGGCCATTGATAAACCAGGTGGCCTGCCGGGCCGGCCAGCGCTGCTCGTCCAGCCCCAGCTCCTTGATCACCCGTTTGATCAGCCGGATCTGATCATCCGCATCGATGATCTGGAAGCCCTGGGGCAGGCCCGCTTCCTGCCAGTGGGCGCGCAGCAGGCGATGGGCAATGCCGTGGAAGGTGCCCACCCACATGCCGTCGGCGGACATGTCCAGCAACTGCTCGATGCGCCCGCGCATTTCGGCAGCGGCCTTGTTGGTAAAGGTCACCGCCAGAATACCGAACGGCGAGGCCTGCTCGGTGGCGATCTGCCAGGCAATGCGGTGCACCAGCACCCGGGTCTTGCCCGAGCCGGCACCGGCCAGCACCAGTAAATGTCGGTCATCGGCAGCCACCGCGTCGCGCTGGGCCGGGTTCAAGCCATCAATAAGGGAAGTTACGTCATCCATGGCGCGGGAGTTTAGCAGAATGTCCGCTGGCGCGATGCCTGCATACTCAACCCGGTTAGATGAACCCGTGCAGCATGGCAATACGCCACTATCAAGAGTGAGATGGCGGTTTCCCTTGGCATCGCCGATAGGTAAACTGACAAAGAAAAACACTCGGCTAAACGCCAGAGGATAATAATCAAGGTGTCTTCGCAGTCTCCGCAAACCCGAACCGCTCCGCCGTTCAATGGCGTTCTCACTGAACAGTGCCAACTGTTACTCAGTGGCATTGCGGTGCTGATGTTGCTGGAAATAGCCAGTGCCATCACGCTGGTATGGGCCTACTGGAGCACGCCCATTCCCCGGCAGCACCTGCTGATCTGGCTGGGACTGGTGGCTGCCGTCCAGGTCGGCAAGTTGATCGCCCTGCCCTTCTGCCATCGGCGCCTGCGCAACGATCTGGCCACCCCACACTGCCGTCGCATTCTTTCTGCCGTCGCCCTGAGCACCCCACTGATCCTGGGCACCGCCGGTTACCTGTTCAATCCCCTGGATACCCTGTTCGCCAGCGACATGCTGGCCGCCCAGCTCACCATTGCCTGCCTGGGGCTGGGCCTGAGCACCATGGCTCTGGCCGCCTACAGCAGCCACTTTCCCACCGTTTTCCTGTATCTGCTGATGCTGCTCGGCCCCGGCATGCTGCGACTGTCGGAGACCCAGGCCCATGGCCAGCTCTCGCTGATGCTGCTGATGTCGCTGCTGGGACTGTTCTTCCTGTTCGCCGCCCGCCGCATCAACCAGACCGGCCACCAGGCCATGATGCTGCAGGCCAGCAACCGGTCGCTGATCGACTACCTGAACCGGGCCCGCAGCGATGCGGAAGCCCTCAACGAGAAGCTGGCTCAGGAAATCTACGAGCGTAAGGAAGCCCGCCAGCGCCTGCAGGAGACCAACGAGCGACTGGAATCCATGGTGCAGGAGCGCACCCGGGCCCTGGGCGAAACCAACCAGGCCCTGGCAGCCACCGGTGAACGACTGGAACTGGCGCTGGAAGCCAGCAATATCGGCCTGTGGGACTGGATGCTGGATACCGGGCGCAACTACCACACCAACTTCGACCGCCTGCTGGGTTACGACGGCGCCTACTTCAAGAATTTCTTCGGCGATCTGGAAACCCTGGTTCACCCGGAAGATCTGACCCGCATCCGCCGCGCCATGGTGTCCCACTTCAAGGGCCAGGATGACCGTTACCATGCCGTGTATCGGCTCCGCCATGCGGACGGCAGCTGGCGCTGGATCGAGGATGAGGGACGGGTGGTGACCTGGTCTGATCAGGGCCGCGCTCTGCGCATGATCGGCACCCGCCGGGATATCACCGAAGACCGCCAGAGCCAGGAGCAGCTGCGGCTGGCTGCCACCGTCTTCGACAACGCCCCGGAAGGCATCTTCATCCTCGACCACAAGTTCCGCTTCCTGGCAGTGAATGCCCGCTTCGAGCAGATTACCGGCTACAGCGAATCCATGGTGCTGGGCAAGCAGGTGCTGGATCATCAGGAAACCGCCGCCAACCGCGACACCTACAAGATGATTACCGCCGCGTTGCGAGAGAACGGTTTTTGGGAAGGGGAAATAAGCGAGACCCGCCGAAATGGCGAGCCTTTCCCGGAATGGCTGCAGGTCAGTGCGGTTCGCGACGAACACAAAAAGGTGATCCGTTTTGTCGGCATGATGTCCGACCTGACAACCCGCAAGGAAACCGAACAGCAGCTGCAGTTCCTGTCCAATTACGACCGCCTCACCGGCCTGGCCAACCGCACCCAGTTCCGCGAACACCTGCACAAGTCCCTGACCCTGGCACGACTGAACCGGGAAAAGGTGGCGCTGCTGATGATCGACCTGGACCGCTTCAAACCGATCAACGAATCCCTGGGCCATGAAATCGGTGACCGTCTGCTCAAGGCCGCCGCCGAGCGCATGGCCCAGCACGCCGGTGGCGAAGAAAATCTCGCCCGGGTGGGCGGCGATGAATTCACCCTGCTGCTGGAAAACCACGGCGGCGAAGGGGCCATCAGCCAGCATTGCCAGAAACTGATCAATGCCATGAAGAAGCCCTTCATGATTGACGGCCACGAACTGCTGCTTGGCGCCAGCGTTGGCATCAGCGTGTTCCCGGACACCGCCAAGGAAGCCCAGAGCATGATCAATCAGGCCGACATGGCGGTGTACCAGGCCAAGCGCAGCGGCGGCAACAACTTCCAGTTCTACCGCAGCAACATGCGCGTGGCCTCGGTGGAACAGCTGGCCCTGGAAACCAGCCTGCGCAAGGCCATCTTCAAGAACGAGTTCGTAGTCTACTACCAGCCGAAGATGGACCTGGCCAGCAACCGCATTACCTCCGTGGAAGCCCTGGTACGCTGGCAACACCCGACCATGGGCCTGCTGCCGCCAGCGGATTTCATTCCCCTGGCCGAGGAAACCGGGCTGATCTCCGCCATCGGCGAACTGGTGCTGGAGCGTGCCTGCCGCCAAGCCCACCAGTGGAACAAACAGGGGCTGGGCAATATCTGTGTATCGGTGAACCTGTCCGCCCACCAGTTCCGCAAGGGCAATGTGGCCGAGATCGTCGACCGGGTGCTGGAAAGCACCGAGCTACCGGCTCACCTGCTGGAACTGGAGCTCACCGAAAGCCTGATCATGGAAGACATGGAGCAGAACATCGAACTGCTCCAGCAGCTGCGTACCCGCGGCATCGAACTGGCCCTGGACGACTTCGGTACCGGCTACTCCTCACTGAGCTACCTGAAACGTTTTCCGGTGGACACCCTGAAGATCGACCGTTCCTTCATCATGGATCTGGACAAGAGCCCAGATGATGCCGCCATCACCCGCGCCATCATCGACATGGCCCACAGCCTGCAAATGAACGTGGTCGCCGAAGGGGTGGAAACCGAAGCCCACCTGAGCATCCTGCGCGACATGCACTGCGACATCATCCAGGGCTTCCTGATCAGCCGCCCGGTGCCGGAGAAGGAGCTGGTGGAGTTGTTGCATACTCAGGCGTATAGGAAGGCGCTGGATAGTTAACAGTTAACAGTGAATAGTTAACAGCGCGCGGCGAAGTCGCCGTAGAGCCTGAACGCAAGAGGCCGCGCCCAGAGTATGGGCGCGGCCTCTTGCGTTTCAGATACAGCCCAACGCTAATCGCGCAGCTGTTAACTATTCACTATTAACTGTTAACTAAAGAAGTTCCAGCGTCTCCTCCGCCCGAAAATACCCCTCCAGATGTCGACGCAACCACGCCTCCAGCAGGCCTTCGGCGCGCAATTTTTCCATTACCGGGGGCAGGAAGCGGCGGGCGTCGTCGAGCATCAGTTCACGGGTGACGCCCAGTTCGTCCAGCAGGTCCATCAGGGTGGTGTCGCCGTACTTGTCGAAGAAGGCGTTGACCCCGGAATCCAGCATGGCAATGAAGTAGTCGGTATGGCGCAGATCGCGCCAGTACTCGAAACCGATCACGAACAGCTCCTGAATATCCTCGCTGCTGATCAGTTCGCGCAACTCCGCAACCGGACGCTGGGAGAATTCCTGCCAGGCCACCAGCACCAGCTCGCGCAGTTCGTCCAGGTTTTCATCCCGGTATAGCCAGGGGTCACTGAGCAGTTGTTCCGTGCGCTTGAGCAACCACTCCTGCAAACGCACTTCCAGGCTGCCCAGCCAACGGGCCGGCAGGCGCTTGCGCAACTGCTCATGCAGCGCCGGCGGCAAGCCCTGGTGCAGCAGGGTTTTCAGCCCCAGCTGGGCGCCACCGGCCAGCAACGCCAGCAGCACCGGGTTGCGGCCCAGCCAGGCCATGCTCTGGCGGGACAGGGGAATCTCCAGCACCTTGTCGAGCAGGGCCATGACCACATCCTCGTCCACCACATCGCCGATGAGGCGGTCGCTCTGGATACCGTGGTCGTAGAACTGCTCCACCATGTCGCCGACCAGCTCGGGGATGGCCCCACTGATGTCCATTTCCGCCGCATATTTCTGGGCGGTAATGCGGATCTGCTCAGCGCTGACCCAATCGTTGAGGGTGTAGCGGGTGGCCACATCCAGAGCGTAATCCAGCTCCTGCTCGATCAGCCCGTCCAGCTGCCCCGGCGACAGTTTGGCCAGCAGGTGGTCAATCAGGCCATCCAGTAAACGATTGGCAACTTCCTGTTTATCATGAGCCATTTTTTTCATTTCCCGGTGGAAAAAACTTGCTGTGTGACACAGCAATTGTATCATCGAATGATGTAACAGTTACGGAGGTACGCACCATGGCGATCTCGATTCTTCCCATCCGCCGCAATCTGAAATTCAACCTGAACCCGGCCAAAGCCCTGACCTGGCACCGGGACGGCCTGAATGTCAGCCAGTTCATGAACACCATGAGCCTGTTTTTTCCGGTGGGGGAACGCTTTTTCATCGACAGCGTACGCAATTACCGTGACCAGATCACGGATCCCGAGCTGAAAAAGGCGGTCACTGCCTTTATCGGTCAGGAAGCCATGCATGGCCGGGAGCACGAAGAATACAACGATTTCGTGGCCCAGGCAGGTATTCCCCTGCACGCCCAGGAAGCCTTTGTGGCCCGCCTGTTGAAAGCCGTGCAGGACTATTCCCCGCAATCCTTCCAGTTGGCTGCCACCGTGGCCCTGGAACACCTGACCGCCATTCTCGGTGGCGGCCTGCTGGATCTGCCGGAAATCATGGAAGGGGCCGACGAGGGCTACAAGGCCATCTGGAACTGGCACGCCCTGGAAGAAACCGAGCACAAGGCGGTGGCTTTCGATGTCTACCAGGTGGCCGTCGGTGACGACAGCAACCTGGGCGCCTATGCCCTGCGCAGCGGCACCCTGGTCGCCGCCACCGGCATCTTCTTTGCCCTGATGATTCCCTTCTACGTGCACAACGTGCGCATCAAAGGCGGCCTGACCGATCTGAAAGGCTGGCGCGCCGTGGCCAGGAATACCTGGGGCAAGAAAGGGATTTTCCGCAATATTACCAAGCCCTGGTTCGACTGGTTCAAGCCCGGTTTCCACCCCTGGGACCACGACAACAGCGAGCAGCTGAAGAATTTTGAAGCCTTGCTGGGTGACCTCCTCAAGGATGAGGCCGCCTAACAATTTCCATCACCGAGCTCTCCCTTTTCCGGTGACTCCAGGGTCGGCATTTATGCCGGCCCTTTTTTTGGTCACAAACGCCCCGCAACATTGCAAACGCCAGATTGGTGCAGTTCGCCTTAGGCTCAGTGCACCCTACGCAATCAATGGCAACGTTCCGGGATTCAAAGGCAGCATCATCAAAAAGGGCACAGAGCACAGAGAAAAAGTTTTCCTCCGTGAACTCTGCGCCCTCTGTGGTGAAAAATTGATGTTCAACAACGCCTGCCGTGGCAGGCGCCAGTCTTACCCGTCGTTGCCATCCTGCGTGGACACCACCCGCTGGTCGGCCAGGCGGATGTTGCCCGCCGGGGCCTTGCCGTCCCGGTCTTCGCCAAAGTACAGGGTGGTATGGGGGAACGGAATCTCGATGCCGGCCTTGTCGAAGTAGATCTTCACCAGACGATTGAAGGCACGACCCACGGCCCACTGGTTACCCGGCGTGGTCTTGATCACCACCCGGATATTCACCGAGCTGTCCGCCAGCGCGGTAACCCCGGCAACCGTCATCGGCGCCAGAATATTGTCCTTGTGGGCCCCTTCCTTGAGCTCTTCGAAAGCGGCTTCCAGCTGAACGATGGCATCATCAATGCTCTCGCGATAGGCAATGCCATATTCGCCCACATGGTTACCGAATTCGCGAGTGAAGTTGGACACCGCATCCACCGAGGAGAACGGCACGATGTGGTAGGTGCCATACAGATCCCGCAGGGCCACCGAGCGGATCCCCACCCGGTCCACGGTCCCGGAATTGCCACCCACGCTGACAAAATCGCCGGTGTTCATGGCATTCTCCAGCTGAATGAAGATCCCGGTGATCACGTCCTGCACCAGCTTCTGGGCACCAAAACCAATGGCCAGACCCAGCACACCGGCGCCGGCAATCAGCGGGCCGATCTCGATACCGATCTCGGACAACACGATCATCGTTGTCATGATGATGATGGTAATGGCCATGGTGGTATGGAACAGTCCCAGCAGGGTCTCTCCGCGGGCCGCCTCAGCTGGCGTGCTGTCTTCGCGCGGGCTGAACTTATGCTCCACCAGGCTTGCCAGCACCACCCACACCAGGGCCGCCAGCGCCAGAATAATCAGGATATCGATCAGAGCGGAAACCGTCTGCGCCCCCGCCGTGGTGGCATACCAACCGGCCAGGTCATAGAGCTCCCAGGCATCCAGCGACAGCACCACCACCAGGATCAGGATCAGCGCGCGGATCACTTTCAGCCCGCTGGGCACATAGGTGTTCACCCGGGCCTGAAGGCGCGGCATGCTGGCATTGAGACGGTCGGAGAGCTGGATTTCCTTGCCGATCAGCTGTCCCAGCGCCACCGACACCAGCAGCCCGACACCCACATAAATCAGGGTCTCCAGCGTCGCCATAGCCACATAGGGCAACGCGGTTTCCGGATGCAGCACGGTGACCGCAAACACCAGCAGCGCATAGGCCAGTGCCAACCAGTGCCAGATGCGCGCCAGCAATATCAGTGCCAGACGCAGGGGGCCGTAACTGGCATTGGCACGCTCGGTCAGAGCCTCACGCAGCACCTGCCGCTTGCGGACAATCACGATGGCGGCATAGGCCAGCGCCACCAGCATGATCAGGGTGCCGGCGCCACTGCCCACAGCTTGGGACACATTGAAGTTCAGCACTGGTACCAACACCAGCATGCCGTAGCCGATCAATCCCGCTTCCCGGGCCAGAAACCGGTTGCAGTAGCGCGCCTGCTCCGCCGCCACCGGCAGCATCCGCAGACCCTCGTACTGGGAGGAAAAGAACATGCGCAGACCGGCCTTGGCCAGCTCCACGATCAGGAAGGCATTCAGGAACAGGGCCAGCCGGGTCGCATCCGCCCCCAGCTGCTCGGTCAGCAGCGGCGCCACGAAGGTACCGCCCAGGTAGGCCAGCGCCACCACGATGATATCCAGCAGCGCGGCGACCGCTACGGCCACCGTAGTACGCAGAATCGCCAGTTTTTCCGAACCGGCCCGGGCCCAGTTACTGAGCCGGCCAAAGGCGGAACCCGCCAGCATTCGCAGCGCCCAGAACACGATAAAAGTGATCACCACCAGAATGGCCAGATTCAACAGCGCAGCGGTGACCGCTTTCATATCCACCGAGGTGGTGGCAGCCGCTTCTGCAGCACTGTCATCACTGGCGAACCAGCCGGTAACCAGACCACTCAATGCCGCGAACTGGCGACCCATGTCACCGGCCAAGCTGCCGGTGGCCGCCGCCATGCGGCGGGCCAGGGATACCTGCTCGGCGGTTTGACCGCTGGGGGATTGGGCGGCGATTTCGCTGGCCGGAACCTCACTTTCCAGCCCCAGCGGGGCAGGATTCGCAGCAGCCTGAAGCCCGCGTAACTGGTCGATCAGCTGCTGGCGGGTGACATCATTCTCCAGCAGCGTGGCCAGCTCAGCATAGTCCTGGCCCGAGGGAGGCGCCTCCTGGGCAGGCAACGCCGTCGTCAGCATCACTAACAACAGGGAAAGCAGGGCTGTCAGGCCCCGTAACGACTGGGCTTGATGGCGCACACTCATCTCCTTAGTGCCGGCTTTTGCCGGGTCAACCGCTATGTTTGAAGCTTATTCAGACGCATACCTTAACAAGTGAGCACCGGAAATTTGTGAAGATCACGCGAACGCTCTGTACCCGAATTGTCACGCCGCATTGACCCTGGGGAGGCATCACCGGCAAAGGAATGCCAATCGCAGCGGTTGACCGTGACATTGTCCACTGTAATTATCGGAATCCATTCCATAACAACATGGCGGAGGCGTTCATGAGCGCATTCTGGACCCCGGCTTCCCAGGCTCTGGCCCCCTATCTCCACAACCGGGAACAGGCCGATAAATGTCTGCAGATTATCGCCGCGTCCCTGCAACCGGGGATGAGCGAACAGGATTGCGAGCTGCTGATCCGCGACTGGCTGCGAGCCCATCAACTGTTTGATCCCTGTCTC
>OJFR01000523.1_pt1 | contig 12570 bp, 11 predicted proteins | sample 1594121 | NCBI WGS metagenome assembly OJFR01 (sample SAMN05416812, study PRJEB24817) | seawater metagenome | isolation source: Sea water | place: Canada:Atlantic | collected 2013-07 | reverse complement strand
TACACCTCTCTATTCGTCGGCAGCGTCAGATGTGTATAAGAGACAGATTTTTAACTCCTCCAAAGTTTGTCGAAGTTCAACTGAAACTTCCAATTGCTTTTCTACTTCAGCTCGTTGCTCTGCGGTGAGTGCATCGTCCAAATAATCGATTAATTTATTTTCTAGTTCTTGAAATTCCATGAGAATTATTTTTCAGTTTATCTATTCTAGAGTTTATCTATTTTAAAAAATACGTTGCGTAACTCTTTGATCGCTCGGTGTACTTTTACTTTGACTGCTCCTTCTGAGGTATTCATCATTTCAGCAACTTGAGCATATTTCAATTTTTGAAAGCGTGTGAGTACCAAAACTTCTCTTTGTTCTGAATTGAGATGAGACATCGCTTTTTCCAAATTTTTCAGGTCATCTTGTTTTTCCATTTTATCTGAAATGGAACTCGATATCATCATCACATTTGACACATCTATTTCTTCTGCTACTTTGACTTTATTTTTTTTATAAAAATCCATTCGTACATTTCTAGCAATTTGAAAAATCCAAGATTTGAATTGATGGTTTTCATTGAAGCTATGTTTGTAGCGAATAATTCTTTCAAAAACATTTTGCGTCAAATCTTCACTCAAAGATTCATCAAATGTCAAGCGAACAAAAAAGTTGTATAGTCGACCACTATATCGTTCAAATAAGACGGCTGCTTTCGCAATGTCTCCATTTCGGACTTCTATCATTAGCTGTTCGTCGGTCATTATTTTCGTTCGTTATACTTGTTTTGTTGTGTGTTCTGACGTGGTTACCTCTGTAACTTAGAATGGTTACAAAGTTTTATTAAAAATAGGGAAGAAAATATGAGAAATGGAATAATTGATTGATTATCAATGGGTTGGAAGATTCACAAGATTGGTTTTTACCACATAAGCTCAAACGAATGACTATGCTTCTTATATGTCTATGTGGTAAATATTATCGCAACAACATAAAAACACCTCTGTCTTCGACAACCCTTCCGTTTGATTGAGAAATTTTTACTTGAAAAATATAGGCACCCATGGGTTGGATGATACCTTTATATTTTCCATTCCAACCTTCATCAGTATTCGTAGTTTCGAATAATAATTCGCCCCAGCGATTATAAACGGTGAATTGATAGTCTACCGTTTCGCCGAAGATGATGAATGGTTTAAATATTTGATTTATTCCTTGCGGAGCAAATGCATTTGGTGCAACGATGCTCGCTAATTGTTCGACGCAAGTAGTATTGGAAGAAGATTCAATGGACTCGATAGAACCATCTGGAAGAGTCACATTTGCATTGGCAACTACGAAATAACAAACATTACTTTCTGCTTGTTCGCTTGGATCTACTTCGTCTGAAAATGAAGTTGTTCCAGCAGGAACGAAATCGACAAAAGTGGACGAACCATTAACGATTCGATAAATGGAATAATCAACGACTTCTGCATTTAAAATATCAAAAGAAGTCCAAGTTAAAAAATTGGAATAACCAGGTTGAGGATTTCCAACTAAATGAATGGTACTTCCATAGTTTGATTCGACTAAAATATCGCAATCATCTGTTGTTTGGATTTTGTAAAAAACTTTACTCTCAGATGGATCGGAAAGAAGATCAGTAAAATCATTTCCATTGCCCAAAGGAATTGGCGCAGGAGAAGAGTTTAAAACAGTAAATGGATTAGCGTTATCTATGGTTTGTAAAATTTCAAAAGATTGAATTTCAGCGATGGAATTCCAATTCCAAGTCAACTCAACAGAATTATCAGAGAGCACATTTACATTTTTTAAAACCAAATCACGCATCGCTTCAACCAAGTCTGGCATCAAGCAAATCACATTTGATAATGCTTCAACGCCTGTTCCGTTTTCAATTGATTTTATAAAAAAACAATACTCTTTCGAGTCACTCGCATTTTCAAAAACATAACTAGTATCACTCCCTGAAATAGTCGCTTGTAATGTTGCTCCACCTCCATCAATGTCTACCCAAACTTCTTGACTACCAATTCCGTTTGTCCAACCTTGATATGAATTCCAATCCAAGACTATTTTTTGCTCGCAACTAATAACTGATTGTTGTAGAAAAACGGTCGAATGTGGATTATTAAAAATACTCGTATTCCCACATTCATCGATAGCTAAAATAAAATAGGTTTCTGACTGGTCGTTTGGAAATGCATTGATATCAACAAAACTTGTCACGCCTCCATAAATAGTATCCAAGGCAATCGTTCCCATCGAAGTACTCCTAAAAATAATATAAGCTGAAACCTCTGGCGACGGACTTGCTTGCCAATCAAGTTCAATGGAATTTCCGTTGACTGAAGCTCGTGTGAGTACAGCTACTTCAGGCTGTCGATTATCCAATGTGTCGGATTGTAAAACCATTTCACCTGGACAATTATAATCACTTTGCAAATAATAATACCAAGTGTCGGATGCAGGGTTTGGATGATGGAAGAAATTTTGACCTTGGTTTGCAACTGTTCCTAAAAGATTAAAAGGTCCAGTTGGATTGACACTAAAAAAAATTTCATAGTTATTAAATGTACCACAGTTATTGGTTGGGATATCCCAAAAGAGAGTATCTCCTCGCACACATAAAAAATCAGGAGGGGAAACTTGAGCGGTTGTTTTATTTGAAAAAAATAAAATAGCTACAAGTGCACACACTTTTACCAACAATTTCCAATAACCTGTAATTCTCAATTTACTCACCGATATATTTTTTAAATTTTTCTTCAAATTTCGCCATCGAAAAAGTATCCCGTAATTCATATTCTAGAACGAAACTTTCGTCGATTTCTTTTTTGTAATAAATCAATCCTAACTTTTTTGCATAAAGTTCTTTCCCTTGATATTCCTTTTCCAAATGTCCATCATTAAAATCACTCATCAATTCAGTTATCTGAAATTCAACACAATCGTATGATTTATTTTTAAACGAATACGCTTCATCGCCTTTAAATTTTCGATCTCGAGTTAACTCGAGATGCCCGTTTGGATATTCCTCGGTTGGCATTTTCCATTTTAACTTAGATGGAAAGACTTGGGAGGTATCTTTTATTTGAAAAGGGAAACTCACATTTGCTAAAATTTCTGCTGAATTCTGATTGACATTTCCCAAAGAATCAAATTCGTATAAAATATAGTCTTTTATAAAAACTCCTTCATTCGTAACCTCAGCATTAAAAATTTGACGAGGCGTATAAGTATTATCATAATATTGACCGGTCAGTATTGTAGTTCCGTCTTTTTTCATTTTTCTAAAATACCAATATTCTATAGAGAGTTGATCATTATTAACAGGATGATACTCATAAACCATTCCCTCTTCCCACTTTTGCATTGGATAAAAATATTCTGGAAGATAATTTTTACTATCAAGCTGACAAGCTGAAATAAAGAGTATCATTATCCCTAGTATCAACGTAAAAAGTATTCTTGTATTTGTTTTTATGAAAAAATCCATATTCCTGACGTATTGGTTTAAAAATGTAAAAATAGCTGATTTTATTTCATGTGAAGTGATAGATTTGCGCCATAATGTCACAAAAGTATCGTTTAATTTACAATGGAATAAAATGTGATGAATAAAGTTCAAATCTTATCAAGGAACACTTATTTATATTTTATATTTGCGCCCAAACTCATGCGACGACTGAGGTTGTCTAATTTGAAAAAATATTACTCATTCAATGGCTTAGAAAGTCGTTCTACGAAAAAAATAATATGTTAAAATTTATTAAAAAACTTTTTGGAACTAAGTATGACAAAGATAAATCTTTGTATCAACCGATCGTTGAATTAGTTCATGAGGCAGAAGAGCAGTTGACTAATCTGAGTCATGATGACTTAAGGAATCACACTAATAAATTTCGAGCTCGAATTGCAGAACATTTGGCTGGAATTGATGCCGATATCAAAGCGATCAAAGAAGAAGCTGATACCACGGAAGACTTCCATCGAAAAGAAGAATTATTCAAAGAGTCAGATGAGTTAGTCAAGGAGAGAGATAAGCACTTGGAGGAAGTTTTAAAAGAAATTTTGCCGGAGTCTTTTGCTGTAGTTAGAGAGACTGCTCGTCGATTTTCAAGTAATGAAACAATAACTGTAACTGCGACAGATCATGACCGGGAACTTGCTGCGAAAAAAGCGCACGTAACGATTAAAGGAGACAAAGCAATTTATTCTAACTCATGGATGGCAGCAGGTGGAGAAATCACTTGGAACATGATTCATTACGATGTACAGTTGATTGGTGGAATGGTTTTGCATGATGGAAAAATTGCAGAGATGCAAACTGGGGAAGGAAAAACTTTAGTTGCTACGCTTCCTGCATATTTGAATGGATTGAGTGGTCAAGGCGTTCACGTAATTACGGTGAATGATTATTTGGCTCGTCGGGATTGCGAATGGGTAGGACCGATTTTCGAATTCTTATTTTTGACAATTGATTGTATTGATAAATATAAACCTCATTCGGTAGGTAGAGTTGCTGCATATAATTGCGATATCACCTACGGAACAAATAACGAATTTGGTTTCGATTATTTGAGAGATAACATGGTTCGTTCGCAAGATGAAATGGTTCAGCGAAAACCTCACTATTGTATGGTGGATGAGGTGGATTCTGTTTTAGTTGATGATGCGAGAACACCTTTGATTATTTCTGGACCAATTCCACAAGGAGCGGAGGAGCAAGAATATATTGCTTTGAAGCCTCGGGTAGAGTCATTATTGAATGCACAGAAAAAAATCGCTTCAGCTTATTTAGCGGAAGCTAAAAATTTATTCAAAGAAGGGAACATCGGTGTGGAAGAAGGAGAAGGGGGAATGTGTTTATTGAGAGCACATCGAGCTTTTCCGAAGTCTTCTCCGTTGATTAAATTTATGAGCCAAGAGGGTGTGGAAGTGGTGATGCAAAAAACAGAAAATCACTACATGCAAGAGCAATCAAAGAGAATGCACTTGGTAGATGATCCTTTGTTGTTTACGATTATTGAAAAAACTCGAAGTGTTGAGTTGACAGAGAAAGGAGCAGAGTATTTAGCCAAAGGGAATGAAGATCCTGGTTTTTTCATTATGCCTGACATTGCTACTGAGATGATGATGATTGAGGAAAATGAGGAATGGGATGAGCAAGAGAAAATGGATAACAAAACAAAATTGATTTCTGATTTCTCGATCAAGTCAAGACGTTTACACTCCATCAATCAATTGTTAAAAGCATACACGATGTTTGAGGCAGATGAGGAATATGTAGTAATGGACGGTCAAGTAAAAATTGTCGATGAGCAAACTGGTCGGATGATGGAAGGTCGTCGATATTCTGATGGATTACACCAAGCACTTGAAGCAAAAGAAAATGTAAAAGTTGGAGACTTAACTCAAACTTATGCAACAGTAACTTTGCAAAATTACTTCCGAATGTATCACAAATTGGCAGGTATGACTGGTACAGCCGAAACGGAAGCAGGTGAGTTTTGGGAAATTTATAAATTGGATGTAGTTGTGATTCCTACGAATCGTCCTATCGTAAGAGATGATAAAGATGACATGGTCTATAAAACAGCTCGTGAAAAATACAATGCTGTAATTGAAGATGTCGTCAAATTGAGTAATGCAGGTCGACCTGTTTTGGTTGGTACGACTTCAGTTGAGATTTCTGAAAAATTAAGTCGATTACTCCAAATGCGAGGAATTGATCATAATGTCTTGAATGCAAAACAACATCAACGAGAAGCTGATATTGTTGCTGAAGCAGGGAAAGCTGGAAAAGTAACATTGGCAACCAATATGGCTGGTCGTGGAACGGATATTAAATTGAGCGACGAAGTAAAAGCATCGGGTGGTTTAGCGATCATCGGTACGGAACGACATGATTCTCGACGAGTGGATAGACAGTTAAGAGGTCGTGCAGGTCGTCAAGGAGATCCAGGTAGTTCGCAATTTTATGTTTCGTTGGAAGATAACTTGATGCGATTATTCAAGTCAGAACGAATTGCAAAATTGATGGATAAAATGGGACATCAAGATGGTGAAGTGATTCAACATTCTATGGTTTCTAAATCAATTGAGCGAGCTCAGAAAAAAGTGGAAGAGAATAACTTCGGTACTCGGAAAAGATTATTGGAGTATGATGATGTAATGAATATTCAACGAGAAGCGATTTACAAAAAACGTTTCAATGCACTTTCAGGAGAGCGACTTTCATTGGATTTGAATACGATGTTTATTTCCTTGATTGAAAGTTTGGTAGTAGCACATCGAAAAGATGGTAGCTTCGAAACTTTCCGAAGAGGTTCAATCGAAGTTATGGGGATTGATCCGAAAATGGATGCTATTGATTTCCAAGAGGGAGATGAAGATGAGACCATTACTAAAATGTATCACCAATTTTTGGAAATGTATGAGCGCAAAGGACAGATCCTTTCTGACTTAGTTCTTCCTCAAATTAAACATGTTTACGAAACAGAGGGACATAAATACAAACGAATTTCATTACCATTTACGGATGGTGTTTCGAGAGTACTTCCAGCTGCTGCCGATTTAGAAGCTGCTGTAAAGTCAGAAGGAAAATCTATCGTTAGAGATATTGAGAAGGTGGTAGCACTTTCAATTATTGATGATGAGTGGAAAGAGCATTTACGTTCAATGGATGAGTTAAAAGATTCTTCTCAAGCTGCTTCGTTTGAGCAAAAAGATCCTTTAGTCGTTTATAAAATGGAAGCGTTTAACTTGTTCGAACAATTGATTTACAGAGTAAATGAGCAAGTAACTTCTTACCTTGTAAAAGGTTCAGTTGTTTTCCGAGATGGTACTAGAGTAGAAGAAGCTCAAACTCAAAAAACAGATTTGAGTAAAACTTCTACGAATAAAGATGCAAATGCATTAGCGGCACAAGCTGCAGCTGCAGGCGCTGGTAGAGCAAGACAAAAACCTGAAACGTTCAAACGTGAAGTACCCAAAGTAGGACGAAATGAAAAATGTCCTTGCGGAAGTGGTAAGAAATATAAACAATGCCACGGAGCTTAAATTTGTGCTTCGTTCAGTTCTATATTAATTAACAAGGGCTGTTAGTGCTTAAAGCGCTAACAGCCCTGTTAGGTTCTATAATTATATTTAATTTTATTCCATCTCGATGAGGAGTTGTCCTTTTTCTACAGCTTTTCCTTGTTCAATGTGAATAGCTTTGACGATTCCTTCGCCAACAGATTTGATCACATTTTCCATCTTCATGGCTTCAAGAATGAGCAAGCCATCTCCTTTCTGAACTTCTTGACCAATCTCAACTGAAACTCCCAAAACTAGTCCTGGCATTGGTGCTTTCACATCAGTTACCTTTTGAGTATTCACTACAGAAAGTCCTAGTTGATTGACTAATTGATCGAAGCGATCTGCGATATTGATTTCGTAAGAATTGCCATTTACTTTAATTGTAAATGTTTTACTAGAAAAGTTAGCATTAACAACTTCTGCTCGAAAAGCTTTGTTGTTTTTCAAAATATGAAAATGTCCATCTTGTTCTTTTACGAAGTCAAAATCATTCATTTGCTCTGCATCGAATTCGAATTTAGATTGCTCGTTGACGGTTACTTTGTAATTATTTTTCTCCATGAATTTAACTTTTTACTTTGCTCAATTTCATCATAAAATAAGTCTCAAAAATAGTAAATATCAGGTAAACTATCAGAAAAGGAATCGCATACATTTTAGAAGATGGTTCCGCTAATTTGAAATAACCTACAATTACAAAAATGCACAATGCCATTTTCAGAGAAGTTGTTAATAATACTTGTTGCAAAAAAAGATTTTTATCAGAACTAACTGCAGCTCTTGCTGCCAAAAAGTACATCAAGGCGCTAAAAATAACAAATGCGATGCAACTGAAATATGAAAAGGCTTGGAAAGGTGCAAATTGAGGAAGCTTATTAAGAAGAAAAAGAAGAAGAAAGGAGATTACCGAAATGATGGTAAGCTGAAGAAAGAAATTTTTATGATTCATAGTTTTTATTACGTTTTGAATTTGAATGAATGAACTTTAAAATAGGATTCAAAATTCATTCATTCTAAACTCAAAACTACAAATCTTTTAAGGTAATGTATAACCCTGCAAGTGTAAAAAGTATAGCAAATAATGCAGTCAAGTATTGTTTGTCAAATTGAACCCACTCATCTAGTTTGTGGCCAATAAATGCTCCTATAGCAATAGTTGCACCTAGTTGGAAAGCAAGACCTGAATACTTCAAGTAACTGTTAGCCGACTTTTTGGGTTGCTTTTTGTCCAAAAGATTGCTTGTTTTTATTTTCTTGATTCATGTTTTTCACAGGAGCAGATCCAATTTTATTTTTGTTAGCTCCCATTCTACAAGTTACATTGAATGTAGCTCCAGATTGAACCAATAATTTATTTGTATTTACATCACCATGTACTTCTGCAGAATCTTTTACAGTAAGTAATTGGTTGACTTTTAAGTTTCCTTCAAATCGACCTTCGATAACGGCATTTTCACATTGCACATCTCCTTCTACAGCTCCTGTTGGGCCGATGATCACTTTTGACTTACAAATTAAAGTTCCAACGATGATTCCATCAATTCGGATGTCACTTTCTGAAGAAACAGTACCTTCTACTTTTGTTCCTTTTACTAAACTGTTTAAAGCATTAGATGTACTTGATGGTGCTGAACTTCTGTTGTTCGAAGCAGGAGTTGCTTCTTTGTTTTTACTACCAAACATGTCTTATTATTTTTTGGAATGATTGAATAGATAAGTCAAAATGAGTACTAATTGATCGTATGTTTCTAATTTTTCCCAATAAACCATACTTAAATAGTAAATTAAAATACTGGCTTTTGACTCGCCTTTTTACTCTTTCAGACTGTTTGTTTTCTCTAAGTAGCCTGAAAGTTAATATATTATTTTGACGAAAAAGGAAAAAAGGACACTATATCCCATTCTAAAACTTCATCAAATTTTTTCAAAAACAGAAAAATATTACGGCTTTCACCAAAATAAAAAGAGATGTCTCCTATAAAGTGTTAGTTAAGGAGACATCTCTTTGAGACGTAAAAATAATATTTTTCTGTAATATTTCAGTAAAAAACCTGAAATATTTATTTTGATACGATCCTAGAAATTAGGACAGTAAACATTTCTTACTTCTGGTCCACAGATTTTGTAAGTCATTGCAAATTCAAATGCTCCATTTGAATTACTTGCAGGTCTTAAACTAGATACGTTTACATCATAGCTAAATCCGATAGAAAATTGTTCGTAATCAAATTTAGTTGAAAGAATAAATGCATCAGAAGTGATTGCATCATTAAAATGATTAGCAATACGATACCAAGCTCCAATTTGGAAAGCTTGTTGTAATTTTTTGCTTTTCCCCAAAAGGAATTTTAAACTCGTTCCTGCATTTAACTGAAATGATGGTCCTTGGAAAAATGTAACAACTCCTGGTACTAAACCTACTCGGTCAGAAACTAGGAACTCTCCACCTGCATGGATAGTAAACTTGCTGTATAGTTCTTCAAAACCATCTTTTTGGAAAGATTGATTAGCTCTATTTAAGTGGTTAAAAGCACCACCTACGTAAAAGTTATTGTCTTCATCAAAAACGGAGAACCACAATAAACCAGCAGAAATATCCGCATAGATAAAATTATCGTTGTCAAAGATTTCACCAGAAGGTAAAGTACCGTCAAAGTTACCTTCACCATCATGTTGAGAACCATAACGAAGATTTAAGAAGTCAATACTTCTTTGAGAAGCTCCAGCATCAGCACCTACCACTAAGTAGTTACCTGACTTTCGACCTCCGCTCATTTTTTTACTATAAGATAAAGACAATCTTCCTTGAAGAGTTGCGAAGTTAGATTCCCCCGCTTTGTCTCCCCAAAAAGTACCACCTATTCCAAAGAAGTCACTTCTACCAACAGGAATCCGTTGATCGTATGATACTGAATAAGTAGAAAATGCATTTGCTTTTAAGACACTTGCCCATTGATTACGGTAATTCCCTGACAAACGAACATTACAGTTCATTACACCCGTTAATGCTGGATTTAGATTTAAAGGAGAGGAATAAAACTGTGAGAAATGTATGTCTTGTGCCGTCAATGTTGCTGTTCCCATCACAGCAAAGAAGATAATAAGTAGATGTTTCAAACTTTTCATGAATCAGTAATTTGAACCTGTTAAGTAGTTAATTAAAAAATGTGGACAAGGGATTCTAAGCTAGATGATTATACAATAGTTTGTAAAAATAGGTAAAATCAATTAATAATGAAACGTTGCGAAGTAATTAGTTACCTAATTTACGACATTTTTTGCATGTTTATCCAACGTATTATTTTTACTCATATTTCAAAACACCTTGCCTTTGTTTTGTTTTAGATACTTTTTGGTGAAAAACTGCTGCCTCTGCTTCTAAATTTTCTTTTTTTTAAGAAACTTTATTCTTCGTTTTTCCAAATAGCACCATATTCTTCGACTAATATGTTGTCGTAATAATCTGCTTTTTCAAAAAGATATTTGAATAATTTCATTCCAGTATCCATATTTAAATAGCGATCATAAATGAGCAAAGATAAAACAATATCATTTTCCTTGATACTAAAAGTGAGCCCTTCAATCTCATAATTTTGTTTTAAGAGGTATTCGTAAAGAGGATTAATATTGTCTTTGGGCAATGAACACAGGGAAGCATCTCCCATGATAAGCCCTGTTTTTTCATGATATGAAATTTTGATATTGGCGCTTCCTTCGATGATTTCCCAATGATTAGGGCCAATCCTAGAAAGGCCAACATTATGTCCCATCGAATCTAGAAGCTCTTCCATGGTTTTTGAAACACCAAGTGCCTCATACTCATCAATCTTAGAAGGCATTTGAATTTTCGCACCACAATGAGGGCAATAATTTCCATCTGCTTTTTTTTCAAAAACAATATTAGAACAAGAATTGCAACGAATTCCAATTTGATCATTTGTTGCTTGAAATTCTTCAATAGTCTTTTGCAAATAACTTACAGGAAGTGAAAATCCAACATTATTTCCATTTTGAATAACAAACGTATTAATGCCTACTATTTTTCCATTTTTATTAATAAGTGGACCACCACTATTTCCAGGGTTGAGAGCAGCATCATGTTGAATATAAATGAGATCATTTTTCTCTTCTTCAATATTAGACACAATGCCCTGGGTAGCTGAATATTTTAAACCAAAAGGATGACCAGCAGCAATAACTATTTCTCCTCGTTCCATCTCTTTGCCTTTATATAAATCAACTGCTGGCGCTTCAATAATGTTAGGTGCCTGCAAAAAAGCTAAGTCATGACGAATATCTGAAAAGACTACTTTAGTCATTTGTTTTTCAAAACCTTCTCCATTGATAACTACTTCTCGATTATCTCTGATGACATGTTCGTTAGTTACAATTAGATTAGCATCTTTTAAATAAAAACCAGTCCCTGTGCTGTACGGAGTAGCAATTTGAACAATGACACTTTTATATTTAATAATTATTTCTTTCATGTTGTTTTCGTCAAATCAAGATTTCGAACCATAATTAAAAATGATTTTGCAAAATTTGTAATCGTATCAAACTTTAATAAACTTTTATCAGGATTCATTCGACCATATAATTCCTCATTGTTATCCGTAATATCTTTGATTGCACGTTTGATTGCTTTTTTGTCAAAAGTATTTTTTACAGAATCATAATAATTCAAAGTGTAACCTAAGTCTTTAAAATAATCAGCTTCAACTATTTGATAATACAAATGAAACAACTCTCGATCAGGTCGAGGTGCAGCAAAATTAAACATACAATACCCTACAATATAACCTGGAACACCTATCGCGATCGCATGATACTCATGTTCATTATACCAATCCATATTATGCAATTCGCCATCAATAAAACCTACAATCCGATCATGATTGACAGGTTTAGTAATCCCGAATGTAGATTTTGTCAAATACATTTCTAAGAAATAATCCTCCTTCGTTCGACCCAATAACTTCTTCAATTCTTTTCGAATAATGATATTCTTTTGGGCTGGATTTTTTTTATCTGTGGTAAAATAAATACGATGAATCCGTTCCAAAGTCTCCATCATAAACCCTTCTGGCTTGGTCAAGTAATCGAGTTTATAACCTAAGTTTAGTAACACATAAGCATATCCTCCAGGATATTTATCCAAACTAGGTTTTCCACTATCCATGGCTGCAAGTGCAGCATTGATTTCATTGATAACAAATCTATATTTGACTTCTTTTTCTTTCAAAGGAAGATCAACTAAATGGAGGGTGTCCACAGGTTTTAACATCCTAAATTCATCAATTAAGATATCATCTAACTTATCAGCATTGGTTGCTAATTCTTTGAGTGCATAATATAATTTGTAAGGAGATCCATCCAAAACATAAGTGTCAAAACGAATCGAAATATTATTTTCAGGATCGAGCGCGAAGCGACTATAACGAAGCGAAAAATTTCGTTCCATCAAACGACGCATAAAACCAATATTGAGTGTTTCTGTTT
>OJFR01000516.1_pt1 | contig 12665 bp, 10 predicted proteins | sample 1594121 | NCBI WGS metagenome assembly OJFR01 (sample SAMN05416812, study PRJEB24817) | seawater metagenome | isolation source: Sea water | place: Canada:Atlantic | collected 2013-07 | reverse complement strand
TACGAGATCAGCCTCGGTCTCGTGGGCTCGGAGATGTGTATAAGAGACAGTACTGTCACTGCTCCAACTGATATTCCCGCCGTGATCAAACTCGCCCTGTGTGAGCTGTCTAGGTGTGCCACCCTCAGCTGAGAGTACAAAAATTTGGCTATTCCCTGCTGGAAGATACCCAGCGCCATCAGCACGATAAAATAAATCGTCGATGAAAATTGCGGAATCTGCCCATTTAGCACCCTCAGGTTTACCGGATAAACTCACGGGGGATTTAGGCTTACCTTTTACAAATTGGCTAAACGCGAGCATTTTTCCGTCAGGTGACCAACTTAGATTAGAAGGCGCCCCAGTCAGACGCGTCATCTGACCGGTTTGGCCACTGTCTAGCCATTTGATGTGTATTTGTGCAGAACCACTGGCTGTTGATATATAGGCTAACTTGCTTTCGTCTGGCGAAAGAGTAGGGCTATAATCCGCGTGTAAACCATTGGTTACTGGGGTCATCACCTTGTTTTTGTCGACCTTCCAGATATTGCCACGCTTTTTATCGTTTTGAATATCCATGAAATTCCGTACGAAATAAACCGTGTTTCCGTCATGGGTAATATCAAGGCCAGAGGCGTATTCCAAGGTAAACACATCTTCCAGTTTTAATGTGTTTTGTGCCGTTTCGGCCATTGCAAAGCGAGGTGTTAGTGCGATTGGCGCGGCAAGCACCGCCAGCGCGATAGATGTTTTAATCAAGTTCACGTGTATGTTCCCTGTCGTTTCTGTTTTATATCTATTTTATATATTTGTTTCATATACTTCAGTCACCTAAATTACCACAAACTGTTGTAGGTAAAATCAAAAATGCGATGAAGTGACATTCGCACCTGATAGACGTTAGTCAGTGCGCTTTCGTGCAAAATAGTCACGTGCAAAATGGTCTTTTGCCATCTCAGCAAACGTTTGCACTTGCACCGATAATTTATAACCGTGGCGAGATAACCCAAACCGCTGAGTATAATTAGTTGCTTTATGTTCAGTTCCGGATCTGACGCTTCATCATGCTTTTTCATTGTTAACCTCCTGTTGCCAGTTGGCCAGGTCAATCGACAGATGGCCATATCACTAAACAACGGGAGAATGCACATGACCTTTAAAGCACTTCATCAACAACAAGCTCCGCTTATCATTTGTAATGTATGGGATGTGCCCAGCGCGCAATTGGGCGAGAAGTTGGGCTACCAGGCACTGGGCACCTCAAGTGCCGCCATTGCCCATATGTTGGGGAAAAATGACGGCGAGCAGGTGCTATTCAGTGAGCTTATTTACTTAGTGAAGCATATTTTATCGGCTGTTAACGTACCACTGACGGTGGATATAGAATCGGGCTATGGGCGCAGCGCACAAGAGGTGGCAAGTAACATACTGCAACTTGCTCAGTTAGGTGTTGCGGGTATTAATATCGAAGATAGTCGCCTGAGTCATTCGGACAATACCCATTCAGCAAGTCGTCATTTAAAAACGATGGATTCACAAGAGACCGATTCTCAAAAAACAGGGCAACCGCATCGCGCTCTTCAAGTAAAAGAAGCTTTTGCTGCAAGGCTTGATGAAGTGCTAAGTTACCTGCGCGCCGCTGGGGCGGATATATTCATTAATGTACGCACAGACACCTATTTGCTTAGGGGGAACAACCTTTCTCAGGCGTTAACAGAAACCAAGGCGCGTATCGCTTTGTACCAACAAGCTGGTGCGGATGGTATTTTTGTACCAGGCGTGACCGCGCTGTCAGACATTAGCGCTATCGCAAATACCACTGATCTACCGGTAAATGTTATGTGCATGCCTGGGTTAGCTGATTTTACAGAATTGAAAGAAAGTGGGGTAAAGCGCATAAGTATGGGCAATTTCGTTTACGAAAATATGTTAAATTCCCTTGCTACGGTATTAGCTGATATTTCTGCAAAGGGATCGTTTGATCCTTTGTTCAATTAAGCGTTATCAACCCACGTTAGCTCACCGGCCAGTGTGGACTGTATGCTCCTGCTTAAATTCAGCGCTGCGTTATCAGTGACTAACACTTAATAACAAGCGCCTAATAACAAATGCTTACCGCTATTTTGTTTTCATTAATGTTGACGCCTATCTTAGGTAGGTTTATCCAAACATGATTTATTACTGTTCAGCCGATAAGGCGAAGGAGACAAGTGACTATCGAGCTAACAAATCTACCTGTTGATGAAGGCGTTACGTGCTCGACGTGTCGAGCAAATTGCTGCCGCCTTGAAGTGATGTTAATAACGGATACAGGTGTACCTGAACAATTTATCTCCCAAGACAAATGGGGCGGGGAAGTGATGCTGCGTTTAGACGATGGTTGGTGCGCTGCTGTCGACCGTGAAACCATGCTGTGTACTATTTACGAAAACCGCCCGCTTATTTGCCGTGAATTTGAAATGGGCGGCTTTGAGTGCCTAGATGAGCGCACATAAATTGCTGCTAATCACATTAGTGTGGTTTTTTGCTAGCTTGATTATCTGTTCACATTGTGACCGATACTCATCACATGCGGCAATGACCACTTCTTGACTGGGTATCGCGGGATCAACAATGGGGTAAGCGTGGAAATTGCATGTTCATCGAACAGACATACATGAGTTACTTTAGATTGAGACATCATGATTCACATCCAAATGCCAATAATCTTCAATAAATTAATATTAATGTTTAATCGCAATATTCTTCCCTTATTTTGTCTCTCAATAAACAGAAACTTGCTTATGGCATTTAACTTCTCCTTGATTAAAAATTGAGCTCATTCAACAATGTAGCTTCATTTGAACAGGGAATGTAAGTTATTTATGAGATTGCGGAAACGCTTCAAAACGAGTCTTTTAACACTGGTATGCATTGCTGTGCTCGGGATTGCCGTTGTGTTTATCTTCGGTCCTCGATATATCGATAAACAAAGTAATGTGGTGGTAGCGGTGAATTTGCCAAAGGTCTCAGCTGATACTGCCGCGTTTCATCAAACGCTTACCATCGCTGATATGCATGAAGATATTTTGCTTTGGAACCGTGCGTTACTTGAACGCCACGATCATGGCCACACAGATGTGCCGCGCTTAATCGAGGGGAACGTTAGCCTGCAAATCTTTGCTGCCGTCACCAAAAGCCCGAAAGATTTAAACTATGAAAGTAATCCGTCTGATTCTGACATGATTACGCCTTTAGTGATGTTTCAGCGCTGGCCTGTACGGAGCTGGTTTAGCTAAAAAGAACGTGCTTTGTATCAAGCTCAAAAACTGCATACGGCGGCGGCTGAGTCTCAAGGTAAGCTCTCTGTTGTTACCTCCGCTGCAGGTTTATCAGATTACTTAGCCAGTCGCGGGGCGGGTGCGCAGACTCTGTCGGGCTTACTGGCCATCGAAGGATTACACGCCATAGAGGGTGATTTGGCTAACCTTGATGACTTATTTAATGCGGGTTATCGAATGATGGGCTTAACTCATTTCTTTGATAACAAAGTGGCAGGCTCTGCCCACGGGTTACAAAAAGGTGGGTTAACCGATTTAGGTAAACAGGTACTCGCGCGTATGGAGCAACTGGGGATTGTGGTCGACTTAGCTCATCTTTCACCCACTGCCATTAGTGAAGTGTTAGCCACTGTGACTAAACCTGTTGTTGTGTCTCATACTGGGGTGCAGGGCACTTGCCCAGGTGTAAGGAATTTAACCGATGACCAACTGCTAAAGATTGCACACAACGGTGGTGTGGTGGGGCTAGGTTATTGGGATGGTGCTATTTGCGATGTATCGCCAAGATCATTTGCTAAAGCTGCTCGGTATGTGGCTGATTTAGTCGGGGTAGAGCATATTGGTTTAGGATCAGACTTTGATGGTTATGTAACCACAGGGTTTGATACCGCCCAGTTGCAATATATTACCCAAGCTTTGGTCGATGCCGGTTTTACCCAGTCTGAAATTAGGCTGATTATGGGCGGTAATACGGTTCGATTATTGAAAGCCGTTTTGCCTTAGTGATAGGGGATTTGCTATCACTAAGGCCATAACGTTTAAAGGCTGGCTGTTATTGGTATGTTGATGACAAGCCTGTTGGCTAGTGTTTTGGGCGCTCTGGCAGGGCGGCTTTCAATTCTGCGTCAGTTACGCCGAGGGTTTTGGCTACTTTGGCTAAATCAGCGTTTGGCCCGCCAGCGTCATCCATGGCTTGCATTAGCTGTGTTTCAGAAACGCCTAGTTTTTTTGCTGCGTCAGCAAAACCAGGAGGCACCATTTGTCCGTTTCCAGACATGTTATTAGCACCTGGACGTCCACCACCGGGGGGCTCGTTTCGGGACATGTTCGTTCCTTCAGGAGGGCGAGCGCCCACACCTGCTTGAGCTGTTGTTGAAAAGTTGTTTTTGGCGACCACGCCCTTTAAGCACTTAGGCAAGTTTGGAAACTCATTGGTTGAATGGTAGTGATAAGCACTGACTCCGCTGTCGCCAATTAAACCAGTGTGACCATTGCATTCATCTAAATCAGTGGGCATGACGTTATCGGCATCGACACTGCCATAAATGGGAACCCCATCAAAGGCATAACCAAACAGCCCTGCTGGGTCTTGAGGCAAATTGGAACATTCGGCGTCTACGTGTTCATGCGCATATACACTATCAATATCGCTTGATGTGCCGTGGTAGTGATACCAACCGCCAGGGTCTACGTGACCGGCACAGGTATCCAGTGCTGGTAAGTGGCCTGTGTGCTGCACACTAGGTGCATCCGAGAAAATGGGAACGCCGGCAAGGGCAATACCCACTTTAGAAACCACACCCATGGGCGTAGCCTTGTCAGCCATTACTGGGGTTGTCGGTATCAGTACGGTGATTTTAACGTCTTGGTCTTCAGAGACCTGAATACAGGCGTGATCGACCGTCGGTCTAGAGGTAGCGTTATCGACCACGTGCACTGTGCCGTCTTCATCGTAAAAGATATAACCTTGTTCACTTAGCATGGTAAGAAACGCTTTGTCTAAGCGATATAAGCCGGCTTTTGTGCCATCCCAATCCCATATGCCACCTTTGTCGTCGAGCGTTGTGGGGCAAAACGGGCCGATTTCCATTTCATCAGGCAGGTATTTAACCACGAGCTTGGCGCACTGGGCATCATCACCATTTTCTAACGTGCAATCTACAATTTCTGGTTGCTTGGCCAATGCATTAAGACTAAACAATTTAATGTCTACTTGAGATGCATCGGCTGTTGCACTTTGCTCTGAACCTGACTGGCTTTGCGAGTTATCTTCATCACCACAAGCGGATAAAATAAAGGGCGCGGTAAGGGTTATTAACAACATTTTCATTGCGTTCGCCATTGAGGTGGTCTTGGTTTTTATTTTGGGCATATTGCTGCTGGTTAGCATTTTACAGTTTGTCATAACGTACCTTGTATTGACTGAGTTTGTCTGACGTATAAAAAACATACAGCGCGAGACAATGTATAAAAGGGTAAGAATAGGATTGTGTTTATAACAATCGCGGTTTGAATTTTGATGACAAATATCATAACCCACTGCCTAAGCTCTATATAGACTTAAAGTGTGCAGGAAGTGCGCAGAAGTGTTTCGGAGTGAGTGTGTCGGAGTGAGTGTGTCGGAGTGAGTGTGTCGGAGTGAGTGTTTCGGAGTGAGTGTTTCGGAGTGAGTGTTTCGGAATGAGTGTTTCGGAATGAGTGTTTCGGAATGAGTGTTTCAGAGTAGGTGTTTTGGATTAATTATGTTGAGCTAGATGAGTATAGAGGCCGAAGCGTGTCGATCTCAAAGTACCGAGGAACATGTTTCGCAGCAGGATGAAGCGGACCTAAGAGGGGGAATAAAAACGCGTGATGCACAAAATACAGCGAATGCACATAACGCGCTATTTTAACTGAGTAACCTTCGTCTAAAACGCGTAACTGACACTAAAGGTAGCTGTTCTTGGTAAAATGTAACGACCATTAGGCGCACTAGGATTTCTGGGGTCACCCTCGGTGAGAGCATCTTCATCAGTGATGTTTTGCACCGCGAGTTCGAATGTTAAACCCGAGTCGCCTTGCACTATCACCCCTACGTCATATTTCTCATAACCTTCCAGCACAACTGTATTTTCATTATTGGCAAATCTGTCGTCAACCATGGATATGGTGCCATAAAGGGTGGCATAGAAATCTTCAAATTCGAAGTCATAACTTGGCGTTAAGCGTACTTGCCAACCCGGCTGACGTTGGGCTTCATTGCCTTCATTGGTGGGACTTTCGGAAATTTCAGTTTCTTGGATCGTTGAATTCAATGAGATAGAGAAGCCGTTGTCCGCAAAATAGTTGGCATCTATTTCAACGCCGTATGCTTGGTTAGTTAAGGTTTGTACTGGTGCACCTGGTAAAGCTTGAAAGCGATCCCCTTCCACTTCGTTATAAAAGCTTGTGGCATACACAGTGTAGTTTGCTTCAGCTAATTTATAACCTAGCTCAATTTGGGTGACATCCGTGATCAAGTCCTCACCTGATGTGAAGCTATCAAAGTTCTCTCGCAGGTCGTCAAAGTACGGCATTTTGCTGCCTTCGCTATAACGCAGAAACACACCTTGTTCATGTTGAAATTGCCAATTCACCCCAGCGGTAAACGCCACGTCAGATTCATCATACTGAACCGCTTTGGTGATAATGCCATCGAGTCCTTCATCTACGGTATAATCAATGGTGTGGTTTTCGTCACGTACACCCACATCGGCGGTTAGGGCGTCTGTTAACTTGTATTCAAACGCTGCATATATCGCTTTAGTGGTGCCATCACCAGTCGCGTTTAAGTCGTAATTCCAGTCGCAACTATCTTGGTTATCGTTACAATCAATACCCGTTAGGTTCTCACCACCAGGGCGAATCACATGGTAAGACTGGTTGCCAATGCTCCACCAATCATCTGACGAGAAGTTCGCCACGTATAATCCTAGAGACGCTTTGAATTTATCTGTTTGTTTGGTAATTGACACATCATTGGTGAATGATTCAATCTCTTTTTGTACTACCCAGCGACCAATTTGCTGGACTAAGGTATCCCCCTCATAAAGTTCACCTGTTACCGCACCTGTGGCAGATAGCCCATTATCAGCAACGCTCGATAGCAGTGTTGGGTCGCCGTTTGGCACTAAGCCTAATGTATCTGCATCACCGGACAAATGCGCGAAACGGTCAACGAACGTCCAGCCATCGCCGAACTCTAAATTTACGCTTCCTCCTGTCACTGTTCCTTTAAAACCACGGCCTTCACCAAAATCGACAGACTTAGACGTGCCCTCAGGACCATATTGAATAGTAGCTTGACGGTTAAGTGTGCCTAACTGGGTATAACTGTTGTCTACTCCATCAACCAGTGGGGTAGGTAGGTACCACGCTCCGTGATCGTCGGTAGAGCGGGTGAAAAAATTGATCTTACCGTTATCCAATATCTTAGTGATATTCAGGGTAAACTGATTGCCTTTTTCTGAGTTAAACCCAGCGTCACGTACCCCTGGACTTTGCTGCACGTAACCACCAAACATGAAATAAAGGTCTTCTGCTAGCTTCCCAGAAACAACGGCATCAATACGTTGTAAATCATAGTCAGAAGTGGTGTATTTGATAGAACCCTCAGTTTCATCAGCTCCCTCTTTAAGCAAGAAGTTAGTGGTTAAGCCGGGTTGACCACTGGAAACCACAGATGCAGGCCCGCCGCGCAAAGCGTCTACGATATCTATGGTTTCATCTATACGAAACAGGGAAGAGTTTTCAAGGAATGACAACGTAGACGGTGGGAAAATAGGCACACCTTGAACTTGTAAGGTTAAAAATGGTGCATCACCACCTCCTGGAAACCCGCGCACAAATACATTGGCGCCAGACACGCCACCGGAACTTTCAGCCCACACACCGGGTATCGCTTTAAAAAGATCTGCCGTGCTCTTAGGGGCAAGCTTTTTGATGTCGGCAGCGCTAATTAGAGTTGTGGCATAGCTAGCTTCAACTTTACGCACTGCAGTACCACTGGCACTGCCCGTGACCACAATTTGTTCAATAAAGTTATTCTCATTACTTTGTTCTTGGTCATTTTCTTGTTGTGCTAATGCGACATTTGTTGTCGCTAGGGCAATACAAACGCCCAACGTCAAAGAATTCAGTTTGTGTGTTGTTAAATTCATGTGCATACCTGTCCTGTTGTTAGTGTGTTGTTAACGGTATGTATAAATGCAAACGATTGCAATTGATTTTTTGCAATCGTTTGCATTTTTTGCGGAATTCATTGATTTCACTAGAAATTTGTTTTTGGCTTGTTGTGAAGTAAGGATGTAGTCTGTTGTAAAAGAGATTACACTAGACAAACTAAGATTTGTCGTCGAATACTAAGACGAAGTGCCGCTTGCAATGTATCAATGAACTTGGGTAATAGATTGAAAAGTAACAAAAAATTGACCTTAAATGACTTAGCTGGTTTGGCTGGGGTATCCACGTCGACGGTTTCGCGCGCTCTGAGTGACAACCCCTTGATTAAAAAAGAAACGCGAGTGCGTATTCAAGCATTAGCGGCGTCACATAATTTCAGTATTAACACCGCAGCAAGTCGGTTACGCACCCAGAAAACCAAGGTTGTGGCGGTTATTCTCAACTTAATTGACCACACTGAGCAAAGTATCAGCGATCCTTTTTTGTTAAAGATTGTGGGCGATTTGAACCAAGCATTGAATAGCAAGGGCTACGATTTATTGCTCTCTAACTCCTTTATGGCCACTGATAATTGGGCTAATTATTTCATTAACAGCCAGCGCGCAGATGGCCTTATTGTGGTGGGCCAAGGCAAGAGCGATGAAAAAGTTCAAGAAGTTGCTGAATCTAATGTGCCTCTTGTGGTGTGGGGCGATCCAAAAACCAAATCTCACTATCCAATTGTAGGTAGTAATAACCGTTTAGGGGGGAGCATTGCCACAGAACATCTGATTACTGGCGGTTGCAAAAATATCTTATTTTTGGGCGACCCTGAGCATATGGAGATGACGAGCAGATACCATGGATATCAAGATGCGCTTGAAGCTCATGCTATCTCACTCGATAGCGCATTTACAGTTGCCTGTGATATCACCAGTAGTGCAGCGTACGATAAAATCAGTGAACTCATTTTATCCACAGGGCTATTTTTTGACGGGATAGTGGCTTGTAGCGACATGGTTGCTTTAGGCGCAATGCGCGCATTAAAAGAACGTTATATTGGGATCCCAAGCGATGTAGGCATAGTCGGGTTTGACGACATTTTGATGGCTGAATTGTCGTACCCCTCATTAACAACAATTAAACAAAATACCCAGCGCGCAGCGCAAGTGATGGTTAACAAGCTTATTACCCAATTTGACGGCAAAAATAGTGACTCATCTTTAATAGATATTGAATTAGTCGCTCGCCAATCAACCAAACACAGCCTTTAAATATCAATTTATGTTTTAAATTAAACTGAATTGCAAACGATTGCATTTTGTTAACTTACGTTTTACACTTCGACGCATTCACCCAAACATAGACCTTTCTCATGAATCGAATGCTGACCATCATCGCTATCTCACTTTGTTATTTTGTGTTTGCTGTTTTGCTCAACAGTGTGGGTACTGTGATTTTGCAATCGATCACGACTTTTGATGTTTCAAAAACCGATGCCAGCACATTAGAGGGCTTCAAGGATTTGTCTATTGCCTTTGTGTCGTTTTTTATTGCCTCGTTTATTCCGCGTATAGGGTATCAAGTTGCGCTGTGTTTAGGCTTAGTGCTGGTCGCGGTTGTTTGTTTACTCACCCCGATGTTCGCCGAGTTCTATTTTATAAAGGTGTTATTTGCGGCTATCGGTACTGCATTCGCTTTAGTCAAAATATCAGTTTATTCGCTGATAGGGCAGTTAAGTAGCAATACGAAAACCCACTCATCTTTGATGAACACTGTAGAAGGCATTTTTATGGTCGGAGTGTTAAGCGGCTATTGGATTTTCAGTGGTTTTATCGACCCAAATGATCCTGCTTCACTGGCGTGGCTAAACGTGTATTACCTTCTAGGCGGCATGATCACTATAGCGGCTATATTCGTTTATTTTGTGCCCATTGAGCGAGAACCTTTCACCGGGGCTCAAACCGGAGCATTGAGCGAGTTTTTAGACATGCTCAAACTGACTTATCAGCCTTTAGTCCTAATGTTTGTTATTTCGGTCTTTCTTTACGTGTTGGTTGAGCAAGGAATTGGTTCTTGGTTACCCACGTTTAATCGAGAAGTGCTGGGCTTGCCTGTGGATATTAGTATTCAATTAACCAGTATCTTTGCTGCAATGATTGCGATTGGCCGATTGTTAGCAGGGTTTTTACTACGTTTTGTACCTTGGTACATATTCATCAATGGCTGTTTAGTCATGATGTTTTTGACCATACTGCTGACCTTACCAATGACACAAGTTAGTGATAGCCAAGTGGTTACGGGCATTTTTGACGCACCGCTTGCTGCTTATTTACTGCCTGCAATTGGTTTATTCATGGCGCCAATATATCCATTAATTAACTCTGTGGTACTCAGTGCATTACCCAATAAACAGCATGCCAAAATGACTGGGTTGATCGTTATTTTCTCGGCGTTAGGAGGGACCTTTGGCTCAATTCTTACCGGTGTTATTTTCGAAAAATTTGGCGGACAACACGCCTTTTACATGTCACTTATTCCTATTGTGATGATTATGTTTAGCTTGTTTATTTTTAAAAAACTTTCAGCGAACCGACGTTCCACGTTAGTTAAAGGAGCGTAGTTCTATGAATGACTCAATTTCATTCGACCACCCAAGTATCGTATTTTTTGAAAGTGAATTATTTAAGCGCATTCAACTAGAAGGGCTTTTTACTGATAGTAAAACCATTTGCGACGCCCTTCCGCTGTCTAGCTGGAGTGACGTACTTGAAAAATATGAACAACAAAAGCTGCTTCCAACGTTTTCACTTCTCGAATTTGTAAAGCGTTACTTTACGCTACCAAAGGAGATAGAACTGAATGACTCGTTACCTAGCCAATCGCTTAATCAATATATACAAGCGTTATGGCCTAAGTTGACGCGTCAACCAGATCCAAAAGATGCAACGAGTTCACTGTTAGCACTGGAGCATTCATACATAGTGCCCGGCGGTCGCTTTCGAGAAATATATTACTGGGACAGCTACTTCACCGCACTGGGACTCAAGCAGTCTGGTTATACCCATCTAATTCAAGATATGGTACTGAACTTTATCGAATTGCAAGACCGCATTGGTTGCATTCCAAACGGCAACAGAAGCTATTACTACTCACGCTCACAGCCGCCAGTGCTTGGAATGATGGTTGATCTGTGTATTGATAATATCGAAACCTCGGATACCGATTTTGTACTGCGTTGTATTGAAGGTATGGAAAAAGAGTATTGCTTTTGGATGCATGGTAAAGAGCAACTTAGTCATCAAGATTGTGCCAAAGGGCGGGTTGTGAAGATGCCATGCGGAGCATTTTTAAATCGTTACTGGGATAATATTGCCACCCCCCGCACCGAATCTTACTTAGAAGACATCAAACTCGCAGCGGAGTTGCCGCTTGATAAACGAGCAGACTTCTATCGGAATATACGCGCGGCTTGTGAATCCGGTTGGGATTTTAGCTCCCGCTGGTTAAGAGATGCACAGGCACTGTCGTCGATAGAAACAATAGAAATTTTGCCCGTAGATTTGAATTGCTTGATGTATCAATTAGAGCGCAATTTAGCTAAATATCATGGACTACTTAACCATCACGACCAAGCTGCACGCTTCGGTGATCTAGCAGATGCACGTAAAGCAGCCATCGATCGTTATTTTTGGTCCGCCCAAGAGCAGTTCTACTTCGATTACCAATTTGTTAAACAACAGCCACTCAAAGTGCGTTCGCTAGCAGCGACCTTGCCCTTGTTTGTTGACATTGCCAATGCTCAGCAGGCAAAAAGTGTAAAAGAGGTTTTAATGTCTACATTTTTGCAAGAGGGTGGGTTGGTTACCACCTTGAATGTGACTAACCAGCAGTGGGATTCGCCCAATGGCTGGGCGCCACTGCATTGGTTTGCTGTTATCGGATTACGCAATTATGGACATGTCGCAGATGGGAATAACATCATGCAGCGCTGGTTGAAAACGGTAGATGCGCACTTTAGTAAGACCGGCAATATCATGGAAAAATACAACGTACAATCACTTGATAATTTAGCTCATGGTGGGGAATATGAAGTACAACAAGGGTTTGGTTGGACAAATGGCGTAACGTTAGCATTCCATGAGATGTTAGATTGATCATGTAAACCACCCCACATTTAATATTTTACGTCGCATTGATTTAGGTAATCCCGCGTCTTTGGGTATGATATGTCTGAATAATAAAAATTTGCCGACAAAGGCCGCCTACACAGGTTGCTAATACAAGACTTGTATAAACAACCGTTTATGCAGAGTCTTTTATAAAGAGCCGGCTGAAGCACACTTATATATCAGAGACATCAGGGAACAATATGATTCTTAAACACTGTATTAAAGCACTCGCTTTTAGTGCATTGACGCTGTCTCTTATACACATCTGACGCTGCCGACGAATAGAGAGGTGTAG
>OJFR01000514.1_pt1 | contig 12687 bp, 8 predicted proteins | sample 1594121 | NCBI WGS metagenome assembly OJFR01 (sample SAMN05416812, study PRJEB24817) | seawater metagenome | isolation source: Sea water | place: Canada:Atlantic | collected 2013-07 | reverse complement strand
ACACCTCTCTATTCGTCGGCAGCGTCAGATGTGTATAAGAGACAGGAATATATCTTTATTAGCTTCAATCAAAAGAGCAGCCTTCATTTTATCCTCCGCAGATAGATTATTGAAAAAATTCATCGATTGATTTTTATAAGTAATTATTTCCTGAACTTCCTGTATTTCTTCAGGTGTAGTTTGCTCAAGTTCCGATACCTGGCTATCAAAATTGGACAAGGTATTTTGCACTAACAGATCTGGATCAGCAACTTCTGTTACACTAATATCAAACATTGCTTTTCCAAGGTCAAAATTAAGTTCATGTTCTCCTACGGACACTTCTGGTACTAAAAAGACTAAAGTGGTATCATCTAATTTCAAGATGTCAATTTCAGTAGTCCCAAAACTTGCTTGATATTGATCCGAAAGGGATTGATTCTGGATGGTTATAGATACAACTTCATAAGTATTGACTTCTGTTTTTTCAATACCAAGGATAGGAACATTACTATGCCCCGTTGGGTACAAAATTCCGTTATCTTCCGTCTTGCAGGAAAAGATCATTAAAATAAAAAGTAAAGGGAGAGTAAATTTATTCATGATTAGTTTTTTAGAGTTATTTAATAATTTAATTGAAATACCCAATCCAGTTCCGATGATATTGAGTGTGTTTTCTATATTCATATTGATGTCTTCACCATTTTGATTTCTGGTTTCTTTTAGCTGTACGTTTCCTCTCATATAGCTTCCGTAAATATTCAAAGCTAGTTTATGGTTGATTTTGAATTTGATATTAGCTCGTCCTCCAAACATAAATGACGGCGTTAGTTTCGTAGTGGTTGATGAATAGTTTTGATTTTTCTTTTCAGCTACTAATAACTTTTCTTTGGAATATTATGAGCTATGAATTTTTATTCAAATTAAGGAACGCACGGAGTCTGATAGCCTTAGCTATCAAGACGAGTACGTGACGAAGAATTGGATAAAAAGGTATGGTCAGAGTATTAAGTACTGGGACATAACTTGTTATTTATTTTGTACCATTCCTTATAAATAAATAGAAACCTTATTCACAGATATATTCAAAAGTATAATTATACTCTTGATCTTGTGTATAAGTAATTGGATAACCTTGTTCATTATAGGTATAGGTAGCTTCAAAAACCTGAACCCCATTTTCTTCTTCGGAAATGACATTGTGATCTATTTGGCGACCATCAAATAGAGTAAAATTATAGCGAGCTCCACCAGGGCTACGATAATTATCATAGTAAACTGTCCTTATATTATCAGATCCGATAACCTGTCCATTCGCTGGGTTATAAAGAGTTCTAGTAAATCTCTGACTACAGTTCTGATCTATGTAATCAATGGAAGATGATCCAATCTTTTCTTGATTCGCATTATAAAAATCAATTTGTGTAAGACTGCATGAACTATTTCCATTATAAGTCATTTGCATTGATCCCTGAATAACAAGAATCGAATTTTCTACTTTATAAAACTCCCCTACATTTAGCTTATAAGGATCAGAACTGTATTTATAAACTTGCATGTTAATAACTTCTCCATTGGCTTTCTTGCGATTTACTGTCCATTCTTTAGCAAGATTATTATGTTTAACATGGTAAATATCAGAAACTTCCCCATCCGTAGTATAATTATAGGTTTTGTATTCATCTGTGCCGTTTATTACTTCAACGCTAGCGTAAAGGATTCCATCTTCATAAGCGTTTTGGATAATACAAGGATTATCATTTGAACCCATTCCTGATAATCCTTCCCTATCCTTACAGGAGGAAAACGAAAAAATAAAGATTCCAAAACTTAAAAGGGCTATTATATTATGGATAGAAAACATCTTGTTGTGTGGAGAATTTAATTGTAAATTTTTCATGACTTTGATTTTAAAATTTAAAAAATAATATTGGATAAGTTAGATCAGGTTACATTCGTCCATAGGAGATTCCTACTTGTATATTGCCTACCATTTCGTTGAAACCAACTTCGCTATAGATAGCAAAGCCCTTCCCTAGTCTGAGTCTGGCAAGGCCAGAAATACCGATTTTAAAATCTCCTGCACTTCCTGTATCTAGTGCCTCAGTAAAAAAAGCTGCTCCTCTATAACCTATGCTTCCAACCCCTGCCAAATCAAAACGAGAATCGCGAGGCATAAAATGATAGTAGTATTTACCAAAAAAACTATAGTTTGCAAATCGGGTATCACCTCCAAAAGTTGTATATTTTCCATAACCTAAATGTGCTCCCATACCCCAACTCATTTTATCATTGATTCCTTTTTCAAGACTTAAAATGATAGGCGACACCCCATTAATATCTAGTCCACTCTCATTCATATAGGGATTAACCACCCCAAGTCCAATTGACCAAGCTTTTCGCTTTTCCATGATTACTCCTTTATTTCTAGTTATACCAAATGATTTCTTTAAAGTCTTTATTGATGGAGAAATCGTTTGATTTTTCTTTTCAGTTAAGACCAAGTTTTCTTTGGAATTATTCAATTCGTTTTGAATGGAAGCTATTTCCAAGTTTTTGAAATAAAGAGTTGTTTCCAATTCTTGAAGGTTTGCTTTTGTTTCATTTAACTGCTTGGTTATACTTCTATTAAGTACCTCCATTCTATCTATAACATTTTTCTGTTGCTGGATCACATTTTGAGCCCTCCGTAATTCCATATCTTTTTCTACGGAATTATTATCTCTTGCCGATTCCACATGGTAGAGATTATCTGGTGCCTTGCTTTTCGATTCTGATTGAGGTTGTTCAATTACATTTGGATCAGAAAAGAATTTTAATTTAGCAGTTTTGAGATACCCTTCTTTGCCTTTGAATTTGACTTTGGTCCACCATTGTCCTTTCAAAAGAACGTCTCCTTTGTCACCAGCTTTTACTCTGGTATAAACAGTACTTTGGCTAGAAGCTTTGGCTCTGAATGAAGTAGATGAAATCACTTCGAAGGATTGTCCAAATAAGGTTACAGGAAAAAAAAGCGTAAAAATTATTATTATTCTATACATGATAATATGGTTTTTAAGGAAAGCTGAGTTCTAAAATTAAAGGTAGACTCAGTACTTTCATTTGAGTTTATTTAAATAACAACTACATGTGTATATTCAAAATGTAGTATTTTATGCAGTTCAAAATAATGGTAAAAGAAAATTTTGTTTTTGGCTATAGCACTAGGATCCTAGGCAAGTGGATGATATTCCAAATGCGATTATTGCAATAAAATTAGGATAAGCGGTACCTGGTTTTATTAAATATTAATTTCCTTTTCTAAATTGACCAAAGACAGAAACTTCTGGGCTGACCATCGGTCGGCTAAATCCTTTATAATCGGATTATAGTTATCGATAATCTTATCAATCTCCTGTTGGTTTTTCGTGATGATATAATACCTCAAAAGTGGCAGTACGATCCGAACTGGTGCTTTGGTAGGCATATCAAGGTGCTGCGTAAAAGTAGGTAAGAGGATTTCGATCTCCGCTAATTTTCCAGCATCCAAATAGGCATCCAACAAATAGGACAGGCCAGTTCTTGGAGAAGTTAGACAAGGATCTACATCGTCCTCCAACAAGGGTTCAGCTATTTCCATAGCTTTCTGCAACAAACCTATGGATGCGTAATAATGAATCTTCTTACAAGTGAGACAAGTTTCACAAGAAGGATGGTCACTTTTAAAACCAAAAGGAGTTACTGCTTCCAACTTCAATAGTTGTTGCTTATATTCTTCGGCGACAGTTAAGTCCCCAAGTTTCGAGTAGGTTTTAAATAATGCCCAAACGAGATAGTGGAGTTCCCGACTTGTTGTAGCAAACCATTCTTTCAATATTTCAATAGCTTGGTGAATATCGTTAGGTGCCACATTAGGGAACGCCGGTAAAAATTCAATGAACCGCTCCAATAAGATCATTGCATCTTCTAAGTCGCTGTCCTCTTTATTCATTTCCCATTGGCCAGCTAACCAGATTAACTCTCCCATACTTCGTTCTAAGTCATCAAACTCATAGCCCATTTTGATAATCATTCTTCTTGATCTCACCCGATACTTCCAAACGCCACTTTTGTCCGCGAGTTCTTTTTGTTTTTCTAAACGGGGAAAAACTTCTTTTAGATTATCAAAATCTAAATCATCTAAAATAGTATCTTCAAGATTTATATATTGTTCTGCAAATTGATTGTCCATCTTTATTTAGATTTAAAATTGTGATGTAATTGTAATAAACCATTCAGTCCTTCTGTCAAAAGGCCTAGTTCTTTGAAGGTAAGTTGATAGTTACCCAAGAGTAATGATTGTAAATAAACCAAGCGAATATACTGTTGTAAAAGTGCTTTGTCTTTTAATTGGAGTAACTGCTGGATCAACGGATTCTTATAGTTGAAACATATGGTCGCTCTTCCTGCCTTACCCGCGATATCTCCTAAAATATTTCCCCAAAGACTAGGCAACTCTTTCTTTGCCCGCTCGGCATATCGAGAAAACTGGAGTTGGCCATCCATATAGTGTAAAGCGGGGATTTCCATCGGTTCATATCTTCGGACAATTGCAGTACACATAAATTCAGATAGTTCCTCATCTGCTATACTCAACAATTCTTTTACTTCTGTAGCTTCTTCCTCTGACAGCTCCGCTAATCGTTGCAACAAAGTGTGGGTATTCACTTCCTCCACCTGCATCCCCTCATATATTTTAGGGAGCCTGTTCAGTAACTCTTCATCATAATCGTAACGAGAGTGAATGATAGCCATTCCCTGCGCTTGCGCAATATTCTTCACTTTTTCATATTCTTCCAAATTAGGAAGATGATAAAGTACCTTGGAGTGCTGCAAGTATTCCCGAATAGTTACTCGACCTATGGTGCTTGGAAATCGCATATAGTGAATGACAATTCGGAAGAATTCTTCATCATCTTTAGCTAGCATTTTCATCGACATTCGATGACTAGATATGATCCGTTCTAATCTATCAGGATCCGATTGATGGAGTTGTACTAAATAATTACGAATACATCTTCCCATTTGCTTCCGCACTTTTTCCAAAGTTTTATTTTGGTAAAATGATTCTCTTGAAGCAGTTGGCTGTAGTTCGTTGGTATTGATAATCGCTTGAACGAAAAAAGCCCATTTAGGAAGAATATCCTGGTTTTCATCCGACACCATCATCCGCTTGAGATAGACTTTATTGTTTGGTTTATTGGCCATACTTGGCGTTTTTTCCAAAACATAAGCTACACCTACTGTTTTGTTATTCGCTGTTCTCAGAGGAATAGCATCAATAAAAGATTGATTCAATTGTTCCTTTCCAAATGCCATGAGCGCATCATGTTGTTCTTGCTCATCTTCAAATCTCTCCTCAAAAGGAGCGATCCCTGAGTTGACCTGTTTAGCAGAATTATTTCCCTTTGTAAACAGTATCGGATAAGGCAATAGATCACCATATTCTCGAATTAGTTCAGTTAGTGTCTCTTCTGAAAATAAGTGGGACATCTCTTTTTTAGGTACGATGTACACTTTTGTACCCGGTGACATTTTTTTATTTAGTCTCCGGGTGACAAAGGTTCCATCTTCACTTCCTCGCCATTCAAAGGCAGAGTCTCCATTAACAGAACGGGTGATCATAATAATTTCATCGGTCACCATAAAACAGGACAACAAACCAATTCCAAATTGCCCGATAAAATCGTCGCTGTCCCTTTTGGTACTTGCTCCGATATTGGAAAGGAAAAGTTGTATTTCATTCTCCGTTAAACCAATGCCATTGTCTTCAAAGGTTAGCGTTGGTCGATCACCTTCCGTGATGTGAATCGAAACTTGACCTTTGAAACCTGGTTCTGATTGTTGACGGGCAGTAATCGCATCTGTGGCATTTTGTAACAATTCTCTTACAAATACTTTTGGAGCACTATATAAGTGATTGGAAAGCAGGGAAATAATTCCCTGAAGATGCACTTGAAAATTCTGAGTCATTTTTTTGATATTTTATTAATTCAATTCCTCCAATTTTTAAAAGATAGATTAACTACTAATTGGAAAAGGATAAAGTTCCCAATAACCTGTTCATTATGAATAAAACAGACTATTGGAAATTTATTCAGCTAAGAACTATGAGATCCTTGCTCTTGTAACTATGTCAACTGTTCGGTCTAGCTCTTCATATGTTTTTAATGGTGAAAGCAAAAATCTGAACAGCGACCTTCCTCTTTGGACTACTGGAAATTCTATCAGGTTTACCAAAAGCCCTTCATCAACCAAGCGTGGGAACATTTCTCTAGAAAGCTCTTCTGCACCGACGATGAGTGGAATGATCGCGCTTGCTTGGCCATCAATTTCAAATCCATTTTTGGATAGCTGCTTCCGAAAGTATTGGCTGCGCTCACGTACTTGTTTTCTTAAGGCATCACCTTCTTCAGAAAAAGCAATTTCGAGACTTTTTAAAATGATAGCAGATTGTATAGGTGACATTGCTGAACTAAAAGCATACGTTGGACTAAAAGCTAGAAAATGAGAACGGATACATTTAGGCCCTACTACAAACCCTCCATTCGTTCCAAACACTTTGCTGAAAGAACCTGTGATGATTAAATTATCTACACTAATATCTGTATCCTCTAATACACCTAATCCTTTTGCTCCTCCAACTCCTAGTTCATGAGCAACATCAATAATTACGATGGCTTCATATTGATCTGCTAACTCCATGACTTCTCGAAAATCAGGTCTTGTTGAATTCATCGAATACAATGATTCCAAAACGATGAGCAAAGTATTATTGGCGTTTTCTTCTCTTGCTTTTTTTAATAATTGATCCAAGTGGTTCAGATTATTATGTCTAAACTTATGCACATTATTAGTAGCGAACTTAGCAGCAGTTGATAAACAGTTGTGCGCCAATTGGTCTATGATAATAGTGTCTTTGGAATTAGCGATACCTGCTACTGCTCCAAAACATGCTGCCCATCCAGAGGAATATAACAAACAAGTTTCTTTTTGTAATAGCTCAGCCGTTTTATTCTCCAACACTTCTGATAACTCCGTCCGACCATTTAAAGAAGGAGAACTGGAAGAGGAAATCCCATAGGTTTGGATTGCTTGCTCGGCAGCTTTTAAAACTTCAGGGTGTTGACTCATTCCCAAATAATCAAAAAGTGAAAAATTATAGACAATGGAAGAATTATCTTTTTTAGGATTGATCATCCCAAAAGGCCATGTTCCCAATCGATCTCGAATGGCTGTCCATTCACTTATAGGATTAAATTTTTCCACTAAACTTTTTCCTATCGGATTGTAGAATTGGATAATACTTCCTGTTTTAGGATCCACTTTTTTTATTTGTTTTTCTAAAATTATTTTAGTTTGCATCTGATCTGTTTTTAAATAAAAAATTATTTTTTCAAACTTATAGGACAAATATATAGGGAGTAAGCATGTCTTACCTCTGTGATTGAGGGAAGCCTTAGGAGGCATTAAGGGAAGTAATGATTTGGAAAAGGCAAAAAAAAAGTAGGGCAAGTATTATTCAATACTTGCCCTACTTCATTCTTATACAATGGAGAAAATGTATAACTAGATTTATTTTTATACCATAATATTTAGGCTACAATAGGTGTTTCTTTTAACTGCTCAATAACCACTTTAAATTGTTCTGCACAAACTAAGAACCCTTCCCGATTGGGATGTATCTCATCATGCCATTTATCATTAGCTACTGAATTTCTTAAATTGATATAGGTCAAGTAATCATGATCTTTGGCTAGTGACTCCAGCATTTCATTGTATTGATCGATCATTAATTTCATCAAAGCCATTTTATCTTTTGGATGGTCAATACCTTTCTCAATCATGTATCTTCCTGCCCAACCTTTTTTCTCTGAATCAGAGGGAATAGCATAATCATATCCATGGATAATGATTTTCATTTTAGGAGAAATTTCATTTGCTCTGGTCAATATGCCCTTCAATCGTTCATGTAAAACTTTGATTTCTATGGCATAATTATTTTTTAAAAATCGTTGGGGATCGACACCGGGGTCATCAATTTCTATCACGTCCTCTAAGAAATGAATCATTTTTTCACCAAGGATATCATTCCCACCAGCACTTAATAACAAGAATTCAGGTTCTTCCATTTGAATAGATTCCGCGAATTCTTCCGTTAAAAACATATTCACTAGTTCATCGCCTGCAGCACCTATACTCTTAACTAAATAACCATAGTCCATCAAATGATCAATTAGGTCATGTACAATTGGATGTTGAAACCAGGAGTCTCCCTCTGAAACGATTCGGATTCCATTCGGATTTTTTCTTTTCATCCTTAGGTATTTTTTTCTCCTCTTCCTGCGAGCTATATTACTAGCCATATCACGAAGCTTAGTTTTTAAACTCTTAGCTGCTTCATCTTCTGGGAATATAATTTCAACACCTTTCTTCAACTCAAATACGGGATGAAAGGGATTTTCATTATTGAGATCAAAGTGTTTTTCGATGGTAGCGGCATAGGTGCTTTCATCTTCGAGTAGTGTTTGGAGTTGGGAGTAGAGAATTTTGGTATTATTCATTTGTTTTTTATTTTTTCGTTTTGTTGAAGTTGTTGTTGTATTATTTCTAGCTGGACTGAATGTTCTGGAGATTGTAATAATTCTTGCGCTAATATTAATTTCTGTTTCGCTTCGGCTATTTGATCGTTTTTCGTTAATTTCTCACTCCATTCCTGATATATTTTAACAAGTTCGTCCTGATATATAGAATAACCTGAATTAATTACTACAATCTGATAGCATTGTACCACCTGGTTATATAAACCCTTGAAAAGATCGGGGTTGTTATTATTTTCTACTTGTTCATGAAGATACCTGCCCATCGCTAATATTTGTTGGGGGTCACTCTTTTTAAGAAATGCCTCCCATTGTTTGATTTGGAGTAGGATTTCGAATAGATTGAAAACCTTAATATCTTCAGGAGTAAAATGCGACAAGAAATGCGGAGCGGTTATCAATTTATTATTATCAATTATCCATCTCTTCGCTGTCCTGTCCGCACTTCCCGTAATAATGTATTGGCCATCAGGCGAAAAATTCGCCGCAGTAACATCATTACTATGTCCTTGAAAAGAGTGAATTTCTTTCCCAGTATTGACTTTCCAAAGCTTTGCTGTCCCGTCCCAACTTCCCGTAATAATGTGTTGGCCATCAGGCGAAAAATTCACCGCAGTAATTGTACGAGTATGTCCTTGAAAAGAGCGAATTTCTTTCCTTCTCCTGATTTCCCAAAGCTTTGCTGTATGGTCCACACTTCCCGTAATAATGTATTGGCCATCAGGCGAAAATTTCGCTGAAGTAACATCATAACTATGTCCTTGAAAAGAGTGAATTTCTTTCCCTGTACTGACTTCCCAAAGCTTTGCTGTATAGTCCGCACTCCCCGTAATAATGTATTGGCCATCAGGCGAAAAATTCGCTGCAGTAACTTGATAACTATGTCCTTGAAAAGTGCGAATTAAATTCCCTGTACTGACTTCCCACAGCTTTGCTGTATTGTCCGCACTTCCCGTAATAATGTATTGGCCATCAGGCGAAAAATTTGCTGAATTAACAGCAGAATTACTTCCTCGGAAAGTGCGAATTAAATTCCCAGTACTTACTTCCCATAGGTTTGCATTCCCATCCCAGCCTCCCGTAATAATATGTTGGCCATCAGGCGAAAAATTTGCTGAATTAATAGCGCCCCTATGTCCTTGAAAAACGCGAATTAAATTCCCAGTACTGATTTCATACAGAAGTACATTCCCGCCAGGACCTTGCGTAATAATGTATTGGCCATCGGACGAAAAATTCGCCACATGAGCAACTCTATATCCTTGAAAAGTGCGAATTTCTTTCCCTGTGCTAACTTCCCAAAGCTTTGCTGTACTGTCCGCACTTCCCGTAATAACATATTGACCATCAGGTGAGAAGTTCGCCGCATTGACTCCTTTGCTATGTCCAATGAAATTACGATTCCAGCTTTTTTGTAAGTTAGAATTATCTTGTCGATTAGGATGGTCATTATAATAGTAGGCATTATGTAATACTCGGGTGGCTTGATGATTATCATAATCTATGTACCGATGTGCAAAAGCAGCGAGTTGAAAAGCTTTGGTTCGGTCGCCTTCATCTAGTAGATTTTGAGCCTTATAAGCAAGATCATTGGCAAGGGCGGTACGAGTTTGTTGTTGGGCAATCTTAGTTTGTTTATCCGCTCTAATCCTTTCTCCTTCTATCAGCTTATAAACATTTAAAATTCCATCATTCACTCGTAGGGTCATTTGCTCATCACAAGTCTTTGCAGCTGTGTATTTATAAATTGCTTTTTGAAATTTTTTATCCATTGCAAGTCTATTCCCCTCACAGAGCATTCGTTCGCATTCAGTTGGCATATCTTTGCATCTAGATGATTGAGCCACTAATCCACATACAGAAAACATTAGGAAAACTAGAGTAATTATTTTCATTGGGTATTATTATATTTCATGATATAAGAGTCATTCTATAGGTTCCAAAAGATGTGCTTTCACATAGCCAATCATATCCCCTACTTGAACCTTCCACCAGTATTCATTTGTCTTTTCTATAACAGTAATCGTATGGTTTTCATTCAGTCTTTTTTTGACTTTGGAGGAGGCTTGAGGTTGAATTCGCAAACTGGTCTGTTGGATCAATTTACAATTATAGCTTTTTTGCTCTTCTAAGACGCTTCTTATTACTGACCATGTAGTTGCTTTCAACTTGATCTTATTTTGACCTATAGAATCCAGTAACTCATCAGCAATAAGGAATTTAGTTCGTGCATCCTTAGTTCGATTCATTTTTACAAGCTCTTCACCCCATTCAATAAAATATCGTGCAAGTTTTTGAACATAAAAAGAAGATACTTTTGAGTTTTTTATTACTTTTCTGTAACATTGAACCAAGCGTTTATATTCATCATTTAAATTATCAGGATTGATATTCATCCATATTTGCGTAGAGATAAAAATGCCCATCGCTAAAATTTGTTGAGGGTCGCTATTCTTAAGAAATGATTCCCATTTATTTGCCTGAATAAGTATTTCCAATAAATCATATTTTTCAATATCATGTGATGTAAAATAAGCTAGATCAGGTGCATTTTTTAATAACTCCTCGATTCCTAACATCCAGTATCGAATACCATCAGTATCACAGGTAATAATAAATTGGCCATCTGGGGAAAAATCAGCAGAATGAAAATTGATACCTTTATTTAATTGGAATTTTCTGACCGTTTGTCCATTTTTAGAATCCCAAAGAATTATTAAACCATCTCTATTTCCTGAAACAATAAATTTACCATCAGGGGAATAATCTATTGATTCAATTTGTGCTTTATTCCCTAGGAAAGCACCCATTATTTTGTTTGATTTTACCTCCCAAATTCTTATCGTTTGATTATAACTTCCAATAGCAACTGTCTGGCCATCTGGAGCATATTTGGCAGAGCTATATGGGAATAAGTGCTCTGGGGCAACAACAATCTCTTTACCTGAATTAACATCCCAAATCCAAGCTTTATCTAGAGAAGAAGTAAAAACTTCTTTACCGGTTGGAGAAAATTCTGCAGAAGATACATTTCTAGAATACTTTAGAGTAACATAAATTTGTTCGCCACTTTTGATATCCCAAAGTCTGACAGTACCATCTCGACTACCTGTTAAGACCATTTGTCCGTTTGGTGAAAAATCAACTAAACTAATTTTATCTGTATGCCCCTTTAAACAATGAATTTTTTCGCCGGTATTAACATTCCAGAGTATAGCTGTACTATCCTCACTTCCTGTTATTACCATTTTGGAGTCCATAGAAAAATCTGCAACGTTTAAATCTCTTGTATGACCTAAAAGAGTATGTAGTTTCTGATTTGTTTTACGATCCCATATGATAGCGATATTATCGTAACGGTCACTTGAACCTGTTATAATGAAATTACCATCTGGAGAGGAAGCAGTACAATAAGGTGGAAAAGGATTAGAATATACACGGCTATCTATACTTGATTCAATATCCCATAAAATTGCTGAACCATCAAAACTTCCTGTAATAATAAATTTACTATCAGGAGAAAAATCTAATGAAGTTATATGATCTGTATGTCCTTCGAAAGTTTTAATTTTCTGCTCAGAATTAACATCCCAAAGAATTACTGAACCATCCCAATTTCCAGATACTATATATTTACCATCAGGAGAAAAACCTACTGACATTATGTGATTATTATTATCATGGTGATAAGCAAGTATCTCAGCTCCAGTATAGAGATCATAGAGGCTGAGAATACTTTCGTCATCTGTCTTCGCCTTCCAACCTCCAATAACAATATATTTGCTATCAGGGGAAATATCAATTGCGGTTATACTTGAATTTTTTATTGTAATTGAATACTTCTCTATTCCTGTTTTCACATCCCAAACTCGAAATGTATCATCCTCACTTCCTGTTACTATAAAATTACCATCTGGAGAAAAACTAGTAGCATTTATCTCTCCGAGGTGTCCTTTTAAAGTATGAATTTTTTCACCATTAGCATAATTCCAGAGAATTGCTGTACTATCCTCACTTCCTGTTACTATAAGAACACTATCAGGCTGTCTCTTATACACATCTCCGAGCCCACGAGACCGAGGCTGATCTC
>OJFR01000510.1_pt1 | contig 12773 bp, 8 predicted proteins | sample 1594121 | NCBI WGS metagenome assembly OJFR01 (sample SAMN05416812, study PRJEB24817) | seawater metagenome | isolation source: Sea water | place: Canada:Atlantic | collected 2013-07 | reverse complement strand
CAGATGTGTATAAGAGACAGAATTAGAGATGGGCATTGAAGAAAAATTATCTCACTTTTTAGATTCTACAAAAGATGATTGGAAAGCTTGGGCGAGATCTTCTGAAATGGAAATGACCATTGGTTTTTCTTTAATTACCAAAAGTGACTCCTACTATCCTGATGCAGATTTATTAGTTTTAGAAAAATCAGCATTTAAATACGCTACTGATAATGAGTACTGCGATAGCGATTCAAAAGTTATAAAACGAGTAAAAAAATATATTAAGAAAAAGAAATATGATAAAGCACTTTCTTTTTCAGAAGAGTTAGTTCGAAGACATCCTGATAATCAAGAATTTAAAGATCAATTAGAATTGATTAATAGTAAAAGGAAAAAATAACTGAGTTATAAAAAGTAATAAAGCCAAATATTTCAAATTGAAATATTTGGCTTTATTACTTTTTATAGAAGAAATCTATTTTGATTCACCTAAATAAAATGCTGCTTTTTCTCCACCAACATTTACTTCAAATTCACCCGGCTCAGTAATCCATTTATTTTCAGTTCCTACAAAAGCTAAATTTGAGGCTTTGATCGAAAATGAAATCTCTTTACTTTCTCCTTTTTTCAACATAACTTTTTCAAAACCACGGAGACGTTTTACAGGCGGTGTAATGGAAGCCACTTTATCAGAAATAAATAATTGAACAACTTCTTTTCCATCTCTTTCTCCAGTATTTTTTAAAGTTACAGAAACAGTCAACTCATCATCCATTCCCATTTTTTCAGCCACTTTCAAATTTGAATATTCAAACGAAGTATAACTTAATCCATATCCAAATTCGTATTGTGGTTCAAAAGCATTCCAACTAAAATCTCTTTTAATCAAATCAGTTCCTTTGTGATCATATGTCATTAGTGAGTTAGAAAACCGAGGGTAAGTGTAAGGCAATTTTCCGCTAGGGTTAACATCTCCTAACAATACATTTACAATTGCTCGCCCACCTTCATCACCTGGCAAATAAGATTGAATCACTCCTGCTGCCAAACCTTCTACATCATTGAAAACTCTTGGACGGCCTTCGACCAAAATAATGATAACTGGTTTTCCGCTTTTAGCAACAGCTCGAACTAAATCCATTTGTGCTTTTGGCAAATCCAAATCATCAATATCTCCTGGCTTTTCTGTGTAAGGCATTTCTCCTAAACAAACTATTGCCACATCTGCATTTTTTGCTGCTGCTCCAGCTTTTGCAGTATTGATATTATTATCAATAGAAGCACCTTCTACAAAATTCACATTTGCTTTTCCTAATTTTGCTTCCAACGCAGTTACAATCGTTTTCTTCTCGTTGGAATGCCATTTCATTTCCGTCCCCTGCCAAGTTCTTCCCCAAGCACCATTCAATGCTAAAATAGAATTAGCAGTTGGACCAGTAATTAATACTTTAGCACCTTTTGCAAGAGGCAAAATATTATCATTATTTTTTAATAAAGTGATACTCTCCTCTGCTGATTTTAAACTAGCTTCAACATGTTCAGCTGAAGCAAACTTTGGATATTTTTCCTTTGCGTGATTTGGTGCATCAAAAAGTCCTAATTGAATTTTTAAAGTCAAAATCCTTTCCACCGCTTCATCAATTCTACTCATTGGAACTTCACCCTCTTCAACCAATTCTTTTAGTAATTTAGGAAATTTAGTATCCATAGGAACCATACTCATATCAATACCCGCATTGATTGCCATTTTGATAGATTCTTTGTAATCTTTAGCAACACGATGTCTTGAGTGTAGATAAACAATATCTTCCCAATCAGTAACAGCAACTCCTTTAAAACCAAGTTCATCACGTAACAAGTCTTTTAAAATTCTAGGATTACAATGAACAGGAATTCCATTAATTTCTCCAGAATTAATCATGACTGTTGCAGCGCCAATTTCAATAGCTTTTTCAAACATTGGCAAATAAAACTCTCTCATCTGTCGCTCTGGAATGAATGCAGGAGTTCGATCTTTTCCAGTTCGAGGACTACTGTATCCGATAAAATGTTTCATACATGCCGCCACCTTTTCATGGTGTCCGATGTCATCACCTTGATAACCTTTGATCATCGCCTCTCCCATTACAGTTGCTAAATATGGATCTTCCCCAAGTGTTTCCCAAAATCTTGACCATCGAGGATCACGTCCAATATCTAATACTGGAGAAAAATTCCAAGGAATACCTGAAGCTCTAGTTTCGTAAGCTGAAATTTCACCCATTTGGGTAGCCAAGGAAGGATTCCAAGCGGCAGCCAAATTAATTTCTTGTGGAAAAAGTGTTCCATCGATCGTATAATTCATACCATGAATAGCATCAATTCCGTATAAAACTGGAATACCTGTTGGTTTTTCCTTGGTAGCAATTTCTTGAATTCGGTTGATTATTTTATGCCAATGATCTTGAGTATAAGCATGACCACCCACATTTAATATTGAACCAATACGATAATCTATTAAAACCTCTTTAAGTTTCTTCTCGTCTAATTGATGTGGTTCTTCTAAGTTAAAAGGACTACCTACAGAAATCATATCAATAGATAATTGGGTCATTTCTCCCACCTTATCCACCAACTCCATTTTCGTCATGATCTCTTTTACCTTCTTAGAGATTTCAGTTTCAGAAAACTGACTGGGAATAGTCGCTTCTTTTACCTGAATATTATTTTTATCATTTGGGTTGCAACTCTGATATAGGAATCCAGAAATCGCAATTAAGAAAATTAGGAAAATTGAAAAACGTTTCATTCTTGTTTCTAATTTATTTGAAAAAATAGTTTGTCAAAAGGTAAATGGGAATAATAATTTTTATTGAAAAATCCGAACGTAATCCACCATCATTCTTTGAGGAAAAACAGTCGATGCATCAGGGCTTCCTGGCCAGTTTCCACCAACCGCAACATTTAGTAAAAAGAAGAAATTATCATTATATGGATAAGTTGTATTAGTTACGTTACTATCTGTAATAGAAAAGAATTGTTGATCATCCACTAACCATTTAATACTATTATTTTCCCAAATAATACTGAATACGTGAAACTCATCTGAGTATTTACTTCCACCAGTTAAGGTATATCCATTTCCTTGGAATGTACTTGGATTACCTTGGTTTCCCCAATGCGCAGTTCCATGAACTGTGCTTGGTTCATGTCCTACCATTTCCATAATATCAATCTCACCACATGCAGGCCAACCATCAGTAAAAATATCTGCTCCTAGCATCCAAATCGCAGGCCAAATTCCTTGACCTTCTGGTAGTCGAGCGCGAACATCAACTCTTCCATAAATAAATTCTTGTTTGCCTGCAGTAATCATTCTTGCAGAAGTATAATTACTTCCAGAAAAATTTTCCTGTTTAGCTTCGATCACTAATTTACCGTCTTGGATATATGAATTATCAGAATCACTTGTATAATATTGTAATTCATTATTCCCCCATCCACTACTTCCTGTACCAATCTCATGAGTCCAATTATCTAGGTTAATTGTAGGAGCATTAAATTCATCTGCCCAAACTAAAGTCATTCCCGCATAGGAATCAGGCGTAATATATCCTGCACATGAAATAGGAAAATAGGTGTCATCATTTCTAATGGTACCTATTGCAGATTCATTTTCAAGTGATGCATTTGTTGGACTAGACAATAGTATTTCAAATTCTTCATCGCCTTCTTTCAATGTATCGGCAACCATTTCTATTGAAATGATTTGTTCAGTAGTTCCTAGAAAAGTCAATGTACCTGTTTGTGAAATATAATCTTCAACCTCAACTGCTGATTTATCTTTAGTTGTATAATTTACGGTTACATTATCAGAGCTTGCTTGAGAAAGCCTTACTTTAAAATCAAAAGTAGAATTTGCATCTCCTTCAAATTTTGAAATAGGAGAAATAGTAATCTTAGTTGAAGTTGTTCCACTGCCTCCGCTACCACCATCCCCTCCATCATCATCTTTTCCACAAGATGAAACTAGAAAGACTGAAGTAATACACACAAATAAAAAAGGAATAAGATGTTTCATATAGTCGTATTTTAAATATTTTCGAAAGAGATTTTTTTACAAAAGTAAATTACTTTTTGGATAAAAATTCGTCACTAGTTTTTTTAGTCAAATTATACACTCTAACATAATCTACTTGCATTTTTTGAGGAAAAAGTGATTCATCAATTCCCATCTTTCCTCCCCAATTTCCACCGACAGCAAGGTTCATTATTAAATGAAATTTTTTGTCAAAAGGATACTCTGCAAATGTCTTTTTTTGATTATTAAAAGTAAAGTACTTTTTATCATCAATAAAAAAATCAATTTTGTCAGCATCCCATTCGACTGAATAATTATGAAAAACTTCATCAGCATCCGAAATGAATAATTGATCCCCCACCTGAGTACCAATCATTCCATTAAATGATTCAGTATGTACTGTTCCAAAAATAGTATCTGGATTATAGCCCACATGTTCCATAATATCAATCTCTCCACTCTTTGGCCAATTACCATATTCCATTTCTGTTGGTAACATCCAAATGGCAGACCAAGTTCCTAAACTTGAAGCCGTTTTCGCTCGAATAACCATTTTTCCATGCAACCAATCCCCCTTGTATTTACTAACTAACCTGGCAGATGTAAATGCTTTGTTATTAAAATCTTCTTTGTGTGCTTCAATGGTTAAAAAACCATTTTCAACTCTAGAATTTTTCAAAGATTTAGCTTGATAATATTGTAATTCATTATTACCCCAACCACATAATTCAGGGCATCCATCACCTAGATCATAACTCCACTTTGTGGAATCAGGAAGTCCTTCATAATCAAATTCATCTGACCAAATGGGGATTAACTCATTAGATTTTTTTTCTTTAGGTACTTTCTCATTTGAGTTTTTACAATTTTGAAAAACTAAAACAGAAAATAATAATCCTAGAAAAAGTAATACTCGACTTTGTAATTGCATTAGCGTCAGGGTTATAAAACCTTTTAATTAATTAGATACATATTTAAACCTCCAAATACCAGCTCCCATATTAACTTCTAATTCCATGTATTTACCATTAGCATCTTCCCCTCTATCAATAATATCATAAGTGATTGAGCTAGCAGGGCTTGCATCCGTTAATTCAACTCCGTTTGTTGCTTTTGGTAATCCCATAAATGCACCTAAGCCAACTAACTTTAATTGCTCTACAGTACCACCATCAAGTGCTTGGTAGGTATATGATCCAGATTTCCAAGCTTCAGCAGCACCAGTCAATTCATCGTCTGTTACACATAGAAAATCATGTCCCATATAATCTTCTGCCCACAAATCACCTTTAGTATCATAAACCATTTCTCCTGTAGTTTTAAAGATCCACTCATCATCAAAAGCACAGTAACGAGTAGTGACATCATCTAAAGCATTCGCCCACCACGTCTGACTTGCATCTGATGGCCCAACCCAATAAGCACCTGCATCTTGAAGTAAGATCCAGCCTTGCTCATCGCAGCCTGTCAAAAACTCCACTAATGATCCTGGAGCACATGGTTGAGAATCATCTTCAGCGACATTAATAGTTTGAGTTCCTGCTCCAAAACCGCCGTCATTAAATGCCTTAAGCGTAACATTATAATCTCCTTTTAATGGAAAGTAAGCTTGAACTTCTTGACCTACAGCCGTTTCTCCATTTCCAAAATCCCATTGATAAAGGAATGTCTCAGGAGTAGTATTCTTAAAAGTAAAAACATTTGTTTCAGTTGTAACTGGAGTTACTGTAAAAGAAACATTCGAAGGAACTGCTGGCAATTCAATAGCATCATCTTGCTGTGGTTCACACGCAGAAAATAACAATACGATTACAAGACTTAATATTGGAAATATATTTTTCATTTTAATATTTTTTTTTCTTTTTAAAAAATAAAAATTTAGAAAGAGTAAATGAATCATAAATCAATTAAAACTGGCGTATGCTAGTTAATCGGTCATCACTTACTCTATGTTTTAATATCCAGGATTTTGAATCATTTGTCCATTTGTCAAATCAATCTCAATCTGTGGTATAGGAAGCAACTCGTGAATGCCTGCATTAAATCCGTCTAAAACTTGCGGTGCCTGTCCAGTTCGAACTAGATCAAAAAATCTATGACCTTCTGTTGCTAACTCTAATCTTCTTTCTTTGTAAATAACATCCAATAAAATTGGGCCACTTACACTTGTATTAATATCTCCAAGTCCTACTCTATTTCGAACTTCGTTGATGTAACCTCTTGCAGTAGCTGAACTTCCACCACCTCTCACAATTGCCTCTGCAGCCATCAAGTAAACATCAGCTAATCTAATCTCTCTTTGATTAGTTCCCCATCCCAAAGCTACGTCTCCATCCGAAGCTCGATTAGCTTCAAGAGGTGCATATTTTTTAATAAAATAATCTGTGTTCTGGAAACCTTCTGTGTAAGATGCTCCTTGTGCCTTGAGTACATTTCCATCAACGATAGTATGCTCAAATCTTGGATCACTTGCCATAAAATCTGCCAAATCATTTGTCACCGGACAAAAGCTCCAACCAGTAGCATATTCAGGTCCAACATAATCTCTCATTCCAAAAAATTGAACATTGAAGTTTCCTTCTGTTGGATTAACTGTAGGACCTGCAGCAAAACCGTAACCGAAGTCACCTGGCTTATTACTTGAATGTTGGATTTCAAAAATTGACTCTGAACCGAACTCTCCTTGATTTGCAAATATATCTTCGTAATTATCTTCTAACAAATAAAATCCAGAATTGATTACCTCCTCAAAAAGATCTGCAGCTTCAGTCATTCTGCTATCATTGTTTTGATACAAAATTACTTTTCCTAAAAGTGAAGCAACTGCTCCTTGAGTAATTCTTCCAAAATCTGCTGGTGCAACTGATTCAGGTAATTCAGGTTCTGCTCTTGCTGCTTTTAAGTCAGCTTCTACTTGAGCATAAACATCAGCTGTACTAGCTTGTGTGATTGTTGTAATTTCATCTACACTTACCACATCAGTCAACAATGGAACATTTCCAAAATATCGTAACAAATCAAAATAGAAATATGCTCTCAAAAACTTTGCTTCTGCTGCAGTACGAGCTTTAAATCGAGTAGAAATATCTGCTGGTGCTTCTTCTAATTTTTGTAAAATTAAATTAGCTCGGTAAATTCCAGCAAAGTATTTTGTCCATAATCCCTCTTGTGGCCCTAGTGATGGGTTCAAGCTAAAATTATCATATGCTACCCAAGAAGGTTGATCTGAAGCATCACTTCCTCCTGCAAAGCAGTCATCAGATGCTGCATTCAATATACCTACATTCATTGCCCATATACCCGAAGTACTTCCCCATTGCAATACATCATAAACTGCTACTAATCCTTCGAAAAGTTCTCCTTCAGTTTGGTAGTAATTGACTTCCAATGAAGTTCCAATTGGTGTTAATTCTAAGTGATCTTTACCACATGAGGTAGCCATCATAATCAAAACAAAAACTGGAATTAATTTATTTATAATATTCTTTTTCATGATTTTTATTTTTAAAAATTTGCTTTGTCATTTAATAAATTCTACGATTGGTTTTTCCAAAAATTAAAAACCAACGTTAGCTCCAAAAAGGTAAGATCGAGCTTGTGGGTAAATCCCACGATCTACTCCAGAAGTAATTTCTGAATCAAATCCGCCATATTTGGTAAATGTCAAAACGTTATTTCCTGAAACATATAATCTCACTTTTTTGATTCCTACTTTTTCCAACCATTGTGCTGGCAAATTATATCCAATTTGCAAAGTTTTGATTCTAAAGAAACTTCCATCTTGCACAAAGAAGTCAGAGCTTCTTGAAAAATTACGATTGGCATCCAACAAGGTCATTCGAGGGAAACTAGTTGAAGTTCCTTCTCCCGTCCATCTGCCAAGTGCATCAGCGTTAAAGTTAGATTTATTCAAATCAAATCTTCTAGTTGCATTGTACACATCATTTCCATTTACTCCTTGCCCGAAAATAGTAAAGTCAAAATCTTTGTATCGAGCGGAAATTGTTAAACCATAAGTCCAATCTGGAATAGCATTTCCAATTTTTGTACGATCATCTTCATCAATTACTCCATCATTATTATAATCAACAAATCTGATATCTCCAGGTTGAGCTTCTGCTTGAAGTGGTAATCCTTGTTCGTTTACGTAGCTATTTATTTCAGCTTGATTTTGGAAAAGTCCATCAGTTTTTAAGCCAAAAAGATAATTAAAAGATTCACCAACAGATGTTCTCGTAACTTCTAAACCTTGTGGACCAACTCTTGAACCTGGAATAAAATCTGATTCAGAACCTAAGAAAACAACTTCATTAGAATTGTAAGTCACGTTTCCAAAAACTTCTACGTCCCAATCTCTTTTATTCTTTTTCCATCCCAATTCTATATCAACTCCTTTATTTTCAACATCTCCAATATTTGCAGTTGGAGGTGAGTTTCCAACAAATAATGGAACTGGATCAATTGCCAAAATACCGGTCGTTTTTTTCTTATAAAAATCAACAGTCATCGTGAGGTCTCTAAATAATGTCGCATCAAAACCAAGGTTAGTTTGTGCAGTTGACTCCCATTTCAAATCTGGGTTTGAAATTCCATTTGGACTCACACCATTAATTAAGTTATCACCTTGACCAAAAGTATAAGTTCTTCCTTCTCCAATAGTAGAAATATATCTAAATTGACCAATTCTATCATTTCCATTTTGCCCCCAAGAAGCTCTAATTTTCAAGAAATTAATCATTGAATTATTTACTAGAAATTCTTCATCTGTTACTACCCATCCAGCAGAAACTGAAGGAAAGTATCCAAACTTGTTGTTACTTCCAAAGTTAGAAGAACCATCTGCTCGCATTACAAATTGGAATAAATATTTTTGCTTGTAGTTATAAATTGCTCTACCAAAATAAGATGCAAAAGTTCCATCATACTCATATCCTCCTGCTCTTTGCAATTCAATTTCATTAAAGTATGCAAATGATGCATCATCTATACCAGTCGCAGGAATATCTTGAATAGTTGCAGAAATTCCGTTTCCTGAATTTCTTTCTCCAGAAGTACCAGCTAATAAGGATAAATCATGATCTCCAAAAACCTTTTGATAAGTCAAGGTATTTTCAACAATCCATTTTAATCCTTGATTCTTACTTCTGTTGTAAGAGTTTACATCATTTCGATTGGCAGCATTCAAATAGAACGCTGGGCTAAATCCTTCTCCTCCCCAAAATGCTAAATCAGCTCCAACACTTGTTCTAAATTTTAAACCATCAATAATTTCAAATTCACCATAAAGGTTTCCAACTAACTTATCACTATGTCCAACTCCTTGTTGAACTTCTAATGCTGCCAATGGATTTAAAACCTCAGAAGTTACTAACTCTGAAATACCAAATACTCCATTTTCATCACTTACTACTGGGAAATTAGTAAATACACTTGAGTTTAAAACATCTTCATCTGTTTCATAAACTGGCGTCAATGGATCAAGATTAATTGCTCGACTCAATGGAGAACCAAATTCTGAATTAGTAGAAACTCCATTTGATTTCACATTAGAATAAGCCAAAGTGTTTCCAAGAGTAAACCTTGAACCAACTTTATGAGTACTGTTTAATCGTAAAGTATATCTTGTATATCGGGAATCATCTTCTGAAACTATTCCATATTGATCATTATAAGAAATGGAAGCAAAATAAGTTGATTTCTCTGTTCCCGCAGATAAACTTATTTCGTGATTCTGCATCGGAGCATTTTTATTAAAGACAGCATCTTGCCAATCTGTACCTTCACCCAATGACTGTGGATCATCAAAAAGGATGTTTCCACCATCAGCTGCTGAAGCTTCATTTAATAATGTCGCATATTCAGTTCCATTTAATACTCTTAGTTTTCTCCAAGGATTTTGCACACCATAGTATCCGTTATAATTAACACTCATGGTTCCAGCTTTTCCTTTTTTGGTGGTAACTAAAATAACCCCACTTGCAGATCGAGCTCCATAGATTCCTGCAGATGCATCTTTCAATACTTCGATTGACTCAATGTCATTTTGAGCTAAGTAATCAATTCCTCCACCAATCGGCACTCCATCAACTACATATAAAGGTTCGCTATTTCCAGGTGTATTAGTTCCTCTAATTCGAACTGTAGCTCCAGAACCAGGCTGACCTGAATCAGAAGTTACCCGAACACCAGAAGTTCTTCCTTGAAGGGAATTTTCTAATCTAACAACTGCCATGTTTTCTAAATCTGATGCATCTACTTTTGCAATTGCTCCAGTTACTACTTTCTTTCTTTGGGTTCCATATCCTACGACCACTATTTCATCTAAAAATAATCCAGTCTCTAAAACAACATCAATATTTGTTCTTGCATCAACTGGTATTTCTACTGTTTTAAATCCAGTATAGGAAAAAATCAATACTGAATTAGCAGCATCTGGCACCTCAATTGAATAAGTACCGTCAAATTCAGTGGTTGTCCCTACAGATTGATCATTTTTGAGAATGATTGTAGCCCCAATCACACCTTCAGAATCTTCTGAAGAAGTTACTTTACCTGTTACAGTAATGGATTGGGCTGAAAGAAAAGTGCTTCCTAATAGAAATAAGAAGATTGATAAGAGTTGAGTTTTTTTCATTTCAATAAAATTATGTTTTACATTAATTTTTTATAACATGACAAATCTATAATATGTAAATCCAACAAAAGAAAAATAATCCCTCACTAATCCACTCAAGAACAAAAAATAGTATGTTTTTTTAAACAAAAGATACTCAACAGCTATTTATATACCACATATTACTACTCACTTTCGTTTCAATCAGTATATTTACACCTCACAAATTCATATACACTTGAACAAATTAAAAATACTCCTTGGTTTTATCTGTTTTTGCTTTTTGCAAAACGGAATGTCGCAAGACTATAACCTAGGAGTGCCCATTATTCAAGCATTTCCTAAAGAAATTTCTAAGGCTGGATCTCAAAACTGGGATATGGTTCAAGACAAATTAGGGATTATGTATTTTGCTAATAATGATGGGATGTTAGCATTTGATGGTACTACATGGTCTATTTTTCCGCTACCCAATTTCACTATTGTTAGGTCTTTGGCAATTAATGATGCTGGAATAATTTACGCAGGTGGACAAAACGAATTTGGACGATTTATCCCTGATGAAAAAGGAATATGGAAGTTTGAATCCCTAAAACATTTAATCCCTGAGGAATACCAAAATTTTGAAGATGTATGGGGAATTGAAATAACTTCTGATGGTGTATTTTTTATGGCTTCAGAAAAGTTATTTCGTTTAAAAGAAAATACTATTACTGTTTTCACCAAAGGAACGATTAATTTTTTAAGCCAAATTGATGATGAAATTTACATTCAAGATTACCAATCAGGACTTTACTCTTTTTCCCAAAACCAATTAACCAAAGTACCTAATTCTGAATTATTCATTGGCCAAGCAATTGCCGCTTTTGCTAAAATGGGTAACAAAAATTTGATTGCAACTTACGTTAATGGTTTTTATGAAAAAACAGCAACAGGTTTTGAAAAATGGAAAACAGATGCAGATGATTTTATCCAAGCTAATCATATCAAGTCTGCCACAAATGTAATTGGAAATCGAATTGTAGTAGCTACAGATTTTGGAGGTTTGCTTTTTTTTAATGAACAAGGACAACATCTTTTCCATTTCCATAAAGGAAATGGATTATTGAATAACAATATACTTACATTGTTTTCTGATCGCAGTCAAAACCTCTGGGTCGGACTTCTAAATGGATTAAATTATATTCATACCAACTCACCTTTTACTCGAATTTTTCCTGATAAAGAATTAGATGCCGTCGGTTTTGTTACAAAAATCCATGATGGAAAAATATACTTTGGAACTAATAAAGGACTTTATGTAGGGAATTGGAAACAACAATATTCTCCTTTAGAATCAATAGATTTCCAATTAGTAAAAAATACACAAGGACAAGTTTGGGGATTGGACATTGTCGATAATGAGTTGATCATTGCACATGCCAATGGTGCTATGAAAATCAAAAATGGGATTGCAGAATCATTCTTTAATAAAACAGGAATTTGGAATTTTAAAACATTAAAGAACCATCCCGATTTAAGAATTGCAGGTGGATATTTCAATGTTTCTCTTTTTAGAGAAGAAAATGAAATTTATCAACTACTTCCCGATTTTACTCAATTAAATGAATCTTCGCGATTTGTAGAAGAAGATCAACAAGGAAACATATGGATGTCTCATCCTTACCGAGGCATCTTTAAAATCACACCTAACAATACTTTTACAGATTCTAAAGTTGAGCTTTTAGGAGAAAAACAAGGCCTTCCCTCCTACCTTTTGAATCATTTATTTAAGATTAATAATGAACTTATTTTTTGTGGAGAACATGGTGCTTACACCTATGATTACACAACGGAAAAGTTTGTAGAATACCCTATTTTCGATGATATTTTTGGGAAGAAGAATAAAATCAGAAGGCTATTTGAAACACCTGACAAGAACATTTGGTTTGTCACTCAAGATGAATTTGGCATCTTAGACATTGATGATAAGGGATTGGAAAAGAAGATCAACAAAATTGTTTTTCCATTTTTCAAGAAAGAATTAAATCAAGGATTTGAATCTATTTATCCTTATGACAAGGACAATGTCTGTCTCTTATACACATCTGACGCTGCCGACGAATAGAGAGGTGTAGA